>ERZ1034865.181-NODE-181-length-45171-cov-19.275157_pt1 | contig 45171 bp, 29 predicted proteins | sample MGYA00520632_ERZ1034865 | MGnify/ENA primary metagenome ERZ1034865 (study PRJEB33766, sample SAMN09781738) | gut metagenome | biome: gut microbiome | host: Homo sapiens | place: Madagascar | study: EMG produced TPA metagenomics assembly of the PRJNA485056 data...
TGCCAACACCGGCGGGCTAGCCCGCCGGTGTTGCACTTCTATCTTGAGTCTTCAAATTTTAATCTGAATAATATGCCGGGTACGCACTTGTAGCCCATGAATTAATATTCTACCATGTACACACTTGGAATATATTTATGAATATGACTTTCATATTGTAATGATTTTAACCCGAAATATTTTCAAAAGTGTAACACTGTATGATATCAACGTATGATTGATATTGTTGCTGTTCCTTATTCTGGTAATAAACACGGGCTATTATATAGAATGTGATTATACGATGAATTTTCGCTAGCAGGCAAGGGCTTGCCATTTTAGTAATCCTTGAAAATAACTTGGTAATCTTTGATTGTCTTTTCGGTCTATATGTCTTTTCTCATCATTCATGTGCCACCGGCACACTCCTTCTTTGAAAATAGATCTATCCTCGAAAATCTTCTCTTAATCTGAGGCAACTTATTTTTCTCATGTTACTTAATGCGTTATCTCAAGGAGATTGCCATCCTCATTTTTCGAGGAGAAAATTGCGAGCCTTTATCATGTTCTCCTACAAGCGACATTCAGCCTCTTTTACGCTTTTAGAGGGATGATTGTTTCTTCGCGAGCGCCTTTTAAGCGAAATCACGCTCTTGGAATACGGAGGTTCTGCTGGGACGCGAAACCGCGATAAGTGTTTTTTGTGGGAGATGCCAATGCCCAAAGCGGTGCTGTTCCGTTATGTTATAATCAGGATATTCATCTCCTTCAGTCCGTCACTGAGCGAACGGAAAATCAGAGAGTTTCCTGATTTCACGAAATAACCGAATTCTTGAGAGGAGCCACAGTAGATTTTTCCGTCAGGATCCGCAAGAACCGATCTGACGATACCTTTATTAGGCATAAGGTACCTGTTCCATGAATGTCCGTCATATTCCAGAAGATATTGGTTGTTACCCACATAGATCAACCCGGATGCTGATTGTGAGACTGACCAGTTCTGTCTGCCGCCATGGTAGTCGGATGGCGTGAAGTTCCGTATCACCGGAGAGAACATCACCTCGTTGCCTTGGGATGGCAAGGCGGACAAAACCAGAATAAGGAGAGACAACACTCCTTTCTTAAAGGGACTCATGATCAAATCTGTTTTAGTGCCTCGGAATATTCCCGAAAAGCAGTGGTTGCGGTGGTAAATTTACACAATTAATCGTTAACCCGGACAACCATCTCACAGTTGGCGCAGTCGAATGAGAGATGGTAGCGTTTGCCGTTGTTGATAAGATAAAGGTGCCCTGACGGGGTGGTTGTGGCCAACTTGGATGAGCCGGTCGCGAAGTTTGCCTTGCCTTGATGCCTGCCGGTTTTCCGATGAACCGGGCAGAGGCCGAGTTCGTGGCGGATGCAGTATTTGGTGCGCATCAGTTCGGTGCCGGGAAGGTGCGAGATTTCGAAAGCCTCATCGGTTTGGGTCGCACCCAGGACCTGATAGGTTTCGCGGGCGACATGGTTGGCGATGTTGGCTTTGTACGAAACATGGATGCCGTCCGATGCCGGTTCTTGAATATCCGGGATTTTAGATAGAATCGGCTTCTGGTCTTGCCGACGGTCTTGACATCCGGATGGAGATTCGTCGTTATTTGGAGTGCTAAGGGCATTGGAGATTCCCGGATTGTCGGCAGTTTTGCCTGTGGGCAGAGGAATCGCTCTGCAAGGCATTTTGTCGAGGGTGGCGGCGAGGTCGCGCCTGATCGCGTTGAGGGCTGATGTCGGAAGGAACGGCAGCGAGCCGTCCGGAGTCTCCACTTCAAGCGAGCGGAGGGTGAATGAATATATTCCTGTGGCCTTTGAGATTTGAGTGGCGAACATTCCGCGCATCCTTTCTGGGTTCTCCGCTGCGTTGTGTCCCGCTTCACGTTCCAGTTTGACGCTCCGTCCGTCCTGACTTACCGCGTTGATTTTCAGTGAATATGTTGGTTCGCTGAGTCGCTTCGGCAAGCTCGGCGACCGGTCCTCTTCGGTCCCTGAGCTTGTCGAAGTGACCGGAACCACAATGACCGAAATATCCACCGAAACAGGAATAGTCCTGACAGGCAGATTAGACTCCAGCTCTTTCTCGAATGCGTTGCTGAGGTTCCGGTACAGTTTGGCTCCGGGATAGAGTCCAGTGACATTTCTGCACGTTATCCGGTTCCCTTGGCAGACATCGCCACGGAAACCGACAATCTCCCCACGACCTTTGGACAGAAAAGAGAATCCGTCCCCGTTCTGAAGCCGGTCACCCGGATTTTTCATCCGTAATGTTATTGTGATGTTCTCCTCGCTTGGCCTCTTGCCGTTTGAAAAGTTCTGGCGCATCGGGGCTATGGAGACCACCGTTCCGACCTCCTCTCCGATTGATTTCGGCGCATCCATCGAGGACCAGTTCCCTGACCGTTTCCCGTCCAAAAACAATTGCGTGTACCCACGGTTGAAAGTCTTGTTCAAGTCAGGCGTGAAACCGCCTTCCGACCTTCCGGACGAGGCCCTGCGGTATTTTCCCGGATTCGCTGCGACCAACTCGTCCAATGCCGATGAATATGCCCTCACGACATTCCGCACGTAGGAGATGTTCTTCAACCGTCCCTCGATCTTGAACGAGCATATTCCCGCTTCCGCAAGGTCTTTCAGCCTGTCCTTGAGGTTGTAGTCCTTCAGCGAAAGTAAGGCCTTGTTCCGCACCAGAACGTTCCCGGAACCGTCCACAAGGTCGTAAAGCGACCGGCACGCCTGGATGCATTCCCCTCTGTTGGCGCTTCGCCCGGCAATCCGCTCTGACATATAGCACTGCCCACTATAGCAGACGCACAAGGCTCCGTGTACGAAAAACTCCAGTTCGCAGTCCACAGACGACCTTATCGCACGGATTTGATCCAGAGACATCTCCCGCTCCAGAACAAGCCGTGAGGCTCCGATGCCCTCGTAGAGCCGTGCCTTCTCCGGAGTCCTTATCGCACATTGTGTCGAAGCGTGGACCGGCAAGTCGGTCAGTTCCCAGACCGCAAGGTCCTGCGCGATGATGGCATCCACTCCCGCGTCCTTAGCCTCGGCAAGCAGCCTTTCCGCCTCCGCGAGCTCGTTGTCAAAAAGAATAGTGTTGAGTGTCAGGAATATGCGCGCTCCGAATCTGTGGGCATATTCGGTGAGCCTCCGGATGTCCTCCATCGAGTTTCCGGCGGCTTGACGCGCCCCGAACGCAGGTCCGGCGATATACACGGCATCGGCACCGCAGTCGATAGCCGCGATGCCGATGTCAGCGTTTCTTGCCGGAGCAAGAAGTTCGAGGAACTTCATTGGTTACTTGCTGAGGGAAGCGATCATCTGCTTGGCCTGTGCGCCGAACTTAGGATCGTCCTGTACCTTCTTGTAGTATTCAAGAGCCTTGGCGTTGTTCTTAGCGCCCTGATAGAGGGCGGCCACGGTGAAAGTGATGGCCGGAGCGTTCTTCGCGTCCGGTTTCATCTCAAGATACTTCTCGAAGTACTTGATGGCGTCGGCGTTCTTGCTGAGTTTCTGTGAGCTCTGCCCTGCGATGAGGTAAGCTGTGGCGTTCTCGACATAACTGTTGGCCTTCTCGGCTGCCTTCACGGCGTCAGCGAACTTCTGACCCTTAAGGGCGGCGTTGGCCTGCCTTACATAGATGTTGGAAACCTGCTCCTTGGCCTCGGCCTCCTCACCGTTCCATGCGGCATGCCTGAAAGCCTCGATGGCCTCATCGGTCTTGCCCTGGGCTCCGAGAGCCTGTCCGAGGTAGAGGGCTGTCTTTCCGGCGGTGGTGTCGGCGGCGTAAGACTTCGCGAAACCATCGGCGGCGGTGGCGAAGTCCTTCAGTTTGAGTGCGTCAACACCTTTCTGCATCCACATCTGAGGAACGAGCTCCTTAGCCTTCTCGGCAACCTCGGCGTTCTCATATTCCTCGGCTATTTTGGCGACTTCGTCAAGTTTGGCGGCGGCCTCATCGTACTTCGCGTCCTTGATCAGGTCCTTTGCGATCTCAAGGGAGACTCCAGGGATGGCGTTCTTGCAGTTTGCCACGAGCTCATCGGCGTCAGCGCCTATGGTCTTACCCATTTCGAGAGCTTTCTGGAAGCAGTCGAGGGCTTCAGTCCAATTCTTCATAGAGATGGCTGTGGCTCCATTATTGTAGAGTTCTGTTGCCTGGGCCATGTCCTGGGCGGATGCCATGCTTGCTGCCATGAACGCGGCAGCGATCGCGAGAATAAACTTTTTCATCGTATTAAAAATTATGTTTAACTATATTCCTTATAATCGCAATAACCACAAATGTAATAAAAATTTGTGTCAATTGCACATTATTGGCTATTTTTGTCTAAACGGGAGGTGTCAATGATGCGTAGTCTTATCTTCAAATCAGTCTTGTGTTTTGCGCTGTTTGGTTTTTCAATAATGATGCCAGCGCAGAATCTGCCCGTTCTTCAGAAGGACGGCTCGGTCACTACCGGCAATCTTACCAACGGGATTTCCTACTATCTGTTGACGAATCCATCGATGAAGGGAGTCGCTGACTTCGCGCTTGTGTGCAAGGGGGTAAGCGACACTCTGTCAGCGAGAAAAGAGCTTTCGTCATTGCCCCACTTCAACAAGACGATTCCTTATAAGTTCTTGTCGCGCAAGGGAATAGGCTGCCGTTCGGAAGGATATATCTCCTACCGTGACGACGCGACAATATTCAGATTCGATGATGTGCCGGTCTTTGACCAGGCCGCGTCGGACACCACGCTTCTCATGCTGTTCGACCTCATCGCGGCTCAGCCTTGCCAGCATGCCATCATCATCGCGGGTGACATCAATCCTACCGCCATCAAGGAAAGGATGAACGTATTCTCGCTGATGGTTCCTTCCCGCAATCCCGCCTACAAGAAGAAGGAATATGTCTGGAGGCCTGCCATCGCTCCTGAATATTCATTCATCCCGTCCGGCGGTTCTTCCGTGACTGTGGAGTTCCGCTCGCCGAGGACACCTGACGACCAGATGAACACGATCCAGCCGTTCATCTCGGAACTATTCTCCAGATCGTTGAGGGAGATTGTCTCAAGCCGCCTCCGCGAAAGTTTCCTTGGTAGGGATATTCCTGTGGAATCGTTTGATGTTGAATATCTTGGAAGTGCGTCATGCGCTGGTGACGAGCGTTTCAGCGTGAGTGTGCGGACCTCCCGCAGCCAGCTGATGCCAGCCTCGATGGCGGTCGCCTCCGTCCTTTCGGAGATTTGTTCCAAGGGAATCGGGGCGGAGGAATATCTGGTCGCGCGTAATTCCGTCCTGAATGGTTTCCTAAGGACGCAGACGAATGATGCCCTTGTTCTGCGCTGCGTCTCCTCTTACCTTTACGGAGCTGATCTGGCTTCCCCGGCGACCAAGGCCAACTTCTTCTCTTCCAGGAATATGTCCACAAAGGCTGAGACCGAACTTTTCAACGGTTACACTCTGGCCCTGCTCTCCGAGATGGAGAATCCCAAGATCACATGGACGGGAAACGAGGAGGATTATGACGAATGGTTCTGGCCGGTTCTGTTCGGTTCGGTGACCGACGGGGTCTCCATGCTGGACAAACCGCTCTACAAGTGGCCTGTGACGGCCAAGGACACCTCGGCTTTCTGGAACGAAAGGAATAAGGTCAAGATGAAGTCTGTGGCCGCGGAGCCTGTCTCCGGAGGGGAGATGTGGACTTTCTCCAATGGCATGAAGGTGATTTACAAGAAGATGCCGGCTGCCGGGCGTTTCAGTTACTCTTTTATGATAAAGGGTGGTTTCTCCACTGTCCGGAATCTTCCTCGCGGGGAGGGAGCGTTTTTCTCCGATATGTTCGGCCTGTGCAACATCGCCGGCATGCCGGGAAGCGACTTCTACAAAGTGCTCCGTGCCAACGGGGTGGAGATGTCATGTGCCGTCTCGACATCTGATCTGCGACTCTACGGCTCAGCCCCGTCAAACAGGTTCATGCTGACCCTCAAGGCCTTGCTTTCCGCCGCCAATATGCGGAAGCCTTCGCTTTCGGCCTTTGAGCCGTGGAAAAGGATGGAACTGGCTTCCCTCAAGCCGGCCTATCTGGACAGCCTCATGTACCAGGACTACAACTACTCGTCCGTCAAGACGCCGTCCGGTCTCACCGCCAGAACGTTGGATGACGCATCTGATTTTTTTGACAATCAATTTATAAGAGCGAATGACGGAGTTCTTGTGATTGTGGGCGATCTGTCGGCGGAGTCCGTCCAGAAAATCCTTTGCCAGTATCTTGGCGGATTCCGGGTCAGCAAGTCCTCGTCCGTACGCCAGTTCTCATCTTATAAGTTGCGCACCGGTGCCACGACATATTCACGCATCGGAACCCCTGTTGAGATCAGTCTGGCTTTGGCCTGCGCCGAGCCGTTCACGACAGAGAACTATATGGCATTCAAGGTCGCCAGCCTCGCCCTCCAGCGCAGGCTTACCGGTGTGATGGCCGAGCACGGGTTCAGTGTCAGAATGGCCGACCGCTTCAGCATCTGGCCTCAGGAGGCTCTGGAATTGATATTCACCTGCACTCCTGTGCCGGAATCCGGCCTCCCTTATGGTGTGAAGAGCGGTTCCGACCAGCCGATGAGGACTCTTGTGGAGGCCCGCAAGGTGATTGAAAACGTGCTTTCCAATCCGGTCAACGCCGCGGAGCTCGCTTCCTGCAAGTCCCTGCTGACCAATGGCTACTCGACCTATCTTGCGGATCCGAAGAATTATGTGGACGCCGTCCTGATGCGCTATTCCGGCGGAAAGGACGTGCTGACCGGTTATAACAACAGAATCGGCAGTGTCTCCGCCGACAAGGTAAAGGAAATTTTCGGAGCTCTGTCCGAAGGAATGAGAATTGAATATGTCGTCAAACAATAAGTTCGGAACCATTATCCAGATCGGCGACATCCTTGTGTCTGAGGATGTTGTCACTGAATATTTCGCCTGTGACTACGCTGTCTGCAAGGGCTGTTGCTGCATAATAGGGGACAGCGGGGCTCCGTTGGAGGAGTCGGAGCTGGAGCCTCTGGAGGAGAATTACCCCATATATTCAAAGCTTATGAGGCCGCAGGGCCGCGCGCAGATTGACAAGGAGGGCTTCTTCTCCATCGACCGTGACGGGGACATCGTGACCCCGGTCGTGGATCAGACCGAGGAATGCGCCTACACCACTTTCGACGAGGCCGGCAACTGTTTCTGCTCCATCGAACGGTGCTTCTTCCAAGGCGAGTGCAAGTTCCGCAAACCCCAGTCCTGCTGGCTCTACCCGATCCGCGTCACCAAACTCACCGGCGGCGGCCAGGCACTGAACCTCCATCGTTGGGGAATATGCAAGGATGCCTACGAGAAAGGCCGCCGCGAAGGCATCCGTGTCTATCAGTTCCTCCGCGATCCCCTCATCTCCGTCTTCGGCCAGGATTTCTACGACGCCCTCACCTACGCCGCCAAGAAGATTCTTGACGAGGCGTAGCAGATTTGTCTAATAATGGAGTCTTGCGCCTAAGGCTTATGGCCGATATTAGCGGTCGTTGGAGTTGATGAGGGCCATGGCGGCGTCGTAGTCGGCCGCGTTGACCTTTACCTCGACTGGATCTACATAGTTCAGTGAGACGTAGGAGGAGTTCTCTCCGAACACTGCGGCAGGGATGCCGTTCTCATTGAGCATGCCCGCTGTGATGTGGGCGCTCATCGCGTTGTCGAACTTTGCGACAGTCTTGAGTTCTTCTGCCATAATCTTTGAATATTAGAGTGTTATATCTGTGCTTCAATGGTGCCGGCAGCACCGGTCGAGCATATTCATTTCCCGTAAATGTGGATTACTCCTCGTCCAGCACCCGGAATTTGTACTCCAGTCCGCCGACAATCCGCACCACTTCTTTGGTCAGGCCTTCCACCTCGAAGCCGCCAAGCTCGCGGGTCATTGTGATCCGATCCTCGAACATCTTGAAAAGGGCGCTGAACTTGGAGCGGAGGCGGAATGTCATATTCTCGCCATCTTCGCTTTCGAGGCGGTAGCCGCGCATCTCCATATATTCAATAATCCCGCCACGGAGGTCGGAATATTCACCTTTTAATATGACTGATCTTTTGATGAAACCGAATCTTGGGTAGAAGGCTGAAACGAAAGCGAATAGCAAGGCTATCTGCCACAGCGACTTATAGCCATCGCGGAACATTAGGCTGACATCAGCCTTGACGACTCCGATGAACACGAGCGCCGCCATTATGACCACAAACAGGATGGTGAAGTAGAAAAAGTATTTGACAGCTCTGATAAAATATTTCATAATAGTCCGATTTTTGCTAACGAAGCAAAGATATGAAATAGTTTTGTTATTTTTGTGTCATTAATTATTAAATCGAAAGACTATGGCAGAAATTGATCCTATCCGCGAGCGTCGTGATCGCGAAGAGCAGGAAAGAAAGAATGAAAGCCTCAAGAAGGTTATGTGGATTCTTGTGGCTGTGGCGGTGCTGCTTGCCGCGGGACTTGCCTACATTTGGTTCTCGAAGTCCAGCCTTGTAAAGGACCTTAACGCTGAGAAGGACGACCTTACCCAGCAGATGATCGCCCTCAAGGGAGACTACGACAGCCTTTCATCTGACTATGCATCGATCAACAGCCAGCTGGACTCCTCCAAGGAAGAGGTCAACCAGTTGATAGAGAGGATCCAGAAGACCGAGGCCACGAACCGCCGCAAGATGCGTCAGTACGAGAAGGAACTCGGAACCCTTCGCAGCATCATGAGAAACTACATAGTGCAGATTGACTCGCTCAACACATTGAACCACAAGCTGACAGCCGATGCCGCCGCCGCGCGCCGCGAGGCCGCGGAGAGCCGTGCGGAGAACGCTGACCTCAAGGGACAGGTCGAGAACCTTTCCGGTCAGGTGGCCGCCGGTTCCGTGATCAAGTCCAGAGGCTTGAGCGTCGCCGCCTACAACGCTTCCGACAAGGTTACGGACCGTAGCAGCAGGGTAGTGAGACTTCTGGCCTCCCTGAGCCTTGTCGAGAACGATCTGGCTCCTAAGGGACCGGTGAGAGTCTATCTCCGCGTCAAGGATCCGGACGGAATCCTTCTCACCAACAGCACGCAGACCTCGTTCTCGTTCAACGGCCAGACTATGGTCGCCTCCGCTTCCCGTGAGGTTGACTACGAGGGTAAGGAGGTTGACCTGAGCATCTATCTCAACGACATTCCTTCCTATCAGTCGGGAATATACACGGTTGAGGCCTACACCTCTCAGGCGTTCCTCGGCAAGACTGAACTCTTGCTCCGCTAACCTGTGATCTACCTTCACGTCCCTTTCTGCGGCAGTTTCTGCACTTACTGCGACTTCTATTCGGAAATATGCCGGAGCAGACAGGCGTTCAATGAATATGCAGATGCCGTCATCGCTGAGATTCGTGACCGCCGGAAGGAACTGGAAATGAATATGTCCGCACAGGATGCGGTCAATACCCTATACATCGGAGGAGGCACCCCATCGGTGCTTCCTCTTGATGTTTTGTCACGGATTGTCGGTGCGGTTTCCCAGACTGAACGGCTTTCTTTGGTCACTGAACAGCTTTCTCTGGTCACTGAGCCTGTCGAAGTGACCACCCCGACAGAACTCTTCGATGAGTTTACCGTTGAAGTGAACCCCGAAGATATAGTGGAAAAAGGCCGTGAATATGTCCGCGGACTTCTTGCCTTGGGTGTGAACAGGATCAGCATGGGCATCCAGTCATTCAACGATGACATTCTCCGTTGGATGAACCGCCGCCACGATGCAGGGAATGCCGTCAAGGCTTTCCATATCCTTCGCGAAAGCGGAGTCCGGAACATCAGCATTGACCTGATCTTTGGCATATCCCAACTGACGGACGAGACCTGGAAAGACACGATCGAAAAGGCCTTGGAACTTTCTCCAGAGCACATTTCGGCCTACCAACTGTCAATAGAGGAAGGAAGCGCCCTTGCCAAGATGGTAGCCGACGGGCGTTACGTTGAGGCTTCCGAGGAACAATGTCGCCGGCAGTACGACATCCTGTGCAGATGTCTTGGGCGGTCCGGCTACCATCATTACGAAATCTCCAATTTCGCAAAGCCCGGCTTCGAAGCCGTCCACAACAGCGCCTATTGGCGCCGGGCACCGTACATCGGCCTCGGCCCCGGTGCCCATTCCCTGACCGGCAATGTACGCTCCTGGAACAGCCAGGAACTCCCGCACCGTCAGCAGGATGAAACCTCATCCTGCAATCCAGACAGAATCTCGTCCTGTAATCCGGACTCGACTTCGTGTCAAACTTCATCCAGGAATCCAAGCGGAAAGTTGGCCACATATTCAAGAAACTTCGAGACCCTTTCGCCGGAGGACATTCGTGTCGAGAGGATCATGCTCTCCCTCCGCACCGACAAAGGCTTGGAAGCCACGGAATTATATTCATTGACAGACAGCACTGTTGTTGACGCCCTTTTGAGCGAAGGAGCTCTTGAGAGGCAGGGCGCCAGCATCCGCATCCCCGAAGACCACCTCTTCACCTCCGACGAAATCATCCGCGAACTGATCTGATACTCCGCTTGTCCCTTTGACCCTGCCGCAAAAAAATTGGACTCCGGCGTACCCTGTCGTGATAGATGTATCTATCAAAGTTATAATGTCTTACATTGTAAATATGACATTTTATCATTTTATGATAATCATTTTATGATAAAAATGCGCTTTGTCGGGAATAATAAGACTCTCACGTATGTGTTTAGGAATCTTATTGCTGTGAAGTGGCATGGCATACTTAGGGAGGGTGCCGTTTTGGAATGTTTTGGGTAAGGGGTAGGGTTGTCATTTGTGGCATTTATCCGCCACGGCTTAAAATCGGGACATACGACGAGGGTTAACCAGTAATTTGAATGACTCTAACGTCCTCAACGAAGCACCTCCGATTCATCGAAACGAGGAATAGAGGAGCCTTGATGATGTCGAGAGTCTAATATTTCTCGGTGATCTTTCGGGGGAGGTGGCGCTTGGGCAACGTTTTCGGGCTAGAACGTCTCTCAAGAGTGTTGCGGAACACTCTTGGGGAACGAATATGGCTCAATGCGTTGCCGGAGGGTTTTTTGAGTGCCTAAAGGCCAACGGTGACGCTAAAGCACTTTGCCGAAGGTGGCTGCCGTGTCAAAGAAGCCTCAAGTAGTGGTTTCTTCGGGGGTATCACCGAAAATATTTCTGTTTTTTATGAATTGAATGTGTTTCTTTCTGTTTCCTTTCATTAGGAATGCCTAACTTGCGGTCGTGTTCCGGGAGAAATCGCGGGACATTTTGACAAACAGACATGATTCACTTCAACTATGAGGACTTCAGAGAGAAAATGTGCCGTCAGGCGGAAGGCCGATGACCAGACTACCATTAACCAAGAGACCATTGAACATGAGGGTGTTAACCAAAAGACCGTGGATGGGCAGGAAGCCTCTGACTGCCCGGACGCGGCATCGGAGGAGGAGCAGTACCTTAAACGCTACCGCCACTGCCGTAGACTGATTGAGAACGACGGGCGGTTCGTCGGGATGACCGACGAGGAGAAGGATGCCTACGCACAGCGGCTCGCCACGCCGGAGTATCTTGACCTGACCTGCGACTGGGCGTTCAAGTATCTGTTCCAGAACCACCCGGAATTGCTTGTCCGGCTCCTCAATGACATCCTTCAGGAGGATATCATGTCGGTTGAGTTCCGGAACACGGAACTGACGGAGATATCTCCGCAGGACAAGAGGATACTCTTCGACCTTCTTTGCCGGACACCGGGCGGGACGATTCTGGTCGAGATGCAGAGGACGTCGCGTTTCGACCAGCGCGATCGTCTGCTCTTTTATGGTTCAAGGCTGGTGACCAGACAGGTGAAGCGCGGGGATGAGGAATATGCCCTGACACCCGTCAAGGTCATCTGCATAATGAACTATGAGGACGATCATCCGGACTCACCTGAGGACAAAATCCTGTACCATTATAGTCTGCGTGAGGTCGAGACGGCCGAGCCGTTCGGCGACCGGATGTCGTTCTACCTGTTGGAGTTGCCGAGGATAATGCGTTATACTGATGAATATGACAGTCCTGTTGCGGGATGGTGCCGGATATTCAGAAATTTCGCTATATTTGCGAAGTCGAGGTCGGAGAAAGACGCTGAGTTTGTGAGGTTGGAACGGGCGATGCGTGTCAGCGGTCTTGACGACAAGGAGATTGACAACTATTTCAGCGATATGATGACAGAAAAAGAGATGCACCCGTACATCAAAGGTGCCGAGCAGCAGGGCTACCGCAAAGGCTTTAAGGCCGGTGTCGAGCAAGGCACGGCGGAAGGCGTAGAGAAGGGTATAGAGAAAGTCGCTAAGTCTATGCTGTCGTTAGGCATCCCGGTTGAACAGATCGGGATTGCCACAGGGCTGTCTCCGGAGAGGATTGAGACTTTGAGACAGGACTAAGAAGCTGTTTTTGAAGATTTTTCACATCAAAGAACATTTCAAACAACTCAAAACAGATTCTATGCGATTATTCCGGTTTTAGTGCCGTGGGTGATAAGAATTAGATTATGTCTTTGTGGTAATTGGCCAACAAAGACATAATCTAAATGACAAGAGTATTTGCCTGAGAAACCTATAGATTCCAGACTATCTGACAGTGAATCCGACAGGCTCGCCGGAGGCGGAGTCGGTGGCTACCCAGAGTTGGAAATCACCGGGCTCGACAATATATTCATTGTTGATGTTCCAGAAGGCGAGGGCGGAGACAGGAAGCGATAAATCTACGACCTTTGATTCGCCGGCGTTCAACGCAACCCTTTGGAAACCTTTGAGTTCCTTGACAGGGCGGGCGATGGATCCGACGAGGTCACGAACGTAGAGCTGTGCGACCTCAATGCCGGCATATTCTCCGCTGTTCTTCAGGGTGAATTTGACCTTGATCGTGTCGGCGGCGGTATATTCACGGCTGTCGAGAGCTATGTCGGAATATTCAAAGGTGGTGTAGCTCAGGCCGTAGCCGAACGGGAAGAGCGGGCCGTAGCCGCTGTCGAGGTAGTAGGAGGTGCAGCCGTTGGAGGTTTGGCCGGCTTTGAGAGGAAGGTCCATCAGGAGGGTTTCGGTGCCGGTGTTCGGACGGCCGGTGTTGAGGTGGTTGTAGTACATCGGAGCCTGGCCGACGGTCTTTAGGAAGGTGACAGGAGTCTTTCCGGACGGAGCGGCCTTTCCGCTCAGGAGGTCGGCGATCGCCTCGCCACCCATTGTGCCGGGATGGAACGAATAAAGCATCGCGTCACAGTTCTCCAGGTCGCGGCCGATGGTCAGAGGCCTGCCGGCCATCACGACCACGATGACCTTTTTGCCGGTCTGCCGCATTGCCGCTATCAGCTCGCTCTGAGCACCTTGAAGATTCAGGTCGGACAGGCAGTGCGCCTCGCCTGAGAGGATCGCCTCTTCTCCGGCGAACACCACGATGGCGTCTGCCCTTGACGCGGCGGCCTTTGCCTTAGCGATTCCTGCAATGCTTCTGTCGCGGCTGAAGGCGGTCCCCGGTTCGTAGATCACGTTGTAATCCTTTTTGAGAGCTGCCAGAGGGGTGACGGAATGAGTCTCGTCCCCGTCAAAGGCCCAAGTGCCCATCTGTTCGTAAGGAGCGTCGGCCAAAGGACCGGTCACGAGCAGAGTCTTGGCATCCTTCAAAGGAAGAGCCGCGTTGTCGTTCTTCAGAAGGATGGCTGATTCAATGGCGCTTTGCTTGGCGGCCTCCAGATGTGACGGGGCGTAGAGAACATCTCCTGAGCCTTCCTCCTTGACGTAAGGATTGTCGAACAGCCCGAGGCGGAACTTCAGGCTAAGGATGTCTCTGACAGCGTCATCGATTTGTTTCTCGCTGATTTTCTTTTCTTTGACCAGTTCCTCGATGAAGGATATGTAGCCGTAGGACATCATATCCATCTCTACTCCGGCGTTGACGGCCAGATCGGTGGCGTCCTTTAGATCCTTGGCGAATCCGTGCATAATCATCTCGCCGGAAGAGTTCCAGTCGGTCACGATCATTCCGTCGAATCCCCATTCTCCTCTCAATATGTCCTGAAGCAGCCATTTGTTGCCTGTGGAAGGGACTCCATCGATGGTGTTGAACGAAGTCATCAGGGTCATCGCACCGGCGTCCACACCTGCCTGGAACGCAGGGAAATAAACATTGCGCAAAGTCCTTTCGGAGAGTTCGACTGTGTTGTAGTCACGGCCTCCTTCGGTCGCCCCGTAGCCTACAAAATGCTTGAGGCAGGCGGCAATGGAGGTTGAATCCCCATTGCCTTGATAGCCACGAACCATAGCGGTGCCCATTACGGCGTCAAGGTACGGATCCTCTCCGGAACTCTCGGCGATCCTGCCCCAGCGTGGATCCCTTGAGATGTCCAGCATCGGGGAGAATGTCCATCTCACTCCGCAGGAAGCGGCCTCGACGGCTGCCACACGGGCGCCACTCTCAACCAATTCCGGATCAAAAGTGGCCGCGAGTCCAAGCGGAATCGGGAATATGGTCTTGAAGCCGTGGATGACATCCCTGCTGACAAGGATCGGAATTCCCAGCCGGCTTCTTTCGACAGCGGCTTTCTGGACCCTGTTTATCTCAGCCGGATCCACACAGTTGAGGATGGAACCTACCTCGCCTTTCTCGGCGGCCTCGGTCAGCCAGTCTCCGCCGGAAAGCTGGTTCATCTGACCGATCTTCTCGTGCAGGGTCATCCGCGAAAGAAGGTCGTCGATTTTCTTTTCAGTCTCGTCTTTCTCAGAGCAGCCGCAGATCGCCAAGGCGGATGCCGCTGTCATTATCAAGTACTTTAATATTTTCATTTACAGATTCTTGCTTATTATTTCCAATCGTTCTTCGTAAATCTTTTTCAATCTCTCCACGGCTGCGTTGTACGTCATCCTCTCGTCTCCGTTGACAATCACACCACCGTTCTGCGATGCGTCCTCTGCCGGATCCCACATCTTGAAATTCAGCTCAGCCGAGGTCTGAAGCATCTTCTCCATCTCATCGATGAAGGCAGGAATTGTCTTCAGCTGCGGAAGCAGTTCATTCCACCGGGACTTGACCGCGGCCTTGAAATCAGGATCATCGAACAGCCTTGCGTACCAGAAGGAATCCCTGTTTACCAGACCGTTTCTGGCCTGTGGGGAAGCATTGTAGGAAAGCACACCCCAGTCGAAATCCCAAATCGGTCCGGCGGTCAGCTTCCCGTCCGCACTCTTGTGCAGGAACACGCTTCCCGGGTTACATAATTCGTGGTTGATCATCACCTCGAAAACTATCCAATAGTCAATGAAGGACTTGACATCCAGATATTTGGCATAGCCCTCAGAATCGTCCTTGAAGTTCTCGCCGTAGATCACCTCGGAAACCGTCCTGACATATTCCTTGATTTCGTTGAGCATCAGGCCGGTGAGGCCATCATCGTAGTCCGGGTACTTTATTCCGAAAGGGATGCCGTCATGCATCTGCATACATTTTCCGGGCGTTTGGATCCATTGGATCTCATTGTCGTAGTGGAAGTCGCATTCCAGAAGGAATCCGTCCTCGCAAGGCACACGGTTGCTGTCCGCACGGATCTGCTCGATCAGCAGATAGTTGCCGACGTGCTTCCCGTTCATCACGAGTTCCACGCTCTGGCAGTGCGGAGTCCAGTCCAGCGATGTCATCGAACCCACTTTGTAGGCTATCAGGTTGCGCATCAGTGTCCTGTCCATAAAGTTGGCCAGAAGGATCCACCGTTTGTGCTTAGGCAGTCCGAAGATGGACTGCTTCTTGTCAAACTTGATCAGATAAGGCTTCTTGGGCCAGGTCCAAGTGGTGTTTCCACGTCCACGGACGGAGCACGGCACCTCTTCCAGATCACCAAATCTGCCCATCCCGTTTATCTTGAAGACCGCTTTCAGATAGTCCTCCTTGGACACGACCTCCTTCTCGTCTTCCGTGTCAACGTAAACCACCGGAAGCCCTGTCCGGACCTTTATCCTGCCGTCGAAGTCATTGCTCTTGATTATGAACGGCTTGGAATATACCATCGTGCCCTGCGGCAGCCTCATCGCGAACCGGACGCTCTCCTCACAGTCGCCGCTGACCCCAAGATCAGCGATTGTCACTGAATATGTTCCCTCACTCTCCGTCGGCGAAATCCCTGTAATTCTGAATATGTCAGACTCGCTTCCGTCCTGACGCCTCAGCGACACGGCGCAGTCCCGACTGCCGACATTGTAGTTGAATGAATATCCCGGCTCGTCCACCATAAACTCCACGGTGGCGTTGCCGTCGTCATCCATTGTGACAGAGGACTGAACCGGAGTGATGGAGTGGAACTCGGCCACGGACTCCTTACTCTCCTTGCCGCAGGAAAAGACGGTAAGGAGAACAAGGAACATAAGTGAGAGTCTGGACAATGTCTTCATCTTGCTATTGTTTTTGGAATACTCTCACGTAGTCAATCTCGTAAGTGGCTGGCAGACAGCTTTCATCAACGCCCATCGCTCCGCCCCAGTTGCCGCCCCAGGCCAGATTCAGCTTGAGGTAGAACGGATTGTTGAACGGCCAGGTGTCGTAGTTGCCCTTACCGTCATTCTTGAACGTCAGGTGGACCTTTCCGTCAAAGATGAAGTCCATCTTTTCGGCTGTCCATTCCAGAGCGTAGGTATGGAACTCTGACTGCGCGCCCTTGAGAAGGAACTCGTGGGTTTTCTGAGTGTTCTTAGGATGGTTGTAGGCCGTGCAGTGGATGCTTGAGGAGACATATTCAGGATTGTAGCCAACCTCTTCCATAATGTCGATCTCGCCGTCCGCAGGCCACGAATGATAGTTCTTCGGCATCATCCAGAACGCCGGCCAGGTGCCCTTCCCCTTAGGGAGTTTGAGCCGCGCCTCGAAATAGCCATAGGTCCAGGATTCCTTGGTGTTCATCCTGACAGACTGGACCTTGCCTCCGATCTTCTGGGCCGTGATCTTGAGCGTACCATCTGACACCTCAGCGATCTTCACGCCATTGTACATCCCGTCAGCGACATAGTTCTGAAGCTCGTTGTTGCCCCAACCACTGCTTCCGGTCTCGTACCACCATTTGTCGGAATCAGGTGTGGATGAGCCGCTTGTGTTGAACTCGTCCTGCCAGACCAGTTTGTAGCCGGCCGGAATGTTCACTCCGTCCTCCTTGCATTCCTGCTTCACATTCACGGTCTTTCTTGCCGAACCGAAGCGGAAGGTCAGAACGGTCTCACGGGCATCTCTCGTGAAGTTCTCTGTGAGAGAAACCTTTACGGTCGAGCTGCCGGACAGCCCGCCGCTCGGGGAAACCGTACACCAGTCGGTAGCTCCGGAGGACACGCCCCATTCGCAGTTGGCCGTCACGTTGACAGTCAGTTCAGTGGCCTCGTATGAAGCGGCCAGTTCTTCCTTGTCGGTGGAGAGTTCCGGAACCACTTCGGGATCATTGGATGAAGCTCCTCCGCAAGACGAAGATGAAAGGGCTGCCGCCGCCGAAAGCGACAGCAACCCGAACGCTAAATATTGCAATAAACGTTTCATTCAGAAATGAATATATCCGCAAAACTATTTATGCTCCTGCATGCAGATCTTAGTCAATGTGACTGTCGTTCCGGCTGTGCATCTGCCAAGGTCAACGAAGAGAACGACTTTGTCGTAGTCAACGTCAGGCACGACACTTTCCATCTTGAAGGTAGCTGGTTCGCCTGCCTCGACCGTGAAATCATTGACATAGAACGCCGCGTGATCATTGTCGTTGCCTTCCCAGGCGAGCTTGAACGTCATCGCAGGGATGTCCTGGTCAGCCTCCACGGTCACGCAGAAGTCATAGGTCTTGGACGCTGACATCGGGATGTCGGTGTGGAACACGGTCTGGCCCTGCCATTCGTTTCCGCCGATTCCCTCAGGGATGACGACTTTAAGTCCGTTGTTCTCAAGAGTTTCGGTCTCTGGATTCAGTCCGCCTGACCAGTCGGAAGGGGAGTACCAGTAGGTCATACTTACGCTTGCGCTCTTCCAGAAGTTTCCTGGGCCGTCAACGTCGAACACATCCGGTTTCGGCTTGTAGATGTACTGCCAGGAGATTCCGCTGAAGTTCGCCACGATGACGAGCTTGTCCTCCGTGTTCTCGGTGATGACGTAGGTCGGGTTCGTAACTGACTCGTTGTTCGCCACATAACCGATCACAACTCCTTCTGGGAAGGTGAGAACGTCCCCGTTAAGTGTGTAGGTGGATTCCTGAACGGTCCAGTCGATGTCGTAGTCCTCGCTCTGGGTTGTTCCAGGGCCAATCGCGGTGACCTCTTTGTTGATGTAGATCTTGCCATCCGCGCCAGGGTTGAAGACGTACTTGCCGTCAGCGTAGAAGGTGATCTCATCATCGTAGAGACCGAATCCGGCCTTCTCGTTAGGACCGGCAGCCCACCATCCAGCGGCATTCGCCTGGTCTGGGCCGCATCCGAGGTGTCCGTTGGCCTCTGAATCAAGCACCCAGGTCTTGCTGGTCTTGCCGTAGAGAGGATCGGTGACATCTCCGCCGGCGGATCCTTCCTTGACAAACTCGTAATGCCAAGCGATACCGTCCGGATTGCCTGAGGTCTTGAGGTTGGCCACAAGCTTGAGGCATTTCTTCATATCCGCCGGCTTGCTCTCCAAGACGAGGTAACGAGGATCGTCAAGCTCTGTCTGGTCAGCGACGTAGGACATCGGAGTCCCCTTAGGAAGGGTGATGTAGATTTCCTCCACACCGGCGTCGTTCCAATTGCTTTCCACTGAATATGTCGCAGTGGTCTTCTCCCAAGGAACAAGGTAATCCTCTCCGGTCGCATATTCAGACTTGATTCCGGAATTGGCGTTGACGTAAAGCTGGCCGTCACCCGGGTCGTAGATGTAGGAACCGTCAGCTCCGAAGGTGATCTTGTCGTCGTACAAGCTCCAGTCCTTTTTCTCCTCGGCTCCGGCGCTCCACCATTCGGTTCCGGTTCCGCCGAACGGACCGCATCCGAAGTGCCCGGCCACGGTGTGGTTCCATTCCCAGGTCTTGGTGGAGCCGTCGCTGAGCGCCTTGATGTAAGGTGCCGGGTCGAACGGATCACGGTAAGTGTTGTTCAGAGTGAACTCCACCATCTGCGAGCCGACCGAGATTCCGTGGGCGTTGTAGGCCTTGACCTCGACGGTGTGCTTGCCCTCGTCACGGAAACGGAGCAGGAGTCCGTTCCCGGTGTAGGCGTAGTTCTTGCCGGTCACTTTCGAGCCGTTCGCGTTGTCGATCGGATCTGTGGCACCGACAATCCAGACAGGCACGATGCCGTTGTTGTTCATATTGAAGGTGACGTAGTTGGTCTCCTGGTTAACCTCCACCTGCACGTCAAAGTCGGCGGCTTGCGGAAGCTTCGCCTGATCCGGAGTGATGTAGTCCGGCGAGCAGGCAGCCATAAGGGCGGCGGACATCGACAATGCGATATATTTCAATGTTGTCTTCATATTCATTCAAGATTAGTAGTTGTTCTGTACGAGGTTAGGATCCTTGTCAAGCTCGGTCTGAGGGATCGGCCAGTATTTCTTGGACTCGGTCCAGTCGTTCTGGCGGAACTCGTGGTTGGAAGCCTTGAGGACTGACGCGGCCATTCCGGTGCGGACGAGGTCCCAGTAACGCTTGCCTTCTCCGACAAACTCCTTGTGGCGCTCCTGGATGATGTCATCGCGGGTGAGTCCGGTGTCCTGGCATTTCGCGCGGTCACGGATCTCCTTGAGATATTCAGAAGGATCCTGGCCAAGGAGGACTGAGAGCTCGGCGGCGTTGAGGAGGGTCTCGGCGTAGCGGTAAACCCTTTCGTTGTTGCCGTGGTTCATATTCGGGTCACCAAGGTAGCCGTGGTTGCCGTTGGCGCGGGCGATGTACTTGAGAAGGAAATAACCGCTGTCTTCCCAGCGTGGGGTGTAGGACGCTCCGGATTCCTCGGCGTATTTCTCGAAGTTGAGGATTCCACCGTCGCGGCGGATGTCGGTCTCATCGTACATATCGTAAGCGGCCTTGCGTACAGTGCCGAATCCCCAGCCTTCAATGAAGTCGGAACTTCCTTTGAGTGAAGGGATTCCGGTCAGGACTGAGAATATGTTGCCACCGGTAGCGATAGGCGCGTCCCAAGAGCGCACGCCACCCTCTGAGATGTAGTTGATTTCCCAGATGGACTCGGCGCACCATTCGCCTGACTCGGTCCAGATTCCGGCGAAGTCATCGACCAGACGGTAGTTGCCGGACTGCTTGATCTCTTTCATAAACCCGAGGGCTTTCTGGTATCTTGACTCATCGTTCTGGTACAGAACCGCCTCTGTGTAAAGCATATAAGCCATCGCAAGGGTCACACGCCCCTCATTGCCGGCTGAAGCCTTCATAGGAAGGACGTTCATCTCGAACACGTTCTCAAGGTTGGTGACGATCTTCTCATAAACGGCGTCGTGACCGAGCTGCTCGGTGAAATAAGGGGACTTCAGGTTCTCATCGTAGTAAGGAACATTTCCCCAAAGCTTCCACAGGACGTTGTAATAGAACGCCTTGAGCACGGTGGCCTCTGCCTTGTAGAGAGCCTTGGTCTCATCGCTCATCCCTGGAACATTGTCCACATTCTCCAGGACCACGCAGCAACGGTTGATTCCTGAATATGAGATTGTCCACATCTGGTTGCAGACATCGGTCGAAGTCGCTGTGTAGAAGTGTGTCTTCACAAGGATCGGCTGGTCGCCCTCGTTGGAGCCGCCGGCGTTGATGTCGTCGCCCATAATGTCATAGACAAGGTGCAGGGCATCGTACTGGTAGAAATAGTCGTACCACTCAAGCGGATCATACGCCGCTGTAAGTCCTTGGAATATACGGGCTTCCGTGTTGAAATATTCATCCATCGGCTCGGATGCGTTGTGTTCCGGAGTGACAAAGTCCTCGGAGCAGGAAGAAACGGTCAGGATTGAAAGGGCGCAAAGCGCGAAAAATATCTTTTTCATCTCGAATCTCATTTTAGAAGTTGACATTTACACCGAATGTGAATGTTCTGTTCTGCGGATAGACACCACGGTCGATACCTACCTCCGTGCCGTAGCCTGAGTTACCTCCCGTCACTTCAGGATCGCATCCCGTGTACTTGGTGAGGGTGAAGAGGTTCTCGGCCTGAACGTAGAGTCTCAGTCTGGAGATCGCCACGTGCTTGGTCAGTTTGGCAGGAAGGGTGTAGCCGAACTGCATGTTCCTTGCCCTTACGAAGGAAGCGTCCTCAACCCAGTAGTCTGAGGCCCTGTAATTCTCGTTGGCTGAACTGAAGGCGAAACGTGGGTAGCTGTTTGTGGTGCCCTCTCCGGTCCACCTGTTGAGAATATTCTTAGGCAGGTTGATGTAGTAGAGGTCGGTACGGCGTGAGACGTTGAACGCCTGGACTCCGAACTGTCCCTGAAGCAACATGCTGAAATCGAATCCCTTCCATTCGAGGTTGAGTGAAAGGCCGAGGGTCCAGTCAGGAATTCCCTTGCCGATCTTTGTGCGGTCGTCGTCGTTGATGACACCGTCACCGTTGACATCCACGAAGCGGAAGTCTCCGGCCTGTGCGTTAGGTTGCAGAAGCGCTCCTTCCGAATTGGTGTAGGCAGCGACTTCGGCGGCGTTCTGGAACACTCCGTCGGTCTTCCATCCGTAGAAGAACGGGAACGGCTTTCCAACCTCGCCTCTGGTCAGGGTTCCGAGCTTGTGGCTGGAGCATCCGATGAAGGTGGCGTCATCGCCAAGGTAGGTCAGCTCATTGTGGTTGTAGGAGGCGTTCAGCTTGACTCCGTAGTTGAAGTCGCTGATGTATCCCCTGTAGCCAAGGTCGATCTCGACACCGCTGTTGACCATATCTCCGAGGTTTCCTGTAGGAGCCGAGTCTCCGGCGTAGGCAGGAACCGGCATTGACAGAAGCATTCCGGAGGTCTTCTTATTATAGTAGTCGATCGTGGCTGTCAGCTTGTTGCCGAAGAATCCGAGGTCAACACCAAGGTCGGTCTGGATGGACTGCTCCCACTTCACGTTAGGATTGGCGAGTCCGCTTGGCTTGACTCCCGTGGAGATCATCTCGGAGCCGTTTCCGCCAGCTCCGAACACATAGTTGTTGCCTGAGCTTGAATATACCGCATAGGTGAAGTCTCCGATGTTGTCGTTACCGTTGATACCCCACGAGCCACGGAGCTTGGCGGTCGAGAGCCAATGAATATTCTTGAGGAAGCTCTCGTTCTTGGCGTTCCAACCCAAACTGAATGAAGGGAATGTTCCCCATTTGTTGCTTGGACCGAAGCGACTGGACGCGTCACGTCTTACGGTAACCTCGGCCATATAGCGCTCGTCGAAGTTGTAGGAGACACGGCCGAAGTAGGAGATAAGGCTGTAAGGGATTGAGTTCCAACTGCCCCATCCGTTGCGGTCACCGTTCTCCTGCTTTCCGAGGTTGTTGTTCACGGTGATCTTCCAGGTGTCGTAAGGGTACATCAGACCGTTAGCGCTCGCGCCGAGGTTGGCGGAAGTGCTGCGCAGGGCTGACTGTCCGAGCACGGCGTTGACCGTGTGCCTTCCGAAGGTCTTGTCGTAGGCGAGGACGTTCTCGACCTGCCAGGTGTAGTACCTATCCATTGTCTGTGAGGCGCTTGAGCCGTAGTTGATCTTTTCGGTCACGCTCACGTTGCCGTCCTTGTCGTAGGTTTCCTTCTCGGTGATCGTGTCGTACTTGTAGGACTTGGATGTGAGGAAATATTCCTTGCTGTAGCTGTGGCCATAAACGTAGGCGAGATCCAGAGAAACGGAGTTCCTGAACTTGAGTCCGTCGAAGAGGTTCAGCTCGGTGTTCAGTCCGGCGACGATCTTGTCGGAGCTGCTGCGTCCGCCCGGCATATCAAGCATAGCGATAGGGTTCGCCTGCTCGTTGTAAACGCCTGCGTCCGCGATAAAGTAAGGCACACCGGCGGAGTTCCTTATGATGTAAGGATAGCCTTCCGGATAGAGGGTCTTGTACTTCTCCTCAGCCTGCGCGTCGGCGTAGATTGGATCCAGAGGGGACATTCCGAGGGCTGAGCCGAGAGGCGATCCATACTCGGAGTTCGTGGAGATGGACGCGGAACGGATGTGCGCATAGGAGATTTGGTTGCGGAACGTAAGCTTGTTCAGCCAGTTACGCTCCTCGGTCTTGTCGAAGATCACGACGCCTACATTCTCCCTGAGGGTCACCCTGTTATAATAGGAGCGGCCGAAACTTCCTCCGATCGTACCCTTGTTGGAAAGGTAGCCACCGGAAATGCTGTAGTCAACCTTTCCGTTTCCACCGGACACGTTGACATCGTGCTTCACGATAGGCGAGTTCTTGTCGAATATCGCGTCAACCCAGTCCGTTCCCTCTCCCAATGAATATGGATCGTCATAGATCGGGGCCTTGCCATCGTTGAGCATACCCTCGTTCATCATAATCGCATATTCAGTGGCGTTCAGGACGGCAGGCTTCCTCCAAGGGTTCTGGAGACCGTAGGAGAAGTCGTAGCTTACGTGCGTCTTGCCTTCCTTGCCCTTCTTTGTGGTGACAAGGATGACACCGTTGGCCGCGCGGGCTCCATAGACGGCTCCGGAGGCGGCATCCTTCAGAACCTCGATGCGCTCGATGTCGTTAGGGTTGATGAAGTCGATGCTGCCGGCCGGCATACCATCCACTATATAAAGCGGGTCAGAATTGTGGATTGTTCCGACACCTCTGACTCTGACCTGCGCTCCAGCGTCAGGAGATCCGGATCCTTGGGTGACGAGCACTCCGGAGGACATACCCTGGAGCATATTGTCAACCCTTGTCTGGGACTGGATCTTGAGGTCATCGGCGGTGATGCTGGAGATGGCGGCGGTGACAACGCTCTTTTTCTGAACGCCGTAACCGATCACGACCGTCTCTTCGATGGTCTGTGTGTCAGGAACGAGGGTCACCTTCATGTTCTGCGTGGCCGGAAGCTCCTGCGGAACATAGCTGATGAAAGAGAACTGGAGGATGGCACCTTGCGGGACATTGATCTCGAAGTTACCGTTGGCATCGGTCATAGTACCGTTCGTGGTACCTTTCTGAACGACCCCGGCTCCAATGAAACCTGCACCGTTCTCGTCAAGGACGGTACCTTTTACATGGATGGATTGTGACCATGCGGTCGCGGATCCGATCCCAAGAAGACAGATGACTGTCAAAACGATCTGTTTTAGACTTTTGATGTTCATTGTTTCTGTGGTTTGTATTTATAATGTTAATAGTAATAACGCTTTTTATGCGGTTTTCCACCACAAAAATATCAAGGAGAATCAGAAATAAAAAATCTCAGAGGAAAATAGGGGAGAGAAGAGAATTGTTGAATAGTTAAATAATTGTTAATCAGTATGTTCTTGGTTTAGAAAAGGTGAAAATAGTGGATTTTATAAAAGCTGTTAAACGTTTTAAAATATTTTAAGTGGAAGTATGTTAAAGGATAGTTTGGAATTAGCTATTGATTATTAGTGATTTATGCAGAAATGTATAGTCATGGAAAAGTGGATTTAGTGGCTGTTTTGGTACGAAAATACCTGATTATACATCCACTTAATTCCCGATTTCCTTGATTCTCTCCTCAAAATCGTCCCTGTCTCCGATGGCGGAATTCTTGATCTGAGCCCTGTAGTTGTAGATGGTGTTGACTGAGTAACGGAGCATGGAGGCGATGTCGGATGACTGGGTGATTCCGAGCCGGATCAGGGCGAAGATCCGCAGTTCGGTGTTCAGCAGCTTGCCCTTTTTGAGTTCGATTCTCGCATCCTCACGGAGAAGTCCGTTGAACTGCTCCACGAATTTCGGGTAAAGTTTCAGGAACGCCTGGTCGAACATGTTGTAGAATTCCTTCAATTCCTTCTCGACATTGTTTGGCGAGGATGTCTCGGCGATCAACTTGTCCAGATTGCCGGCCAAGGCCAGTTTACGCACTCCGCTTTGATAGGCCTTCATCTTGTCGATGTAGTTCGAGCACATGCTGAGGAACAGCCCGATATATTCCTCTTTCGCTGCGTTGGCTTCCTTGAGCTCGCGGTTCATCTTCTTGAGCCGTTTGTTGAAATCGGCCAGGGTGTCGGAACTCTGTTTGATCTCCTTGTTCATCTCGGAGATTCTCCGGCTGTATTCTATCTGTCGCCGGTAGAGCCTGAACAATGCGAATGAGCCGCCTAAAAGCAGGAACACCAGCACATACATCGCCACAAGCATATTACTTGTCTTTTTCTGATGGGTCTGCTGGATGTCCGTGTAGCTTTTCTGCACGGCTGGAAGAATCGCGGAGATCTGCCATTGGCGCAGTTTGGCGTCGAAGGCGATCGCGTCCTCAAGGGAGAAACTTGAATATTTGAAAGCCCTCGCGTAGTCTCCGTCCTTGAACAGGGCGTCCGCCAAACTGAACAGCGAGGCATTGTCCTTGGTGGCGGTCTTGATGTCCGCCATAGCGGAGCGGATGAACCAGTTCTTCATCTCCTCCCGGCGGTTGAGGCTCTCGCAGATCCTTGCCTGGAAATATGCCAGGTTAGCATAGTCGTGGCTTGCGGGATCCATTCTTGAGAGCGAGTGCCTGTTGATGAAGTCCGCCTGGGCGAAGTGCTTCTCATCGATGTACTTGCGTACTGTCACATAACGGCTCAGGCTGCTCGAAGGGTCCGCCAAGGCAAGCAGGCGCTCACGGTAATACGCCACTTTTCTAAGCATGGATTTGTCAGCACCTTTCTGGTTCTCGTCATAATCGAACCAGAACCGTTGCTGGACATTGCAGTAAGCGATTTCCTGCTCTTTTGTGAATATGGTCGTGTCAACCCGCGCCAGATCATTCCTGGCCTCCAGAAACTCTCCGGCGGCCGTGTTCAGCATCGCTTCCTTGAGATAGACATCATTCAGCTTGCTCTTGTCGCCAAGAAGCATGGCTATCTCCATCTGTTTATCAAGAGTCTCTACTGCCTTGCCATAATTAAAAGGCTGATACTCATCGAACAGTTCACCGTAGATCCGGTACTGTCTTTCAGGAGAGACTCCACGTGAGTGGAGAGTGTTTTCGATGGTCTTTATGCGTACCTCTTTTGCCGAGACATAGGATTCCGCCTCCTCAATCGTTCTGTCCAACTCATCCAGAAGTTCTTTCTGGGTCTGGGCGGAGACAGTGCCTGCCGTCACCAAAAAGATGATGGCGGCAAGCGGTGATCCTATGAGACGGTGAACGGTCATATTCAGTCGTTCTGAATGATGGAGCCGGCCACGATGTTGGCCACGAGGGCGCGGAGACGGCCCACGCTGCCTTTATCCTGAGGGTGAACCCTGTGGGTCAGCAGGATGACAGCGGTCTTGCTTTCCATATCGATCACGATAGAGGTTCCGGTGTAGCCGGTGTGCATGATCGTGGTCTCCTGATTGAATAGATCCCCGCGGAGGCCACTGTGGGAGCTCTTCTTGTCCCAGCCGAGGACCCGTCCCACGGATGGATCGTTCTGTGACGGAATCGTGGTCATCAGCCTGATTGTCAGAGGGCTGAGTATTCTTGTTGATTCCAGGGGCCTGTCCTTTTTGTCCACGAGGACACCACCGTTCATGACTGCGGCGCAGACCACAGACAGATCCTCGGCGTTGGAGAACACGCCGGCGTTGCCGGAGTTCCCGCCCATTATCCTGCGCGCCATCGGGTCGTGGACCTGGGCGATGAGCGGCTTCCCGTCAGCCTGGACCTCGGTCGGAGCGCAGAGTCCGGCCAATTCTGCGGAATTGCTGGCCGCGGGGGTGTAAATCAACGGGAAATAGCAGGTATGCCTCAGTCCGAGGACATCGAAGACATGTTTTTGGGCATATTCATAAAGCTTCTCTCCGGTCACTCTTTCGAGGATTCTCTGAAGGGTGACGAAGTTCAGGCAGCTGTACATAAAGTCGGTGCCCGGGCGGAAGTTCCTTTTGATCTCGGTGGCGATGTACTGCTCCATTTTTTCCGGGTCGTTTCCGCCATATTCCTTGACGAACGTGTCGGCGTTGATGTAAGGTGTCAAGCCGGAGGAGTGTGACAGAAGGTCGCGGATGGTGATGTCCACGGTCTCTCCACTTTCCGGATCCTTCCAAGGCTTGAAATTAGGAATATACCTGTCCACATTGTCGGTGAGGCGTACGTACCCGTTCTCGATCAACTGCATGAAGGCGAGCGTCGTGCCCACGCATTTGCTGACGGAGGCGAGGTCGAACATCGTTTCGGTCGTCATCGGCTCCACCGTCGGCACCACGGACTTGTTGCCGTAGGCCTTCAGATAAACGATGTCGTTCCCCCTGACGACGGAGACTACGGCTCCGGGAATCTCTTTGGCCGTTATCGCTTCGTTGATGACTCTGTCAACTTGGGCGAGTTTCTCCGGATTCATCCCGTGACGCTCAGGAGAATCCTGCTTCAAGGCTCCCTGGGCAAAAACCGGAACCGCCAGCGCGGCGGCCACGGTGATAGTGATCAACTTCTTCATTTTGAATATATTCATGTTCTTACGGAACGATTGGCATTAAAAAATTAGTGTGGCCTTGATAGGATAGTGGTCAGAAACGAAGGTCCTTTCCATATACGGCTTTGTGATGGTTTGATATTCAGTGCAGCTGCTGAATCCCTTGAACCAGATGTAGTCGATGATCTCGTCCGCCGGAGCCTTGCCCCACCCGTTGTAGGTGTTGTGATGGTCTGTCTTGACGGCCACCTCGCGCGCGTTTTGCATGACCTTCTTGAGGTCATCGAATTCCGGACGGTCAATCTTCATGTTGAAGTCTCCTGTGAGGATCATCGGGTAGTTCTCCGGATTGATGCTTGCGATCCTGTCCACGATCAGTTGAAGTCCGTTCTTGCGGGCCTCCCAGCCGACGTGGTCAAGATGCGTGTTCACATAGTAGAACTTCTTTCCGCTGTCCTTGTCCTTCATCAAAGCCCATGTGGCTGAGCGGAAGCATGCGGCGTCCCAACCCATGGAAGGCTTTTCCGGAGTCTCCGAAAGCCAGAACGTTCCCCATTTGATCAGCTTGACAGTCTTCTTGTTGTAGAATATGGCCATGTGCTCGCCTTTGTGCTTCCCGTCCTCGCGGCCTACTCCGATGCCTTTGTAGTCGGGGCAATATTCCTCAAGGTACTTGAATTGGAAATCCAGGGCTTCCTGGAGTCCGAATATGTCCGGTTTCTGGTCCATGATCATCATCGCGGAAACCGGGTAACGGTATTCCCATGAATTGGTGCCATCCTTGGCTGTCCCGACACGGATGTTGTAGGAAATCACATTGATGTCGGCAGGTTTTCTTTTTTTTGCTGCCACGCTGAACGGCAGAACCATCAGGGCTGCCATGAGGGCAAGAATCACTTTTTTCATAACATTATCTCTAATTATTATATTCATAAGAAAATATGTGGACTACAAATTTAACAAATTGTGCTAATTTTGCCTAAAGATAAATCGGTGAAGAAAATAATTGGTTCACCGTGTTATTAACCATCATTTGAAATATTACCGATCATGGCGGAAAAGACATTTAATGAATATGGCAAAACGCAGGCTATCGACCTGCTTTTCGAGGGTAGTGGTTTCTCTCGACAGGGAAAAATTGGTTTTGAGCCGGCGGCCGGGAGTTTTTTATCTTCCGCCTCAAGGCTTTTTGTGGAAGGGATGGATTTCGACCTGACATATTTCCCTCTTAAACATCTTGGCTACAAGTCTGTTGTGGCCGTGGCCGGGGAAATATATGCATCCATGTCGCACCCACGGCTGTTGTCCGTAAGGTTAGGCGTCTCCGCCAAACTGGATTTCAGCCACATCAAGGATCTTTGGCTCGGAGTCGTGACAGCCGCCAAGGAACACGGATTCTCGGCGGTTGACCTGGATTTGGTTCCGTCACCGAACGGGTTGACAATCAGTGTCTCGGCAATCGGGGAGGAATTCAAGTTGACGAAGGGACGCACGGTAAAGGCCAGAAGCATGGATCTGGTCTGCGTGTCGGGAAGTCTCGGCGCGGCTTTCCTCGGCCAGCAGATTCTGGAGCGTGAGAAACGTGGGTTCGACAAGACCAAGGATGATTCCGTCCAGCCTCAGCTTGAGAAATACAAGATGCTGATCGGGAGCTATCTCAAGCCGGAACTCAGCGCCTCGACCGTCACCAGGCTGGAGGACGCTCAGATTTACCCGTCACACGGTTATCTGGTCTCCCACGGCCTTTCGGACGCGGTAAAGAGACTGGCCCGTGAGTCTGGCTTGGGCGTGAAGATCTACGCCGACAAGATTCCTTTCGAGGGCAACAGCTTCTCTTCCGGCAAGGAACTGGACATCGATCCTGTCTCCGCCGCCATGAACGGAGGTGATGACTTCAGGCTATTGTTCACGATTCCGATTCTGTCCGCCGAGAAGTTCCGCCGTGACTTCCAGATTTTCGACATAATAGGCCATCTGGCCCAGCCGGAGGTCGGCTCCGTTCTGGTTTCTCCGGATGGTCTGGAGCATCCGATCCTGGCGCAGGGATGGAATGATTGACCCTGATGCGCCTGATCCCGATATTCAAATACCATTTCCGATGAAGCCAGCAAGTTACCTGATTATCACTGTCGCCTGCATTGTGGCACTGTCTTCATGCGACACCGGACTGTTCAGCCAGATGGACAAGGCTTTGGATGAGGTCGAGCAGGGGCTTGGCTACGTCAACACCTTGGAGACAAAGGATGTGAGGAAGATGGCGGACTGGTTCGACAGGCGTGGCGATGATGGCCAGAAGGGGAGGGCGCTTTACTGCCTTGGCCGCAACCAGTTCAACGACGGAGATTTCCCCGCCGCGATAGTCTCCTACACCAGAGGGCTTGAATATTCAGTCAAGGCGGCGGACACTCTGCGTGTGGCCAGAATCTGCTACGACATGGCGCATACATGCAACGCTTCCGGCAACTCCACGGACGAGATGATGTACCTCGCGCGCTCGGCTGAGGCTTTCAAGGTGGCCGGTTTTCAACGCGAGTCCCAACAGGCATTGTTGGAGATAGGTCAGGCGGAATCCGGACTGGGAAGGTACGGAGCCGCCGAGGACATATTCAAAAGCGTCCTTTTCGATGCCCACGAGATGCGGGACACTCTTCTGGAGGCGCGCTGCCTTGAGTCCTATGCCGCTCTTGCGATGAGTAAGGACACCTTGGATCCGGCGCTTGCGATTGATCTTCTGAGCCGCGCGGCGCGGGATCTCGATTTCCCTCTCTCGTCCTCCGACAAAGGAATCCTGGCCTACGCCTATTCTGTCGCGGGAAAGTCTTCCGAATCCCAACGGTGGCTCTTGGAAGCCCGTGCCACCGCTGAGACCGAGGCTGAAATGGCGGACGTGAATTTCCGTGAGTACCAGATTGCCTCCCGTGGCGGAGATTCCAAAAAGGCTCTCGTATCCCTTGAAAAGGTCATGGAATATGCCAACAGAACCCAGTCGGCCGCTCTTTCCGAGGCCGTTGCCGCAAGCCAGCGGGATTATATTCAAGGGCAGGCCGAGGCTGACAGGGAGAGACTTCTGGCCGCGCGTCTGAAACTTTGGGTTCTGGCCCTTGGCGCGTTGCTGGCACTCGCCGCCGTGTCCGCTGTCTATTTCGTCCGTAGGGCGGAGGCACGGCGTAAACTTGAAGCGGAACGACTTGAGACGGAGAAGTTTATGAATATCGCAGAAGACCTTCAGGCCCGTCTCTCAAGGCCGGTCAGCAAGGCCGGACTGAAAGACATCGACCGCTTCAACGTCCTTGAACGTCTTTGCGAGCAGTACTATGTCTATGAAGGTACGGACAACTTGCAGCCGAAGATCCTCAAGGAGGTGAAATCCATCGTCGAAGGCCTTCGCGGTGACAGAAAGACGCAGAGGGGACTGGAGGCCATGCTGGATCAGACGATGGACAGCGTTATGTCGCGTCTTCGCGCTGAGTTCCCGTCGTGGAAGGAAGATGATTTCCTGCTTTTCTGCTTCACCGCCGCCGGGTTCTCCAGCACGACAATCTCGGCCTTGATGGGCAAGGACAAGAGCGTGATCTACAACCGTGTCTGGCGTCTGAAAGGCCGCATCTCAGCTTCGGACTCTCCGCAGAAAGAGTTCTTCCTCAGCGCTTTGGAGAAGAAATAATAATGATAAGGCAGCCGTGGAGGTTAACCGACTGATTTCCATTTTCATAAAAGAATGTACTCCTGCCGGTTCTCAGGGGGAGTAAGGTACGTTTATATATTCATTCATAAGAAATTAGCCTCCACGCGGATAAATAATCATCCGGGAAGGTTAGGTAAATCCTGCATTCTGTGTTATATAATATGTAACAAGTCCGATTTTACAGAATGGAAACAAGAATCAGAAAGTTATATGACCGCTTCCTTGAGGGCAAGGCGACCAAGGAAGAGATAAATGAGATTTATGACAGGATAACCGCCACTCCCGAGGAATTGAAAGAGTTTCGTGAATACGAAAAGTTCTGGGAGCAGATTCACAAGCCTTCAGAGGAGGTGCTGGCGTCCTTGGCGGATGTCAAGGCCACAATCAAGTCCTATAAGAGACGCCGGGCATGGCGTTTTGTGTCCGCGGTCTCTGCCGCGGCGGTCGTCATTGCCGTGGTGATGTTCAGAATCCTCACAGGGGAATCCGATCCGGCGATCCCTGCCGCGGCGGTTCAAGAATATGTCGTGAATGTCCCGGCGGGTGGAAGGACTGACATAGCTTTGCCGGATGGAACCAAGGTGATGCTCAACGCAGGGTCAAGGCTGAGCTACACATCGGAGTTCAACAAAAGAACCAGGGACATCTTCCTTTCTGGAGAGGGTTATTTCGAGGTCGCTCATGACAAGGTGAGGCCTTTTAACGTGAATACGAGCAAATGCACTGTCACGGTCCTGGGAACAAAGTTCGACATCTCCGCCTACGAGCAGGATGGTGAGGCGTTCACGGCGTTGTTGGAAGGTTCAATTCTGTTCAAGACCGGAGAGGAAGAGACTCTCGTGTCACCGGGAGAATTGGTCACGATCGGGGACAAGGGACTCACAAAGGAAGCAGTGGATGTCAGAGACTACTGCGGATGGACCTCCGGGATAATCAAGTACAGCAATATTCCTTTCTCATCACTTCTGAAACGGCTCGAAAGGGAGTATGACACCCACTTGATCCTTGAGGACAAGTCCTTGGGTGACAGGACCATCCGCGTGTCTTTCAGCAAGGATGACTCTGTGGACACGATCCTTAAAGTCCTGTCCGACATCCTTCCTATAAGCATCCGCAAGGGCAATAAAGTCTATTACATAAATCAAAAACAATAACCAGTAACATTCATGAGACACAAACCTATTATCGTCATTCTGGCGCTATGTCTCTTGCTGCCAACGGCGATGAGCGCGCAGAAGGTCACGGGGAACTTTTCCTCTACAACATTAGGAGCCGTCCTGGATGAGGTGGAAGCCCGCACGGGTTATCATTTCATCTTCGACAGCAACGAGATCAACACGACCATTCCGGTGACGGCATCCTTCAAGGACGCTTCGATCACTTCTGTGTTGGACAAGATTCTTGGGCCGACGATGCATTATTCCATCAACGGGAAGTACGTCACAATCTCAAAGGTCCAGAATTCCGTTGTCCGTAAAGAAAACGTGAGATCCGTCAAAGGGACGGTCATCTCATCCTCTGACAACCAGCCGATAGTCGGTGTGGGTGTCTATGTGGCCGGGACGACAACCGGAACGGTGACGGATGTGGACGGAAACTTCGACCTCCGGCTTCCGGACGGAGCCGTGACGGTGACCTTCGAGTGCATCGGCTATGACAGGAAGGAACTGACTGTGGAGGAGTTGTCCAAAATCCGGATCATAACACTGTCCGAAGTCGCCAACACTCTTGACGATGTGGTGGTTGTAGGATTCGGTACGCAGAAGAGAGAGAGTCTTGTGGGAGCCGTTCAGGCTGTGAAGCCAAGTGAGCTGCGTGCGTCCACATCGAACCTTTCCACCTCTTTCGCGGGAAGGATTGCCGGAGTGATCTCCGTACAGTCCACCGGAGAGCCGGGTGTGGCGGACGGAGCTACGTTCTGGATCCGTGGCATATCCACATTCGGAAGTGGGCAATCCCCGTTGTACATCGTTGACGGTGTAGAGGTCACAGCCCAGATGCTCAATAACATAGCACCTGAGACCATCGAGTCTTTCTCGATCCTTAAAGATGCCACAGCGACTTCTCTCTACGGCTCAAGGGGAGCCAACGGAGTCATGATCATCACGACAAAGAGCGGACGCAACGCCGAGAGGATGTCCATCAATGTAAGGGTCGAGACCGGTACCTCCGAGGCCACCAAAATTCCGAAAGCTGCCGATGCCGTCACCTTCATGAACACATTCAACGAGGCTCTTCAGACCAGAGGAAAGGATGCCTACTACTCCGAGGAGAAAATCACGAACACCATGAACCATGTGAATCCGTACGCCTATCCGGACGTGGACTGGTACAATCTTCTGTTCAAGGACAGGACTTTCAACCAGAACTTCAACATAAACATGACAGGTGGAGGCAAGAAGGTGGATTACTTCATGAATGTGGCTGCCCACAATGAGAACGGAATCCTCCAGAAGCCGGATTTCTCCGATTTCAACACGAACATCAATTCCCAGAAATACATTTTCCAGGCCAACATCAACGCCTTCCTGACATCGACCACGAAAGTGTCCTTGAGAATGAACACCCAGCTTCATTTCCAGCACACTCCTGTGACAGGCACGGAGACGCTGTTCAACTACAGCCTGAAAGCGATGCCATGCGAGTTCGCTCCGGTACTGCCTTCCGAGGAGGATGACACTTTTGTCCGTTTCGGCACAGCCCCTCGCTGGACGACCGGCTACAGCACAAACCCTTATGCCGAACTCTGCAAGGGCTATTCAGACCAATACCGGGGACATTTCACCTCCGCTCTTTCGGTGGATCAGGATCTCAGCTTCATCACCAAGGGACTCCGTGCCTATGGGTTGGCGACATTCTACAACAGGGTGTATTCGGCCGTGAGCCATTCCATGAAGCCATTCCTTTACAGGGTGCACGACTTTAGCGTGGACGAGAACGGCAACTATGTTCTGGACATGATCCAGACGGAGCAGGGCAACACCTACCTTGACACCAAAAGAGCGAATGACGGACTCCGCGAGCTGTCATTCCAGGCCAAGATCGACTACAACAGGACATTCCTCAGGCACACCGTCGGCGCGACTTTCCTCTATCACCAGAAAGAAAGGGTCATGAACATCGCGGCCGCCAATGAATATGCTTCCCTGCCATACCGTGAGCAAGGTCTTGCAGGCAGAATCACCTACGATTATGACAAGCGTTACATGATCGAAGGCAATTTCGGCTACAACGGATCGGAAAACTTCGCGAAAGGGAACCGCTTCGGCTTCTTCCCGTCCATCGCGGCGGGTTGGGTGATCTCCAACGAGCCATATTGGAGAACCCTCAAAGACAAAGTCAACCTGCTTAAATTCAGGGCTTCCTACGGACTTGTCGGCAACGATGTGATCTCTTCCAGCACTGCGGACAGGTTCCCTTACCTTTCAACAGTCAACATGAACTCAAGTTATGGAATAGCCCTTGGGCCAAGCCTGAACGGGCAGAGTGGCCCGAAGATCTCGACCTACGGCAACGCCACAGCCACATGGGAGACGTCCAGGAAACTGGACATCGGAGTGGAGCTTGGACTCTTCAGGCAGCTCAACCTCATAGTGGACTACTTCTATGAGAAACGTAGCGGAATATTCATGCAAAGGCAGTCTCTGCCGTCTTCATTCGGCCTTTCCGGCATCACGCCTTGGGGTAACATCGGCAAGGTTGACAACAGCGGAATCGATGCCTCGCTGGACTATAACAAGGCTTTCTCCAATGGGCTGATCCTTTCCCTGAGAGGATCGCTGACCTATGCGCACAATGAGATAGAATTCATGGACGAGCCTTCTTATGAATATGATTATCAGTACAAGAAAGGTCATTCCATCAACAGCATGAAGATGTATGTCTTCGACAGGTATTTCGAGGACGACGAGGACATCCGGAACTCTCCTGACCAGTCCTCTCTCGCCACCCTCTATCCTCTGATGGCCGGTGACGCGAAGTACAAAGACCTGAACAATGACGGCAAGATCGATGACGATGACCAGATGTGGATAGACAAGACAACCACCCCTGAACTCTCGTACGGTTTCGGATTCTCGCTCCAGTACAAGTCTTTCGATGTGTCCGCATTCTTCCAGGGGCTTGGAAGACGGTCTCTGCTCATGTACGACAACCATCCGTTCTCAACGGCCACGGACCCGGGCAACGGTCTCATGATGTACCATGCGGAGGATCACTGGTCTGAAAGCGACCCGAATCCAAACGCTTCCTATCCAAGGCTGTCCGACAGATGGAATGTGAACAACACTGTGAACAGCACCCTGTACCTTCGCGATGCGGCGTTCCTCAGGCTTAAGACAGCCGAGATTGGCTACACCTGGAAGATGATGAGGGTTTACCTTTCCGGTACCAACCTTCTCACTTTCTCCAAGTTCAAGTACTGGGACCCTGAGAAAGGCTCCGGCAACGGTCTCACCTATCCTCTCCAGAGGACATTCAACATCGGCATCCAGTTCAACTACTAACATTTGACGTCATGAGAAAAATACAATTGATATTATTCGCCGCGCTCACGCTGGGCTACACCTCCTGCGACTATCTGGATGTTGTCCCGAAGAGCAAGGCCACCGAGAACGACATCTGGAAGACACCGGCCGAAGCGAAGAAATTCCGCTTCAACATGATGCAGTACATGCCGGTACTCTTCTCTTATACGAAATCACCGGACCAGTTCGCCGGAGACGACTTCATGTCAGGCCCGCGAAGCACCTCCTACTGGTTCCCCGGTAAAAGTCTTCATTACAATGAGGAGAATCCAAGCCAGACATATTTTGGCTACTGGGCTCCGGTAGCAAGGACGAACGGAACCAACTATGATCTTTTCAGAGGCATCCGGTACGCGTATTACTTCATCGACAATATTCATAACGTCAAAGGGTTGGACGCATCGGCCGCCTCAAGGTACGAGGGCGAGGCATGGTTCATGATCGGCTACTACCACCAGACGTTGCTCGACTACTACGGGCCGACGGTGCTGATCAAGAGGTTCATTCCTTTCGACACCGATGATAAGAACGAGATGTTCCCGAGCAGAAGACCTGTTGATGAGTGCGTTGACTTCATCGCTGAGTGCTACGACAAGGCGGCCGGACTGCTTCCGGAGTCTGTGATCGAACAGGAATGGGGGACTCCGTCCAAAGCCACGGCACTTGCCTACAAGGCCAGACTGTTCCTTTGGGCCGCGTCTCCGCTTGTGAACGGCAATCCTGACATGGTTGACTTCAAGAATCCGGACGGGACACAGCTTGTCAGCACTGTCAGCGACAGGGAAAAATGGAAACGTGCCATGGATGCCAGTCAGGAAGCCATCATCGAAGCGGAAAAGAACTACTCCCTTTACACCACAAACCAGAAGCCGGGATCAGACATCCAGACGCAAGGGAAGGAGAATTACTACAACACATTCACGGAGAAAGACTGGAACGGCCAGGAATATCTTATGGCCAAAGGCGACAATACTGAGATATGGTACCTCCAGCTTTGCTCCACTCCACGTGCCGTGCAGAATGACCAGATGAGCTGGCAGGCCACACTCGTGCCGACCATGGAGGCCGTGGAGATGTACTACTCCAAGAACGGTCTTCCGATGGATGTGGATCCGCTCACCAAAGACCGTGATCTGTACAGTGTGGCTCCAGGCGACAGCACGGTACTCCTTCACAGAGACAGGGATCCTCGTTTCTACGCATCGGTCGGCTACGACAGAGGGCCGTTCCAGATCGAGAGCAAGGAGATCACCCTCCACGCGAGAGGCGGCGAGCTTCACGGATGGATTTCACCGACCACCGAGTACCAGAGCTGCACCGGCTATTTCTGCCAGAAGTGGGTGCGTAAAAGCAGTTACTACGACTACGAGAAGAAGACCAAGAACGCCATTCCCTACTCATACCCGTACCTCCGTCTGGCGGAACTCTACCTGAGCTACGCGGAGGCCGACTTTGAATATAACGGAAGCCTCAGCTCCACAAGTCTTCTCTATCTGAACAAGGTAAGGACACGGTGCGGACTTCCTAAGTTCGAGGATTCATGGGCGATTGTCGGCGGAATCCCTACCGGAGACGATCTGCGCAAGGTTCTCCATCAGGAACGCTCGATAGAGTTCATGTTCGAGGGACGGCGCTATCATGACATCCGCAGATGGAAAGAGGCCGAGGACCTGCTGAACAGACAGCCTAAGGCCTGGAATGTCAGCGGAAAGACTCAGGATGATTTCTACAGGGTTGTGGAGGCCGAGCAGCAGGCCAAGAGACAGTTCGACAAAAAGAACTACTGGCTTGCCATTCCTCAGAGCGAGCTTAACAAGAATAAGAATCTAGTACAGAACCCAGGATATTAATAACAATGAAAATGAATTATATGAAAATGAATTATCTGAGAATATTAGCGACTGTCTCTTTGGCCTTGGCCATGGTGGTCGGATGCGACAAGGAGGCCGAGGAGGCTTTTACTTTCGAAATCAACGGTGACGCCGGCACGGAGCTTGGCGGAACCCAGACTTTTTTCTACGATGAGGCCAGAGCATTCCCTGTCAGCTCGGAAGGAGTCTCGAAGGTGGAGTTCACGACTCCTGACGGATGGGACGCCTATTTTGCGGCGACAGAGAAGAAGATACACATCTCGTCTCCTGCCGGAGACAACACTTCGGCTGCGGAGAACGGTGTGGTCAAGATAGATGTAACCTCTTACGACAGAAGGACATTGACCCGCTCCATCAATGTCTCGGTGACTGATGCCTCGGTAGAGTTCACTCTTGATGGAGTGGCGGAAGGGCTGAACATGAAATATGCCCAGACAATGAATATTCCGGCCTCGCTCTCAAATGTCTGGAGCATTGAAAGCACAGCTCCTAAAGGTTGGACGGTCGTCTTTGACAGGGAAGGCTGCAAGGTTGACATCACCGCTCCGGCCCTGAAGGACGAGACCGCCGAGCATGAAGGCACAATCACGGTCACCCCTGTCAGCAAGAGAGGGACATTGGGAAGCCCGGTTTCGTTCAGCGTGCAGGTTCTTGCGTCGGCTCCTGTTCTCAAATTCGAGGCGGATAGACTGGAAAGAGTCGCGCACGGCTCCACAAGCACGATGAAGTCCGTTGAATATGCCAACATCGACAAGGTGACGATCACCAATGTTCCTGCCGGATGGAATGTCGATCTGCAGAAGGGCGACAACGAGGCCACGTTGACTGTGACCGCGCCGTCTGCCACCGCTGAAGGCTTCACCGGATCCGGAACAGTGCGTTTCGATCTGACTTCAGACACCGGAGAGACCGGAGAGTTGGAACTGCCGGTGTCCATGCTCGGAATCAATGATGCCGATGATTTCCTTGCTTTCGCCGAGGCTTACATGAAAGGCGGTGACTGCTCGCTTTGGAAGGATGGAGGCGAGGTCATCGTCAACTCTGACATAGACCTCACCGAAACACCTAAATCCCTCTATGTCAATGCTGGGTTCTCCGGAGTGTTCAACGGGGCGAATCACACAATCACCTACAGGATCGAATCCAATTCCGGTGATGCGGGAATATTCCAGACCGTCAAAGGCGACGGTACCGTCAAGAACCTCAAGATCGCCGGAACATTCAACATCACGGATGGTAACGACAGAGCCGGCGGCATCGCCGCCTACAGCAACGGTGCCACGTTCGAGAACGTCATCTCTACCGTGAAATACACTCAGACACAGATCGGGAACACCCGTCAGGGAACGATGATCGGTGGACTGGTCGGGGATGAGACAGCCGGAGGAACCTACAGGAACTGCCATGTGCGCGGAAACTTCTCCCTCGTCGCGGTGATGTTCTTCGGAGGTCTCATCGCAGACGTGTGGGACAATGACGGACTTGAGATCTACGATTGCTCGAACGAGTCCGATGTCACGATCAGCACCAACAAGATCGGCCTCGGGAACGCTTGGTTCGGAGGCATTCTCGGAAAGTCGGACGGTGCGGGAGTCAAGATGTACAGGACATACAACACAGGAAACATCAAAGCGGACTTCGGTGGCGGCAAGACCAATTTCGCCGGTCTCGGAGGTATCGCGGGTTATGCGTGTGGCTACTATGAGGACTGTTACAACGCTGGCGACATAATATTCACAAACGGAGCGGACAAAAAAGGTAACGGTAACGTCGGAGGTCTCGCAGGTGCTGTGAGGGTCGCTAAAGGGAAGATGCTTGTCGCCAAGAACTGCTACAACAAGGGTACGGTCAAGGCGATAGGTGATGCGGTGGGTGGATTCATCGGACTTATCCGCGATGGGGGCGAAGGCTCCATGAAACTCACTGGATGCCGCAACGAAGGCACGGTTGACTGCCGCAGCGAGGTTGCATATTCAGCATCATTCGGTGGATTGATGGGAACAGTGTACAACTCTCTGGAGATGACCGATTGCCACAACAAAGGCAAGGTGATGGGCTATACCACCCAAGGCGGAGCGGGTCTGATCGGCCGTGGCGCGGACAACATCGTGATCACAAAATGTACGAACTCCGCCAATGTCTATGTCGGCTCGCACGCCAGCGTAAAAGCCGACAAGCCTTATGCCGCCGGCCTCGTCTGCGGATTCTACCCGACCATCCAGATCAAGGAATCCGCCAACACAGGTGATGTCTTCGCCATGGTGAGAGGGGAAGGTTATGTGTCAAACGTGTTCACCAGTGTACAGTTGAACACAGGAAATACGGATGCCAGCACCGTTGACGAGGCGACCGTGAACGCATCCAAGGCTTCCAAGGTCACCATCATCCTTCCGGAAAAGTGGACAGACACCTTGCCGGAGGAGTGGACGAAATGATTTGTTTATTCGCAAGGAACTCAATTGGATAAATGAACAGGATTATTCTCATTTTTTCATTGGTTGCGGGCATGCTGTTTTCGCAGTGTGCCTGCGGCCATGCCTCATCCTATGGCAACGGAGGTGAAAACACTATCGTCAAGACTGACAAGCCGGACATCCCGTCCGACCGTTACGGAAAAACATTATCGGATGACATCGTGTATGCCAATGCGTTGTCTATCGCGGGCGGTGATGTCGGCATGCAATGCTTCGACATTCTCAAGAACGGTGACATCCTGGCATGCGGCACCCGTCATTCGGCACTGTACTTCCAACGGATGACCCCTTCGGGACAGTACCGGAAGGAGATGAAGATCTGGTACGCCGCCCATGGGACGAACATGTCGGTCGAGGAGGACGGCGAGGATGCCTACGTCTGGACATCGAACTATTCCAGCAGGTTAGGCGGCGAGGGGGACTACTACGCGGAAAAGATCATCTCACGGGTCAGGTACCAGCCTGGCGTGACACTTATGCCGGAGGATTGCGAGGACAACTATTATGTCGGGCCTTATCAGAATCTTCTGGTCTGCACTGACACGGAGAACGACAATCTCTGCATCCTCTACTCAAGTGGCGAGGTCTCGGGAAAAGACACAAAAGTCGTGGTCTGGTCCTTGAAGGAGGCTAAGAAGGTTCCTGTCACAACCGTGAACATCGGAACTGTTGTAAGAGGCGGAGGTAGCGGTCCTGTCGCTGAAATCGAGACTATAAGCCCCGACGTGGCTGTTCATGACCTGAGCGCCCTCAAGCCGAAATATTCATTTTTCATCAATAGTGTTGAACTGAACGACGGAGCTCCGATGCAGGGTTTCTGCATCTACAAGAAACGTCTTTACTGGTTCACCGGGGACGGAAGCAAGAGGACTGCAAAGGTCTCAGTGATAACTTTCAACGGGATGGTCGAGCTTTCTCAGCAGAGCCTTGCGTTCATTGATGACAAGGCCGGAATAGTTAAGTTGGGTTCCAAGAGCGGCTATTTCGAGGCGGAAGGCATCAAGATCCGTAAAGGAATATTATACACCGGCTACCTTTGGGGGCCGACAGGAAACTGGAAACTGACGATACTGAATAATTAGGGTATATGGCGAACTCAAACGGACGACTCCTGTCGTTGGATGCGCTCAGGGGCTTTGACATGATGTTCATCATGGGGCTGAGCGCTGTCATCGCGGAGGCCTGCGGAATATTTCCGGGAGGCAAGGATTGCTGGCTGGCTCAGCAGATGAGCCATGTGAACTGGATCGGGTTGCATCACCACGACACGATCTTCGCGCTGTTCCTGTTCATTTCCGGCATGACATTCCCGTTCTCTCTTGAGAAAAAACGCTCGAAGGGACTGTCGGATAAGTCGATAACATTGGATGTCATCCGGCGTGGACTGACGCTTTTCTTCCTCGGACTGGTCTATGAGGGTTTCTTCCAGTTTCACTTCGAGTCTCTCCGCATTCCAAGTGTGCTTGGTAGAATCGGTCTGGCTTGGATGCTGGCGGCCATCCTGTACTGCCACACCGGAAAGAAGACACAGTGGGGTGTCGCTGCCGGTATCCTTATAGGGTATTTTCTTCTTCTCAAACTTGTCGTAGCCCCGGATGCTCCGGCAGGTGCGGATTCCTTGTCAAAAGAGGGGAACATAGCCTTCTACATCGACAGGCTTCTGCTTCCGGACAACATCTACAAGCCGGGAGTATATGACCCGGAAGGAATCCTCAGCACGATTCCCGCTGTCGTCACGGCTATGCTTGGAATGTTCACGGGGCGCTACGTCAAGGAATCGCCCGCCACCGGAGAAAGAAAGACTTTGAACATGCTTGCGGCGGCCATTGTCATGGCGATCGTGGCTGTCGTCTGGGCTCACTGGTTCCCCGTCATCAAAAAATTGTGGACCAGCACTTTCGTCCTTGCGTGCGGGGCGTGGTCGATAGGGCTGTTCGCTGTCTTTTATTATCTGATCGATGTCAAAGGCTGGAGGAAAGGCACGGTGTTCTTCCAGGTTGTCGGCATGAACTCCATCACAATCTACATGGCGCAGAAAATCATAGGTTTCTGGCCTGTGACCGGCTTCTTTTTCAAAGGATTGTCCGGCATTGTCCCTGAAAGTTGTTCGGGACTCGTGATGAACATCGGCTATTTCACTGTCTGTTGGTTATTCCTTTATTTCCTTTATCGCAAGAAATGCTTCCTCAAGGTCTGATGAAACTTCGTCTCATGCTGGCCATGGTTCTGATGGCTGCCTGTACTGACTCTGTTTTCGCCTCCGTTTCGACTGAGGCCGCGACTGCATTGGCCCGGAGAATCTTGGGAGAACAATGTGACCGGATCAGGTTTCAGGATGTAAGCCGCAACAAGGCTGATGCTGAATTTTTCACCGTGGAGGATTCCGGCGGCGGAATTCTTGTCAGCGGAACTGGCGCGCCGGCGATGGCTATGGGACTGAACTGGTACCTAAGGTATCGCTGCAAGGTTGATGTCTCATGGTACAGTCACGATCCTGTCCGTTTGCCGTCATCATTGCCGGTGGTCGGAGAACCGTTCACGTCAGAGGCGAGGGTGGCCAACCGTTTCTTCCTTAATTATTGTACTTTCGGTTACACTCTTCCGTGGTGGGGCTGGAAGGAATGGGAACGCTTCATTGATTGGATGGCATTGAACGGGATAAACCTCCCGCTTGCGATCACGGGACAGGAAAGCGTCTGGTACAAGGTCTGGTCGGAACTTGGTCTGACCGATGATGAGATCAGAGGCTATTTCACAGGCCCTGCACATCTTCCGTGGCATCGGATGCAGAACATTGACAGATGGCAGGGGCCGCTTCCGGTGTCTTGGCTTGATGGACAGGAGGAACTGCAGAGGAAGATTGTCCGCCGGGAACGGGAGCTTGGCATGAGAACAGTCCTGCCGGCCTTCGCGGGACATGTGCCGCAAGCCGTCAAGCGCGTTTTCCCTGAGGCTGACATCCGTTCTCTGGGAGAATGGGCGGGATTCAAGGAACCATACACCTGTTGGTTCCTTGATCCTATGGATCCATTATATTCAAGAATCCAGAAAAGGTTTCTGGAGATTCAGGAAGAGATGTATGGCACTGACCACATCTATGGAATCGATCTGTTCAACGAGGTGACTCCGCCGTCCTGGGAACCGGATTACCTTGCCAGGGTCGGCCGGCAGGTCTGCGAGTCATTGGTGAGTGCTGACAAGGATGCCGTGTGGCTCCAGATGACTTGGCTTTTCTACTACCAAAGGAAAGACTGGACGGGAGAGAGGATAAAGTCCTACATCGCATCTTATCCTGCCGAACGATCGATGTTGCTGGACTACTACTGTGACTATCAGGAGGTTTGGAAGATGACAGACAGCTTTTACGGCGTTCCTTTCATCTGGTGCTACCTCGGGAATTTTGGAGGAAACTCTATGCTCAAAGGCAACTTCGCCGACACGCATGAGAAGATAGAGAATGTCCTGACTGAGGCAGGCCCGGGAATATGTGGACTGGGTGGCACCCTTGAGGGATTCGACTGCAATCCATACATGTTTGACTATGTCTTTGAGAAAGCATGGAGCTATGGCAGGGGACTGACTCCGGAAAAATATGCCTCGGCTCTCGCGGAACGCAGGGCGGACGGAAGCGCGGCAGCTGCGGAGGCGTGGAATATGCTCGCGCGGAAGATCTATAATGGCAAGGGTCACCGTTCCCCGATGACCCTCCGTCCTGATCTTGGCCGGTGCCGCCATACATCGGAAGAAAGGTGCGGCTTCCCGAACGCGGATCTTAAAAAAGCGCTGGAACTCCTTTTCGACAGTTCCGCCAAGCGTTTTGATCTTGTGAACATGACAAGACAGTATCTTGCCAATGTCTTTCAGGACGAGGTCCTGGAATACTCCAAAGCCTTTGATGACGAAGATCCTGTGCGGATGAAAGCTCTCCGCGGGAGAATCAACGGGATCTTCAAGGACATGGATGCTCTGCTTGCCTGCGAGCCTTCTTTCCTGTTGGGCGGATGGATCTCGGATGCGAGAAGTCGGGGCGCCGACAAGAGGGAGAAGAACTATTTTGAAAGCAACGCGCGCTGCCTTGTCACCACTTGGGGCGACCGTGGCAGCAGTCTTGGTGACTATGCGAGCCGTGAGTGGTCGGGACTCATGTCATCTTTCTACTTGGCCAGATGGAATATGTTCTTTGATTACTGTGAGGACTCCGTCAGGAAAGGAAAGGACTTTGACCAGGAAGGATTCTCGGAGAAAGTCAGCGGATTCGAGAAAGACTGGTGGACTCGCCGCAAAGGCCACTTCCGCAAGACTGCTGATCCAAACTACCGAAAGCGGGTCGCGGACATTCTTCGGAAGTATTAGGAATATCCTGTCATGAACATCCGATAAGGAGCGAAAGGACAAACCAGCTGAACGCAGGCGAGTTTTGTTCTTTCGCTTCTTCTGTGAAGGATGCCAAGGCTCTCCTGATGTGCTTCTCGACAGCGGTCTGGGATATTCCTAACATTTCGGCGATCTCTCGGTTTTTCATTCCCTTGAAGCGGCTCATCACGAACACTTCACGGCACCTGTCAGGCAAAAGGGACAAGACCTTTTCGACCTGATTCTCAACTTCCTTCCGTATTAGAGGGGAATCGGGGGCATCGTAATAGAAGTCAAGACCGAAGAGTTTCTCCGTTTTCTGGATGCTGTCCAGAAATGATAGATCCACGTAGTTCAGCAGCCGCTCTCTTTTGAGGTAGTTTATGCAGCGGTTCCTTGTCATCGCGAACAACAGACGGGCGGAGGATTTCTCATCCTGTCCGGAATACTTCTTCCAGAATGTGAAGAATGTGTCCTGCACCATGTCCAGCGCTATGGAATGATCCTTGACAATGCTATCGGCATAGGTGACAAGCCTCGGTTGATAGTTTACGAATAATGACTCAAAAGTATTCACTCCTCACATTTATTTACCCATACAAATCTAATGAAATTTCTTCAAATATCTCCTTTAAGTAACATGAAAAAAATAAGGGCAGAGTCAAAAAGCAAGTGCAACATTACAACAAATATTTGAAAAACTCAT
>ERZ1034865.182-NODE-182-length-45137-cov-7.016481_pt1 | contig 45137 bp, 42 predicted proteins | sample MGYA00520632_ERZ1034865 | MGnify/ENA primary metagenome ERZ1034865 (study PRJEB33766, sample SAMN09781738) | gut metagenome | biome: gut microbiome | host: Homo sapiens | place: Madagascar | study: EMG produced TPA metagenomics assembly of the PRJNA485056 data set...
TTTTATTTTAATAAATATGAGGGGTACAGAGAATAATGGATGATATATTAGATATGGATGAAATAAAAGAAAGTGATGAAAATTTAAATGAAGTAGAAGAATTATCAATTGAGGAGATGGAAGAATTATCCGTAGGAGAACTTGAAGACATTGATGATAATGAAAATATGAAACAGGGAAATTCTTTAGAAGGATTATCTGCATACGAAGAACTTGAAGAGTTGAAAAATTATAGAGAACAATTGAGAGAAGAACAATTGAAAGAATTGTATTCAATGAGACAACAACTTCTCGATTTAGATGATACAGGAGAAGATTCAGAGGATGAACAAAAGGTTTTAAAATTAAGGTGACAGAATGAAAGAATTAGACTTAGAATATGATGAAGATTTACAAGATATTCAAGACGTAGAAGAAAAAGAAGTTTTAGCTGAGAAATTGGCAGACATAGAGGCTGATGATTTAAGCGGTATAGATGATGATGAACTAAAACAAAAAAGTGATGCTAATATTATTCGAGATGTGCTTGATCAAAATGTTACAACACAGAGAAAGCTTTCTGATTCAAGGGCAATGTGGAACGTGGAAAGAGATGTAGAGAAAGAAAACTGCATATTAAAAGATGATGCAGAATTTAAAGTGAGGTATAAATCATCTGATGAAAACATAATTTATTCGGGGAAAGAGTTTAAGGAATATATGAATAAAAAATATGAACAGGATTATGTTACATATTCGCATAGAGAGCCTGATTTTGAACCATTTGAGCAGGTTATAGATAAAGCTGATTTTGAAGAATTTTTATTTGATAAATATGGTGATCATATATCAGTGCAAGATGTTCCTGATGGTCATTTTAATATTGAACACATGGAAAGTGACAGGAAAAATACATATAATGTTGCAAATGGGCATTGCATTGATGTAATGGGAGCTGATATATCACAAAAGGATATAGAAGAATATATGAAACAAAAGGACTTGACGTGGCATGAATGTGGAAACCGTCAGACAATTCGCATGGTTCCAACAGAGATAAATCAAGTGTTTGCTCATACAGGAGGGATTGGTATAGAAAAAGATTTTGAAACACTTCAAAATGAATTAAGAGATATAGCCTTGGATGATGAAGGAAATGTACACAAATTTTCACTAAAAAAAGAATCACCAGTTGGCGATACAGAGAATCTAGAAAATGCAATAAAAGATAGACATGAGAAAAACATTCAAAGAAAAAAAGAAATGTTTTAATATTTAGAGAATAGATTATGAAATAACCATAGAGACAAGCAAAATTGATGAGCATTTTGTACGTTTATTGGTACTGTTTATGCAAGGATTGTAATTGGTGAGCGAATAAAACAGAGCCAAGGGTGGGCGTTTGGCAACGACCGGAGTAATTAGGTAAATCACTGTTGAGGGTAGCCGTTTCTCTGGCTTTTCATTTTTCTATCACTAATATATCACAGGTGTTGGCGTTTTTTCACAGACACCCAGAGAAACCAAGAAAAGGAAACTGGAAGAAGATTATGATTTTGTGATGTCGACAGAGATGGAAGGATGTGTGGATGATATGTGTAATATAAGTGATCTTTTTGAAGAACAGGTAACGGAAAGGGTTACAGAACGAGTGACAGAAGAGGTTACAGAACGTGTGACAGAAGAGGTTACAGAACGTGTGACAGAACAAACCCTGATTTCAAAGGTCGTGAAGAAAATAAAACGAGGCAAGAATGTTGCAGAGATTGCGGATGAACTTGAGGAGACAGTCGAGACGATCACACCTGTTTATGAAGCAGCGCTCAAAGCTGCACCGGATTATGATGAGGCAGCAATCTATGAGACACTGAAAAAATAGTCAAAAGCAAAATTACAGGTGTCAAGCAAAATTCCTTTACTGTAAAGAAAAAATGCTTGACACCCATTTCTTTTTATGTTATCTTAGCAAAGGTGCCGATGTATGGATAGTAAAATAAAGGCATGGTGTGAAGAATGGAAGAGAAAATCGAACAGGCTTATCTCTATGATTTCTACGGAGAACTGCTGAACGAACACCAGAGAAGAATTTATGAGGACTTCGTGTTCAATGACCTTTCTCTTGGAGAGATTGCAAATGAAGAGGGAATCAGCCGCCAGGGTGTGCATGATATGATCAAGCGTTGTACCAAGGCTCTGGAAGGATATGAAGAAAAACTTCATCTGATCGCAAAGTTTCAGTCAGCAAAGCAGAAAGTAGCACAGATCGATGCACTGGCGAAGGAGTTTCATTCCAGTCACAATGAAGCGATTATGGAGGAGATCGAGCAGATTTCCAATCAGATTTTAGAGGAGCTATAAGATGGCATTTGACAGTTTATCTGAAAAACTTCAAAATGTATTTAAAAACCTGCGAAGCAAAGGCCGTTTGACAGAGGATGATGTCAAGGCAGCTTTGAAGGAAGTTAAGATGGCTCTTTTAGAAGCGGATGTTAACTTCAAAGTCGTAAAGCAGTTTGTAAAAGATGTGCAGGAACGCGCAATCGGGCAGGACGTGATGAACGGACTGAATCCTGGACAGATGGTCATTAAGATTGTAAATGAAGAGATGGTGAAGCTGATGGGCTCTGAGACAACAGAGATTAAGCTTCAGCCGGGAAAAGCATTGACAGTCATTATGATGGAAGGTTTACAGGGTGCAGGTAAAACAACCACCGCAGCAAAGCTTGCAGGAAAGTTTAAGCTGAAAGGAAAGAAAGTTTTACTGACTGCCTGTGATATTTACCGACCGGGTGCAATCGAACAGCTGCAGATCAATGGTGAGAAGCAGGGCGTGGAAGTATTTTCCATGGGAGATAAGATCAAGCCTGTGAATATTGCCAAAGCAGCGATTGAGCATGCGGCAAAGAATGAATTTAATATTGTAATCCTGGATACAGCAGGACGTCTTCATATTGATGATGACATGATGGCTGAGTTGCAGGAAATCAAAGAGAATGTTACCGTTCATCAGACCGTTTTGGTTGTGGATGCCATGACTGGACAGGATGCAGTGAATGTAGCCAAGATGTTTGATGAAAAGGTTGGCATAGATGGTGTGATCTTAACGAAGTTAGATGGTGACACCAGAGGTGGTGCGGCACTTTCCATCCGTGCTGTTACCGGAAGACCTATTTTATATGTAGGTATGGGAGAAAAACTTTCCGATCTGGAGCAGTTTTATCCTGACAGAATGGCTTCAAGAATCCTTGGTATGGGTGATGTGCTGACACTGATCGAGAAGGCACAGGCAGATATCGATGAGGAGCAGGCAAAGCGTATTGAGCAGAAGATGCGCAAAAATGAATTTGATTTCGAGATGTATCTGGAATCCATGAGTCAGATGAAGAAAATGGGCGGATTATCCAGTATCCTTGGAATGATGCCAGGTCTTGGAATGGGCAAAGGAAAGATGCCTGAGATCGATCAGGAGGCAGCCGAGAAGAACATGGCGCGCACAGAGGCAATCATTTATTCCATGACACCGGAAGAGAGACGTAATCCGTCGCTTATGAATCCAAGCCGCAAGAACCGCATTGCAAGAGGTGCAGGAGTTGATATTGCGGAAGTAAACCGTCTGGTAAAACAGTTTGAGCAGATGAAAAAGATGATGAAACAGATGCCAGGCATGATGAAAAAAGGTAAAAGAGGAATGTTCAAAGGGCTTCCTTTTTAATAAATTTTTAGCAATCACGTAGGAGGTGAAATGACATGGCAGTAAAGATCAGATTAAGAAGAATGGGACAGAAGAAAGCTCCTTTCTATAGAATCGTAGTTGCAGATTCCAGATCCCCAAGAGACGGAAGATGTATCGAAGAGATCGGAACTTATGATCCAACAAAAGATCCAAGCGAATATCATGTAAATGAAGAGTTAGCAAAGAAATGGTTAGCTAACGGAGCTCAGCCAACAGATACAGTAGCTAGAATCTTCAAAAATGCTGGAATCGAAAAATAAGATTAGTGAGGTGGTCTAATGAAAGAATTAGTTGAAGTAATTGCCAAATCACTAGTTGATTACCCGGACGAAGTTGTTGTGACAGAGACCGAGAATGAGAAAGCCATCGTGTTGGAGCTGCGCGTTGCACAGTCTGACATGGGTAAGGTAATCGGCAAACAGGGTAGAATTGCAAAAGCGATCCGAGCCGTTGTGAAGGCAGCAGCCTCAAAAGAAGAAAAAAAAGTTATTGTTGAGATTATGCAGTAACATGATGGGCTATCCCAGTTGTCTGGGATAGCTTTTTCCTTATAAAATATTTTACAGAAAATCTGTATTGTTTTAATATAAAATGCAGCTATCCGTTTATGATTCGGATGACAGAAGAAAGTTCAGTAAGGAGGATCACATGGAAGATTTATTGCAGGTAGGTGTCATAACAACCACGCATGGTGTCAGAGGAGAAGTTAAAGTATTTCCAACAACAGATGATCCGGCAAGGTTTAAAAAACTGAAAAATGTTGTTTTGGATACCGGGAAAGAAATGATCGATCTTGAAGTTGCCGGTGTGAAGTTTTTCAAAAACATGGTCATTGTCAAGTTCAAGGGAATTGACAATATCAATGACGTGGAAAAATATCGAAAAAAGAGTCTGTATGTTACCCGTGAGAATGCGGTAAAATTAAAGAAAAACGAGTACTTTATCGCAGATCTGATCGGCTTGCAGGCTGAGTCTGATGAGGGAGAAGATTTAGGTGAATTGAGCGATGTTCTCCAGACAGGTGCGAATGATGTATATGTATTAAGCAAAGAGGGAACGGATGATATTTTGCTTCCGGCGATCCGAGAGTGCGTCAAGGAAGTGGATCTGGAAAATGGAAAAATCATTGTTCATTTACTTCCGGGACTTCGTGAGCTGAATGAAAAATAAAAGGAACGAGCAGAGAGACAGGAGTTCATAAAACATGAATTTTCATATATTAACATTATTTCCGGATATGGTCATGCAGGGATTGTCCACAAGCATTATCGGAAGAGCGAAAGACAGAGGACTGCTTTCCATTGAGGCGGTGAATATCAGGGATTATACGCTGGAACGTCATAAAAAAGTGGACGATTATCCATATGGAGGCGGCGCAGGTATGCTCATGCAGGCACAGCCGGTGTATGATGCATGGATGTCTGTTGTGAACCGGATCGGGTATAAACCTAGAACGGTGTACCTGACTCCGCAGGGACCAACATTTACCCAGCCAATGGCAAAAAAATTTGCTCTGGAAAAGGATCTGATTCTTTTATGCGGTCATTATGAAGGAATCGACGAGCGCGTGTTAGAGGAAATTGTGACAGATTACGTTTCCATTGGCGATTATGTGTTGACGGGAGGAGAACTTCCTGCGATGGTCATGGTGGATGCGATCTCGCGCATGGTACCCGGGGTTCTTACGAATGATGAATCAGGTTCCACGGAATCCTTTGAGGGTAATCTGCTGGAATATCCGCAGTACAGCCGCCCGGAAGAGTGGATGGGGAAAAAAGTTCCTTCCATCCTGTTGTCCGGTGATCATAAAAAAGTAGATGAATGGCGGAGAGAACAGGCAATCTTGCGGACAATCGAGCGCAGACCGGATCTGCTGAAAAAGGCGGAACTCACGAAAAAAGAGCAGATAAAATATCAGGAATATCTGTTGTAAAATGTGAAAAACACTTGACTTTTCCGTGAAAGCATGGTAATGTAAAAGAGTTGTGAATAAAGGAGATGGTCCTCTGTTACGAATAGGCGTATTAAGAACATCCAAATAATAGGAGGTCACAAAATGAACGCAAGTGAAATTATTAAAAGCATTGAAGCAGAACAGTTAAAAGCTGAAGTACCTGAATTCCGTGTTGGTGATACTGTAAAAGTTTACGGTAAAATCAAAGAAGGAAACCGTGAAAGAATCCAGGTTTTCGAAGGTGTTGTAATTAAGAGACAGGGTGGAAGCAACCGTGAAACATTCACAGTTAGAAAGATTTCTAACGGATGTGGCGTTGAGAAAACCTGGCCATTACATTCTCCAAACGTTGAGAAAGTAGAAGTTGTTCGTGCTGGTAAAGTAAGAAGAGCTAAATTATTCTACTTAAGAGACCGTGTTGGTAAGAAAGCTAAAGTAAAAGAATTAGTAAAATAGTTCAATGCATGCGTGAGCCATAGAGAGAGCAGCCGCTTTTTCTATGGCTTTTTTATATTTATGTGTCCGCAAAAAAATATACAAAAATCTATGATGTAAGCCATGAAAAATTGGCAATGTTTTACATTGACAAATTTTTCAAGGGGGGGGTAGAATGGGGTTAGTGTTTAAGGGATGAGAAATCCTAATCATTCAATTTTGGAGGACAAAAGATATGAAAAAGAAATTAGCAGCAGTAGTATTATCTATGGTACTTTGTTTAGGAGCAAGCGTAACAACATTAGCAGCGGGAAGTCCTTCTGCAAATAATTCCAGTACAACAACATCACAGACAACCACTACAACAACTACCACTACAACGCCTACAACATCTACAGAAGTGAAAGTTGAGCAGAAAGCAATCACACAGGATGTATTGAACGATGTTCAGAAAGAAAAATTAGGTGGATATTTCACAGATATGACAGCAATTGACAATGACACAACATTGACAGCTGAACAGAAAGTTGAGAAAAAAGCAGCAACTGTCCAGACAATGATCAACAGTGTTTTAGGTTTAAACTATTCTTATAAGAGTGGTGTATACGGAACTTATGAACTGACAGCTACAGATTTATCCAATCCAATTGCAATTTCTGTTGCAGGAATTAAAGCTGGCGATACTGTAGTCGTTGCCCATCTTACCTCTGCTGGTGTATGGGAAAATGTACCTGTAACAAATGTTGCAGACGGTGTTGTATATGCAAAATTTACATCTCTTTCTCCTGTATTTGTTGCTTCTGTAGCAGATACAAATGCAGCAGCAACTTCACCAAAAACTGCTGATGCAGGAATGAATATGGCAATGATTCTTGTAGTTGTAATCGCAGCAACAGGTGCTGTTGTATATGCAAGACGTAGAATGAACTATACAAAATAAGATCGTATTTGATAAGTGATAAAAGTAAGGCTATATGTCATAGTGGCATATAGCTTTTCTTTTTTTAGGTGAAATTATGAAAAAGTTGATAAAAAAGTATTGGAAAATTATGGTTGTAATTGTTATATTAGGTATATTCGTGTTACTATTTTTTCTGGTAAGATATAAAGGAAAAAAGAATCTGGAAGCAAATATTGCGGCAGAACAGCAGGATGTCTTTGAGGAGATGGCGTCTTTTCAGAATACGATTGATTATCATGGAACAACATACCAATACAGAAAAGATATCGTAAATATTTTATGCATTGGCGTGGACAAAGAAGAGGCAATGTGGGAACGTGATGATGATGGTGGAAGTGTCGGGCAGGCGGATGCAGTTTTTCTGGTTTCCTTTGATTTTGAACATTCCAATATACGCATTCTGGCAATACCGAGAGATACAATGGTGAGCATTGTGGCGTGTGATGAAAATGGAAATGAAATGGGTGCGTTTACCGGGCAACTGGCATTGCAGTATGCGTATGCCGATGGGCAGGAAAAAAGCTGTTCACTGGTTATTGGGCAGGTTGCAGATATTTTAAAAAATGAAGTGCCGATCAATGGATATGTCGCAATGAATTTAAGCTGTATAGGAACTGTGAATGATGCAGTCGGCGGTGTTACGGTTGAGATGGATGATGATTATACCTTATATAATGCAAAGTTCAAAAAGGGTGCGACGGTACATTTGCAGGGAGAAGAGGCGCAGGAGTTTGTGCAGGGAAGAGATATTATGGTAAGCGGCAGTGCATATAGCAGGATTGGACGACAGAAAAGATATTTAAAAGCATTTATCAGTCAGGCTAAGAAAACGTTAGCACAGAACCCAGCGTTGGCAGTAAACCTGATGAGCCAGTTGTCAGACTATATGTTGACAGATATTTCAACGGACGAGGTGCTATATTTATCGACAGAACTTTCAGGCTGTAATTTTGATGAGGAAAATATGCAGATTTTACAGGGAAATATCCAGATGGGAGAACAATATGAAGAGTATTATTTAGATGACGAGGCAGTACAGCAGACGATCATTGATTTATTTTACGAGGAGCAGAAATAAATGAGTACATTGCGGGAAAAGAGGAAAAAAGAACGGAGAGCATTAAGGCGGAGAAAAACAGCTGATTGGACAGTTGTGCTGATACTCTGTGCCATTGCCGTGTGTTGTGGAGGCTATCTGATCTATCATCACTGGAGTGTGAAACAGCGGGAACTGGAGTACGAAAAACTCCGGCAGGAAGAGACGTTAAGTGCTGCAACAGAGACGGTTATCGCAGAGCCGGAGACAGAGGAGAGCACAGAAGAAACAGTGATCTACTGTGATCCGGTCTATGATTTCGGACAGCTGCATGAACAGAATGAAGATATTTATGCATGGATCGTTGTGCCGGGAACGCAGGTAGACTATCCGCTGTTACAGTCCGGGACAGATAATTATTATCTGGATTATAACTTAGACCACAGCAAGGGATATCCGGGCTGCATTTACACCAATCAATGTAACCGGAAAGATTTCTCGGATTATAATACGGTACTATATGGACATAACATGAAAAATGGTTCCATGTTTGGAAGTATTCATAGCTTTGAGGATGAAACGTTTTTTGACGGGCATCCGTATATTTATGTGTATACGGAAAATGAACGTCTGACTTATGAAATCTACGAGGCGGCGAAGTTTACAGATGTGTACATTCCGTCAGAGTATGTGATCAGCAGTAAGGACGACAGAGATCAGTTTTTGGCGGATGTCAGAGAAAAAGTTTCTGACAATAAATTACACGTCCGGGAGGATATGGAAATCGGAGAGGATGACAGACTTATCACACTTTCCACCTGTGTAAGCGGTGAGCGAAATCATCGTTATCTGGTGATCGGGGTACTTGTTGAGACGGCGCTTTACCGGTAAAGGGGCGGAATAATATATTTATAAAATCTGGAAAATTCGATTCTCGAATTGCACACAAACGTGCTTTGTGGTAATCTATAACGTGTATTTGTATACAGACGATAGGGCAGAGGAAAGCAAAAGTGAGAAGAAGACGGAGTGGACTAAATTTCGGAAGAAGAAAGAAAAAAGTAAACATGACCATTGTAAAGGAAATCTTAAGCTGGACAGTTGAGATTTTGATTACTCTGGTCATTGCTTTTACATTTGTATATTTTATCGGATTGCGGACCAGCGTGGTGGGGCAGTCCATGTCAGAAACATTGGAAAGTGGAGACGAAATTCTGGTAAATCGGTTCATTTATAAGGTGTCCGATCCAAAGCCGAATGACATTATTGTGTTTCTTCCAAACGGGAATGAAAAATCACATTACTATGTAAAGCGCGTGATTGCAGTGCCGGGAGACACGGTATTGATTCAAAATGGTGCTGTTTATGTGAATGGGGAACTTTTTGATGAGAAAGTTGATGTGTCTGCCATCGAGGAGGCAGGGCTTGCATCGGAGAAACTAAAACTCGAGGATGATGAATATTTTGTCCTTGGAGATAACCGCAATAACAGTGAGGACAGCCGCTATGCCAATATTGGAAATGTGAAAAAAAATTACATTATTGGAAAAGCATGGTTCCGTGTATCTCCGTGGAAAAAATTTGGATTTATATAAGAAAAGTGAGGAAAAAGTATGCAGTTTCAGTGGTATCCGGGACATATGACGAAAGCAAAACGTCAGATGCAGGAAGACATAAAATTAATTGATCTGGTGATCGAGCTTGTGGATGCGAGAATTCCATTAAGCAGTCGGAACCCGGATATTGATGAGTTGGGAAAAAATAAAGCGCGACTGATCATCATGAACAAATCAGATTTGTCAGATGAGAATCAGAACAAAGAATGGGCAGCCTATTTTAAAAAGATGGGCTACTATGTTGTCGGTCTGGATGCGAGAACCAAGACAGGCATGAAAACAGTTACAAATGTAGTAATGGAAGCCTGTAAGGAAAAGATTGAGCGTGACAGAAGAAGAGGAATCTTAAATCGTCCTGTCCGTGCGATGGTAGTCGGAATTCCAAATGTTGGAAAATCGACGTTTATCAATTCCTATGCGGGAAAGGCATGTGCCAAAACTGGAAATAAACCGGGTGTGACAAAAGGAAAACAGTGGATCAGACTGAACAAAAATCTGGAATTACTGGATACACCGGGAATTTTGTGGCCGAAATTTGAAGATCAGATGGTTGGACTGCGTCTTGCACTGATCGGGGCAATCAAAGATGAGATTTTGAATATTGATGAATTGTCACTGGAGCTGATCAAAGTTCTGGCAAGAGATTATGCCGGAATTTTAACAGACCGCTATGGTGTAGATGAGACACAAACTCCGGTGAAGATTTTAGAGCAGATTGCAGAGAACCGCAAATGCATTTCCAAAGGAAACGAATTGGATTACAGCAAAGCGGCAGCACTTCTGATTGATGAATTCCGAGGCGGAAAGCTTGGAAAGATTACGTTGGAAAAACCTTCCGGGCAGGAAACACAGGAGCAGGGTTAGGCGCTGTGCCTGCTAAAGCGGATAGAATCGAGGATTTGTATATTGCAGAAAAAGGAAATGTGAGCAGCATGGCAGAGAAAAAAATCGGTGAGATCAAAGAAGAACTTAAGGCAGTGGACGATGAGAAACTGCCTTCTTTTATAGAAACATATGAAAAAGACGAGCGTTCCGGTGTTGTGAAAATCGTAGAGCAGGCAAAGAAACGGTTTGAAAAATTAGAGGCAGAGAAGCTGCGCATTGAAAATCTGAAAAAATATGAGCGGGAATATGCAGATTATGGCTATATCTGCGGTATTGACGAAGTCGGAAGAGGACCGCTTGCCGGTCCGGTGGTAGCAGGGGCAGTCATTTTGCCGAAAGACTGTGATATTTTATATATCAATGATTCCAAGAAGCTTTCTGCGGCAAAGAGGGAAGAATTGTATGATGTGATCATGGAGAAAGCAGTTGCGGTAGGTATTGGAATGGCAAGCCCGCAGAGGATTGACGAGATCAATATTTTGCAGGCAACTTATGAGGCAATGCGTGAGGCTATAAGCAAATTAAGTGTAAAACCCGATATATTATTAAATGATGCGGTCACGATTCCGGGAGTTTCCATCAGACAGGTGCCAATTATCAAAGGAGATGCAAAAAGTATCTCCATTGGGGCAGCGAGCATTGTTGCGAAGGTTACAAGAGACCGCCTGATGGTAGAGTATGACAAGATTCTGCCACAGTATGGATTCGCATCCAATAAAGGCTATGGTTCGGCGGAACATATCAAGGCATTGCAGGAAGTTGGACCATCTCCGATACATCGTGCCAGCTTTATCAAAAATTTTGTTTAAGAGATACGGACTGTCATATTAGAAAATGTTTCTGATTGCAGGAAAAATTTACTATAGAGGAAGTTTGTATCAAGTGAGGCGGGATCATGCACATATCCGATATGTTAGGACAATACAACAGAAATATTTCAAGTGGAACAGAAGAATTAAAAGCAGCTTCCGGTATGCAGAAAGTGGTATCTACGATGGAAGAATTGTCTTCCGGAAGTGTTTTTGAAGGAACGGTCAGTTCTGTGAAAAATGGAAAAGTGACGCTGGCGCTTAGCGATGGACAGACCATCACAGCAAGATTGTCCGGAAAAGTGCCGCTCTCACAGGGGACTCCGATGTTCTTTCAGGTAAAAAGCAACGATGGTGTGACGATTGAGATCAAACCATACACAGGTGCTGGCAGTGGAGGAAACCCAATTCTTACCAATGCGCTGACGGAAGGAACCGTACCTGTGACAGAGCGGAATCTTGCAATGGTAGATGCTATGATGAAAGAGCAGATGCCAATTGATAAGCAAAGCCTTTTAAATATGGCAAGGATCGCAAATATGAATCCGGGTGTAAATATTACTACGGTTGTAAGTATGACAAAACTCGGAATCCCGGTTTCGCCGGAGATGGCAGCACAGTTCGAAAACTATATGACAGATGAGCATGCCATTTTACAGGAGATGGATCAGGCGATGAACGAACTGGCTGACCTTGCGGGCTCAAGCAATCTGACACCGGATCAGGCGGTACAGATGAATCAGAAGATTGTCACGATCCTTCTTTCGGAGCAGACTGTTACCGGAGCACCGGTCAATGCAGAGGGACAGATAGAAACCGGTGGACAGACAACGGCAGAAGGGCAGATTGTGACTGGCGGACAGATAACGGCAGAAGGACAGATTGTGACCGGCGGACAGACAACGGCGGAAGGACAGATTGTGACCGGCGGACAGACGACGGCGGAAGGACAGATTTTGACTGACGGACGGCTAGGCGCAGAGGAACAGATTGTAAACGGAGAGCAGACCACAACAGCAGGACAAGCCGTACGGGAAGGAACAGGTGGCCAGGCACTTGGTGAAGTTTTATCAGATCAGCAGTTTTCAAGTCTCGGAAGGTTATTGCAGAATATTCCTTCACTGGTAGAAAGTACAAAACTTTTCCCGGAAGCGATGGAGCAGGATATTTTTATCGACACGTTGGAGGATGAAAGCGTAGCACAGAATCTGATGACAGAGGACGCTGCATGGAAAGCTGCGGACGGCAAAACGGCATTGGACAAAAATCTGACCGTCTCTGATTTTCTGCGCACAGTATCACAGCTTTTATCTGAAAACAATGGAGCGGCATCGCAGAGTATCCAAAAATTATTTGGAAGTGATGCATATAAAAGTCTGCTTCGGAATGTGATGGAACAGCAGTGGCTGATACAGCCGGAAGCGTTGAAACAGGAGAAAAAGATCAGCCAGTTTTACGAAAAATTAGAGCAGCAGATGAGACAGGTGGAAGATGCGCTGAAAGAGGCAGGCATTACGAAAACCAGATTTCCGGAAACTGCGGCAGAGGTGCGCGGTAATATTGAATTTATGAATCAGCTCAATCAGGCATATACATATGTACAGGTGCCATTGAAGATGTCCGGTCAGAATGCAAACGGAGAACTTTATGTATACACGAATAAAAAGAATCTGAGAGACCCTGATGCAGAGCTGAGCGCTTTTTTACATCTGGATCTGGAACACCTTGGCTCTACCGATGTCTCAGTGAAAATGCAGCATCGGAATGTCAAAACAAATTTTTATATGGCTGACGATGCGTCCTATGATCTTGTGGAAAAGTATCTGCCTGTGCTGGAACAAAAGCTGAAAGACAAAGGTTATCAGTGTACCATAACGATGACAAAGGAAGAAAAGAAGGTCAGCTTTGGGGATGATTTCCTGCGGAAAGATATGCCACAGACGGGAACACTGCATAGGTATTCGTTTGATGTGAGAGCCTAGTATATCAGATACAAAACAGAGGTGGTGAGCGGATATGGCATGGGATAATGAAAAGAAAAAAGTAAAAACAGCGGTAGCAGTAGCATATGAGCCGGGAGATAAAGCACCGAAGATCCTTGCCAGTGGCAGGGGCGAAGTGGCAGAAAAGATCATCGCAAAGGCAAAAGAAAATGATGTCCCTTTCTATAAAGATAATAAGCTGGCGGAGACGCTGTCGAAATTAGAGATCGGGGATGCGATTCCACCGGAACTTTATGAAGTAGTCGCTGAGATCCTTGTGTTTGTGGATGATATGGATAAGATGAAGGCAAAATTGCAGCAGGCAGATATGTGATCATAAATGAAGTGGAATTGCAGCAGATGAATGGCATAATCAAATAGTGTGCTGCAGGAAGTGAATAGAATGAGGGACAGCAGGCACAAAAGAAGGATGCTGCTGTAGAAAAGAGGATTTTATCAATAAGAGAAGTGTGGGAACTGCCTATGAAAAACTGGCAGGTGCGTATTTGGAACAGCAGGGGTATGAGATTTTAGAATATAATTACAGATGCCGCATGGGAGAGATCGATATCGTGGCAAGGCAGGACGGATATCTTGTGTTTGTGGAAGTGAAATACCGTGCGGACAGCACAGTGGGAAATCCATTTGAGGCGGTGACTTCTGCAAAGCAGAGAACGATTTCAAAAGTGGCTTCGTACTACTGCCTGACACATGGTTATGGAACATTTACACCTTGCAGGTTTGATGTGGCGGCAGTTTTGGGAGAGCAGATAAAAGTCATTCAGAATGCATTTGACTATCAGGGGTTCTGAGAGGGTGAAAGAATACATTTTTATGGCTGCTTTTTCGCAGGACAAAATCAGGAGAGTTGTAAGTGATATGGAACATAAAAGCTGGAAGCGGAAAAACAATACAGGAGTGCCGGAAGAGGTTATACATCATCCTGGAGCTGGCGTGGAAGTGCCGCTTTTACATTTTCCTTTATTGGAGAAAACAGGAATTGTAAAAGAGGGTTTTACCACAAGACTTGGCGGCGTGAGTGAGGGTATTTTTTCCACCATGAATCTGAGTTTTACAAGAGGAGATGAAGAGGAGGCAGTCCGGGAAAATTACAGAAGACTTGCATCAGCGCTTGACGTGGATTATGATAAATTTGTTTTTACGGATCAGACACATACGACAAATGTAAGAAAAGTGACGGCGGAGGATGCAGGAAATGGACTTACGAGAGAACGGGAATTTCATGATACAGATGGACTGATCACGGATGTGCCAGGCTTAGTGTTATCAACGTTCTATGCGGACTGTGTTCCGCTGTATTTTGTCGATCCGGTGCATTGCGCCATCGGGTTAAGCCATTCTGGCTGGCGTGGAACAGTAAACCGCATGGGAAAAGCGACTATCGAGGCGATGCGGAGGGAATACGGAAGCAGACCGGAGGAACTGCGCTGTGCGATCGGACCGTCCATCTGTCAGGACTGCTACGAGGTGAGCGGGGATGTTGCGATGGAGTTTGAGCAGGCATTTGCAGGGCATGAGCGTGAAATCCTTCTTGCAAAAGAAAATGGAAAATATCAGCTCGATCTCTGGAAGGCAAACGAAATTGTACTGCTTGATGCAGGTGTCCTGCCAGAACATATAGAGATCACGGACATTTGCACGTGCTGCAATCCTGACTTGCTTTTTTCCCACCGCGCAAGCCATGGTAAGCGCGGAAACCTCGGGGCATTTTTATGTTTAAAATAAGATAATTGCGAAACTCATGAAAGAAGAGTAGGAGGAGTTTCGCAAACGCCTAAAATATTTGAAATAAAAAGGAGCAGAAGATATGAGTAAAAATTATGTAGATTATATGGTAGAAGAGACAAAAAATATTCTTGCGATCGACAGTCCATCCGGCTGCACGAAAGAGGTGGCAGACTATGTCATGGGAGAATACAAAAAGCTTGGATATGAGCCAAAGCCTACGGTAAAAGGCGGTGTGCTTGTACCGATCGGCGGCAGGGACAAAGAGAACGCCGTTCTTTTAGAGGCACATATTGATACGTTAGGTGCCATGGTGGCAGAGATCAAAGCCAACGGAAGACTCCGTGTTACAGCAGTCGGCGGTATGAATGCAAACAATGCAGAGGGAGAAAACTGTAAAGTTGTCACCAGATTTAATGGAAAATATGACGGAACATTACAGCTGATCAACGCTTCCATTCATGTAAACGGAGAATATAATGATACGAAGAGAAGCTATGATTCCGTGGAAGTTGTTCTGGATGAAAAAGTAAAATCAAAAGAGGATGTGGAGAAGCTCGGCATTATGACAGGTGATTTTGTCTGCTTTGATCCGAGAACTACGGTGACAGCATCCGGTTACATTAAGAGCCGTTTCTTGGATGACAAATTAAGTGTTGGAATTTTATTGGGCTATGCAAAATATTTGAAAGAGGAAAATGTGACACCGGAGCGTATGATCTATCAGCACATCACTGTATTTGAGGAAGTAGGACACGGTGGCGCAGCCTCTGTCCCGGAAGGCGTGACAGAAGTGATCTCTGTGGATATGGGATGTGTCGGTGACGGACTTGCCTGTGATGAGACACAGGTGTCGATCTGTGCGAAGGACAGCCATGGACCATATCATTATGATGTGGTAAACGGTCTTGTGAAGGCAGCGAAAGAGAATGGCATTGATTTTGCAGTGGATGTCTATCCATACTATGGTTCAGATGCAGATGTTGCGCTGAGCGCCGGATATGATGTGCGCCACGGACTGATCGGTTCCGGCGTGTATGCATCACACGGATATGAGAGAAGCCATGTGGATGGCGTGAAGAATACATTCGAACTTCTGAAGGCTTATCTCGGATAGCTGAAACGATGCTGCTTTTGAAAAAAGCATAATTTAAAGATTTCTTAATAATATCCTAGGATTATCTTCATTGTAATAGAAGACCTCCCGTGCTATATTAACTGTATGAAGAATGATAGTACACATCATACAGCTAATACAGATGGGAGGTTTGTTATTTGATTCAGTTAAATTACAGGGATGCAAAACCAATTTATGAACAGATCAAAGATGGTCTGAGAAAGCTGGTTATCACGAATTCCCTTATTGCAAATGAAAAGCTGCCCTCCGTGCGGGAAATGGCTTCGAAGCTTGCCATCAATCCAAATACCATCCAGAAGGCATACCGGGAACTTGAGGCAGAGGGATATGTCTATACCGTTGCCGGAAAAGGAACATTCGTTGCCGAGCGGAAAGAAGTGCTGGGCGTCAGAAATGAAGAACTGATGAAGGAATTTGATGAAGTGGTGACAGAACTGTTGTTTTTGGCGACGGATGGGGACAGTTTGAAGACACGTATTGAACAATTGGCTAAAGGGGGAGAGGCACAATGATCCAGGTTCATAATTTAAAGAAAAAGTTTGATGATTTTCAGGCGTTGAACGGCGTGGAAATGCATGTGGGAAAAGGTGATATTTATGGACTGGTCGGGCCGAACGGAGCAGGAAAGTCTACGTTGATCCGCCATCTCACCGGAGTTTATAAGGCAGATGAGGGAGAGATCCTGATCGACGGTGAACCGGTATTTGAAAACCGGAATATCAAGCAGAGGATGGCTTATATCCCGGATGAACTGTTTTATTTTATGCAGGCAGATACGATGGAGATGAAACGCTTTTATGAAGGCATCTATCCACAGTTTGACAGTAAGCTTTTTTATAAAATGCAGGAATTTTTCCCGACGATCGATGTGAAACGCACTATCAGACGGCTGTCGAAAGGCATGCAGAAACAGGTAGCGTTCTGGCTTGCAATCTGCTGTAAACCGGATCTGCTGATCTTAGACGAACCGGTGGACGGACTTGATCCTGTGATGCGCAGACAGATCTGGAGTATCTTAATGGCGGAAGTGGCAGAGCGGAAAATGACAGTTTTAGTGTCCTCCCATAACCTGAGGGAACTGGAGGATACCTGTGACCATGTGGGCATCATGCACCATGGAAAAATTATGATCGAGCGGTCTTTGAGCGATCTTCAGGGAAATATTTCAAAGATTCAGGTGGCATGTCAGAGTGGTGTACCAAAATTGCCGGATGATTTTGAGGTGCTGCATATGGCAAACACAGGGCGTGTCTATACCCTGATCGTAAAAGGGGATCCGAAGGAGGCAGAGAAAGTTCTTCTGACAGAAAATCCTACCATTGTTGATGTACTTCCGTTGACACTGGAGGAAATCTTTATTTATGAATTGGGAGGTGTGGATTATGAAGTCAAAGACATCCTGCTTTAACAAAACAATTTTCAAAAAAAATATGACACATTTCTGGCCTTTGTGGGCATTGTACAGCTGTTATCTGATCGTTTCGCTTCCGGTCGGACTGTGGTTTGACATGCAGTATTATCTGCAGGATGACAGTTACAGCCAGCTCCAGAGACAGGTCTATGCGATCAGTGGCGCTATGCGGGCAGCCATGAATCCGGTGATCACATTTGCATTTGCAGCAGTGATGATCATGGCAGTGTTTTCCTATCTGTATTCTGCAAAGAATACAAATATGATCCATTCACTTCCGGTGGACAGACGGGAGTTGTTTGTGACGAATATCATATCTGCGTTTGCATTTATGATCGTTCCGCAGATCCTGACCTTTATTATCACGGTGTTCGTCTGCATTGGTGCACATATCACCAATATCCAGTACATTTTATACTGGTTTGGTGCAGAAGCCGCAATGACGTTTTTTGCACTGGCGCTCGGCGCATTTGTGGCGATGTTTACCGGACAGCTCCTGGCATTTCCGGTGTATTATGTCGTAGTCAATTATCTGTATGTAGGATGCTGGTATCTGATCAACATGGTGATAGAGAGTGTCTGCTTTGGGGTGTCAAACAATTGGAATCCGGGAAAATCCTGTATTTTGTCTCCAATTTATTATCTGACAAACAATCTGCGGATACAGTCAGTAGAAAACAGCGAATATGTGACGGTCGGAATCGAATTTAAGGGGGCATATCTGCTCGGGATATATGCAGCGGCAGGTGTGGTATTCCTGATCGTAGCCTATCAGTTGTATAAACGGAGAAAATTGGAGACTGCGGGTGACCTTATCAGCATGCGGGGGATCAAGCCGGTGTTCCGCTGGGGCGTGGCTGTCTGCGCCGGTCTGCTTGGAGGAAATGCCGTTGCTGACACGATCGGAAACAGTTTTTCTTCGGCAAAGGTACATTTTTGGATACTTGCAGCAGGCACACTGATCTTTGGTGCGATCGGTTTTTTTGTGGCAGAGATGCTTATTGAGAAGAATTTCCGTGTGTTCCACAAAAAGAGAGTTGGGGAATGGGCAGTCTTAACGGTTGTTCTGGCAGCATTTCTGGGTGCACTGAAACTGGATCTATTCCGGATCGAAGGAAAAATACCGGATGTTTCAGAGGTTAAGGTAGTATCGCTCGATCTGGACTACACGCTCCGCTATACCGAACCGGATGATATTCAGAAGATCATAGATCTCCAGAAAGAGATCCTGGCACAGAAAGAAGAGTGCCTGAGCGCAGAGACCCAATATTATCTCTCAATCACATATACCCTGAAGGATGGTAAGAAGCTGCGGAGAAGTTATACAGTTCCGGTTGGGCAGGATGCGGCTGCGGACAAAGATTCTGTCGTCGCAAAAGTGACTGCGTTAGAGAGTGATTCGGATAAGATGATGCAGAACATGTTTGGCAATTACTATAAGACGAATGAGTATTATGCCGGCAGCATCTCATTTGTAGATGAGAACGGCAGAACAGAGGATTACCGTTTTACACAGGAAGAACTTGACGCTGTCATGGAGGCGGTGCAAAAAGATGTGGAAGCGGGAAACATGACGGATTATCAACTTTATTCGCTCCGTGCCGGTGATGAGGATAACACGTACAGGGATCGTTATTTTAACAATCTGGATATCAGTTTTTATAATCCGGACGGTATCATCTGGAATTACAGTTCTTACAGTGTGGATGGGGTTGATGTGACAGAAGCGGTGCTGACAGGGGAGAAGACTGCAGAAGAGGCAGAAGCTTATTTCCCAAACAGTGACAGTGCCTATGTTGAGTTCGGAAGCAAATGCACAAACATTATTGAGACATTGAAAAAACTTGGGATTTTGAACAGTGAGCGAAAACTTATGACTTATGACGAGTATGACGCACTGATGAATCCGGTTACGCAGTAAGGGAAAAAGGAATACCGCACATTTCCTAGACAAAACGCATAGTTCAGAAAAAAGATGGAATAAATATTGTTATTCCATCTTTTTTATTGTAAACTGTTATTGTTATTTTAAGCGTAACGGTAGAAAACCATTTAAGGTTATAATAGGAAAGTAGTGGAGATCCCAGTTCTTTCCGTGATACATGAGAAAAGGAGTTTTTTAAATGAGTAAACCAGTCGTAGCGATTGTTGGACGCCCGAATGTAGGAAAGTCTACGTTATTTAATGCACTTGCAGGTGAGCGTATTTCAATTGTACAAGATACACCGGGCGTTACAAGAGACCGTATTTATGCGGAGGTGTCGTGGTTAGATCACAATTTTACCATGATCGATACCGGAGGTATTGAACCGGACAGTAACGATATTATTTTATCACAGATGAGAGAGCAGGCAGAGATCGCGATCGCAACTGCAGACGTGATCATGTTTATTGTCGATGTCAGACAGGGCTTGCAGGATTCGGATTCCAAAGTTGCAGATATGCTGCGCCGTTCCGGCAAACCGGTCGTGCTGGTCGTCAATAAAGTGGACAGCTTTGAAAAGTATATGGCAGATGTCTATGAGTTCTATAATCTTGGAATCGGAGACCCATTCCCGGTTTCCGCTGCTTCCATGTTAGGACTTGGAGATATGTTGGATGAAGTGGTAAAGTATTTCCCAGATTATAAGAAGGATGACGAGGAGGACGACCGTCCGAAGATCGCCATTATCGGAAAACCGAATGTTGGAAAATCATCCCTCATCAATAAACTGGCGCAGGAGGATCGCGTCATTGTATCGGATATCGCAGGTACGACCAGAGATGCGATCGATACCGACATTAAGTACAATGGAAAAGAATATGTGTTTATTGATACCGCAGGATTAAGACGTAAGAATAAGATCAAGGAAGAGATCGAGCGTTACAGTATTATCCGTGCAGTGACAGCCGTTGAGCGTGCAGATGTCTGTATTATTGTGATTGACGCTACCGAGGGGGTGACCGAGCAGGATGCCAAGATCGCAGGGATCGCACATGACCGTGGAAAGGGAATTATCATCGCCGTGAACAAATGGGATGCGATCGAAAAAGATGATAAGACCATCTACCGCCATACCGAGAAAATCCGTGACATCTTAAGCTTTATGCCATATGCGGAGATTATTTTCATCTCTGCAAAATCAGGACAGCGTCTCAATAAGATTTTTGAGACGATCGATGTCGTGATCGAGAACAACAGCATGCGTGTGGCAACCGGTGTATTGAATGAAATCGTTACCGAGGCAGTTGCGATGCAGCAGCCGCCATCGGATAAGGGAAAGAGACTGCGTATTTATTACACGACGCAGGTTTCAGTAAAACCGCCAACCTTTGTGATCTTTGTGAATGATAAACAGCTGATGCATTTCTCCTACACAAGATATCTGGAGAACCGTATCCGTGATACGTTTGGATTCCGGGGAACAGCCCTTCGTTTTATCATCAGAGAGAGAAAGGAAAATGAAAAATGATCATCGCCAGGATAATTGCAGTAGCGATCGGCTACGCCTGCGGATTATTTGAAACAGGTTATTTTTATGGAAAAAAGAAAGGTGTGGATATCCGCACAAAAGGAAGCGGCAATTCCGGTGCGACAAACACCTTAAGAACCTTTGGCTGGAAGGCAGGACTTGTGACCTGCCTTGGTGATATTTTAAAAACAGTAGCGGCAGTGTTAGCCGTTAAACTGATCTTTGGAAGAACATATACAGAAGACATCATTCTTCTGGAGCTGTATGCAGGTTTTGGAGCGGTACTCGGACACAATTTTCCGTTTTATCTGAAGTTCAAAGGCGGAAAAGGAGTTGCATGTACCGGTGGAATGGTGCTTGCAGTATTTCCGATCGTTGCACCGGTCAGTATGGGACTTTTTCTGGTGATCAGCGCAGTGACAAAGTATGTATCTCTCGGCTCGATCATCGGACTGATCAGTGTTTTCGTCCAGGTGGTCATTTACGGACAGCTTGGAATTATCACAGTTCCAATGGGAATCCGTGCGGAATTTTACATAGTGACAGCCTGTTTTACCATTTTAGGAGTATGGCAGCACCGTGCAAATATCAGACGTCTTGCAAATGGCACAGAGAATAAGATTGGTGCGAAAAAGAAGGAGCAGAAATAATTTTTTGATTTGGAGTGAGAAAAAATGGCAGATGTTGCGATCATAGGAGCAGGAAGCTGGGGGATCGCCCTTGCAAAAGTACTGCATACCAATGGAAATAAAGTGACAGTGTGGTCGATCGTGGAAGATGAGATTACCATGCTGAAAGAAAAACATGAGCATGTGCAGAAACTTCCGGGGGTAAAACTGCCGGAAGATATGGAATTTACGACAGATCTGGAATCTGCGGTTTCAGGTAAAGCATACCTGATCCTTGCAGTGCCGTCTGTATTCACAAGAAGCACAGCAAAGAGCATGGCGCCTTTTGTGAAAGAGGAACAGATCATCGTGTGCGTGGCTAAGGGAATTGAGGAAGAGACACTGATGCCGCTTACTGACATTGTGGAGCAGGAGATCCCGCAGGCAGAGGTTGCAGTGATGTGTGGACCAAGCCATGCGGAAGAAGTTGGAATCGGACTTCCGACTACAGTTGTAGCGGGAGCAAAAAAACGTGCTGTTGCAGAGGGAATCCAGGATATTTTCATGAACAACGTTTTCCGTGTGTATACAAGCCCGGATGTGCTTGGCATGGAACTTGGCGGTTCGTTAAAGAACGTGATCGCGCTGGCAGCCGGAATGGCAGACGGTCTGGGATACGGGGATAATACGAAAGCGGCACTTATCACCAGAGGAATGTTTGAGATGAACAAACTCGCTGTGACGATGGGTGCAAAACAGGAGACATTGAACGGACTTACCGGAATCGGTGATCTGATCGTGACCTGTGAGAGTAAGCACAGCCGCAACCGCAAAGCCGGAATGCTGATCGGACAGGGTTACACCATGCAGCAGGCGATGGACGAAGTGAAAATGGTCGTAGAGGGTGTCTACTCTGCGAAAGCAGCGATCGCCCTTGCAAAAAAATACGGTGTGGATATGCCGATCATTGAGGAAGTCAACAAAGTATTATTTGAAGATAAGCCGGCAAAAGAGGCAGTCAATGACCTGATGCTCCGCGACAGGAAAATGGAACATGGCAATCTGGAATGGAGGATATAAATGAAGATCAATATAAAAAAACTTGATGCGGATGCAGTACTCCCGACAAGGGGAAGCAGTCAGGCGGCAGGCTATGACCTGTATGCAAAAAGCTTTGAGGATACTGTGATTCCACCACACAAAACAGTGATGGTCGGCACAGGACTTGCGATGGAAATACCGGAAGGATATTTTGGTGCAATTTTTGCAAGAAGCGGTCTTGCCTCCAAGCAGGGACTGCGTCCGGCAAATTGTGTCGGAGTAGTGGATTCTGATTACCGGGGAGAATTTATGATCGCCTTACATAATGATACGGATGAAGAGCGTGTGATTGCCGGAAAAGAGCGTATTGCACAGATGGTCGTAATGCCGTATCTCTCTGTTGAGTTTGCGGAAGTGGAAGAATTGAATGAGACAGAGCGCGGCGAAGGCGGATTTGGTTCTACCGGAAGAAGATAATATCCGGCAAATGCCGGAATAGTGGGATTAAGGAGGTATTTTATTATGGAAAGCAGAATGGTAAAGTTTTATTCAAAAGAGAGCAATATGGTAGCGATTCATGCAATTCCGGGACATTTTGCAACCAGTCATTCCCATATCAATTACTACATTGATATCACAAGCCTGAAGACAAGAATCCGGGAAGCAAAAGAGGTTGCCCGCGTGCTGTATCAGAAGATCGGCAGAGTTTCCTATGTGGATACAATCGTATGTATGGATGGTACGGAAGTGATCGGTGCATTTTTAGCGGAAGAGTTTGAAAAAGGAGATATGGCATCTACGAACCGCCATGAGACAATTTATGTGGTTTCGCCGGAGATGAACAGCAATAACCAGCTCTTATTCCGTGATAATATCAAACCAAGTATTGCAGGAAAACATGTGATCTTGTTATCTGCATCTACCACAACCGGAAAGACAATCCATAGAAGTCTTGAGGGAATCCGTTACTATGGCGGCGTGATCGAGGCAGTGGCATCTGTGTTCAGCACGGTATCTGAGATGGATGGCTTTGCGGTACACTCGGTGTTCCATGCAGAGGATCTTCCGGGATATGCGGCTTATTCCGCAGATGACTGTCCATTCTGTAAAAAAGGAATCAAGCTGGATGCCGTGGTCAATGGATTCGGTTATTCCAAGTTGTGATCAGAAAGGGAAGAAGTGGAATAAAAGATACAGGCAGGTTGCTTCGTCAATTTGACGGAAAAAGATGAAATATCAGTGCAATCTGACGAAGAAATCAAAAAACAGTCAAAATCACTGTGAGTTTCTACAAGAAATCGACAGATTCTTTGTGTAGGTAACATATGGCGTTTTTGGCTGTTTTTTTGTATAGTAAATATATCAAGAAACGAACAATTTATCAGGAGGTATTTACACCAATGGCAAGTTTATCATTAACAAATGTATGTAAAGTTTATCCTAACGGTTTTGAAGCTGTTAAGGATTTCAACCTTGAAGTAGAAGATCAAGAGTTCATCATCTTCGTAGGACCATCTGGATGTGGTAAATCTACTACACTTCGTATGATCGCAGGTCTTGAAGAGATTTCTTCCGGTGAATTAAAAATCGATGGAAGAGTTGTAAACGACGTAGAGCCAAAAGACAGAGATATCGCAATGGTATTCCAGAACTACGCATTATATCCACATATGACCGTATTTGACAATATGGCATTCGGATTAAAATTAAGAAAAGTTCCTAAGGATGAAATCAAGAAAAAAGTAGAAGAAGCTGCTAAGATCCTTGACCTTGAGAAATTATTAGACCGTAAACCAAAGGCTTTATCCGGTGGACAGAGACAGCGTGTTGCTATGGGACGTGCTATCGTTCGTAATCCTAAGGTATTCCTTATGGACGAACCTCTTTCAAACCTGGATGCAAAATTACGTGTTCAGATGCGTTCTGAGATTGCTTCCTTACATAACAGATTAAAAGCTACTATCATCTATGTAACACATGATCAGACAGAGGCTATGACATTAGGTACCAGAATCGTTGTATTAAAAGATGGTGTTATCATGCAGGTTGATTCTCCACAGAAATTATACAATGAGCCGAACAACTTATTCGTAGCAGGATTCATTGGATCTCCACAGATGAACTTCATCGACGCTGTATGTAAAGTAGAAGGCGAGAGAGTAACTCTTAACTTTGAGAAGACATCTGTTGTTCTTCCTCCAGCAAAAGCTAAGAAATTAATCGATGGCGGATACAACGGAAAGACAGTTGTTATGGGTATCAGACCAGAAGATATCGGAGATTCCCAGATTGAGATCGAAGCTCACAAAGATGCAGTATTCGAGACAGATGTAACAGGATACGAGTTATTAGGTTCTGAAGTATTGTTATACTTCAATGTAGCAGGAACAGCCATGACAGCAAAAGTTGATTCCAGAACAACAGCTCGTATGGGTGATCATATCACATTAGCAATCGATCCAGAGAAGATTCACTGCTTCGATAAAGAAACTGAATTGACAATTACCAACTAATTCGGTAAAATTAAATAAACTCAGTAGAACCGGGTGCATCATTTGTACCCGGTTTTTTCTGCAAAAAATAATTGCAAAACAAACATGTGTTCTATATAATAAATAACGAAAGGAATGGGGCGTATGATATCAAACCATAAGATACAGACTGCTTTAGACGAGATTAAGGAGATTTCCAAGATCGATCTGGCATTATATTCAGAGAAAGGCAAACAGGTTGCGGCTACTTTTGAACCGGAAGGCGATATGGAAGAGGCGGTAACTTCATTTGCAGCATCAATGGCAGAGAGCCAGATGCTGTCCGGTTGCCATTTCTTTAAAGTAATGGTAGAGGGTGAAGTGGAATATATTCTTCTGACAAAGTCATCTGCAGAAGATGCCTATATGGTAGGACGTTTAGCAGTCTGCCAGATAAGGAATCTTGCAGCCGCTTATATGGAGCAGTTTGACCGTAATAATTTTATGCAGAATATCCTGCTTGGAAATATGCTCGTGGTGGACATGTACAATAAGGCCCAGAAGCTGCATATTGAACAGGCAGAACGTGTTGTTTTTGTGATTGAGATTGACGGCAGGAAAGATGCAACCGCGATGGAGACAGTCAAGAATCTGTTCGTGACCAAGACCAGAGACTATGTGACAGAAGTGGACGAGCAGAGCATTGTCCTGATCAAAGATACCAGGGACATGAAAGAAGATGAAGAACTGCAGACATTGGCAAGTATGATCGTGGATAATATGCACACTGAGGCGATGGTGAAAGTGCGCGTGGGCTATGGAAACCGTGTGAATAATCTGCAAGATATTGCCAAATCCTATCAGGAAGCCAAGATGGCGTTAGAAGTCGGAAGAATTTTTTATGCAGAGCGTGAGACGATTGCATACAGCCTGCTTGGAATTGGGCGTCTGATTTATCAGCTTCCGATGAGCTTATGCGAGATGTTTATTCATGAAGTGTTCGGGGATGAAGTGCCGGATATATTTAATGAAGAGATTAATACAACCATCCAGAAGTTTTTTGAAAATAATCTGAATATCTCAGAGACTGCCAGACAGTTATATGTGCACCGGAATACATTAGTATATCGTCTGGAACGTTTAGAGAAGGCAATCGGATTAGATATCCGTAAGTTTGATGATGCAATGACCTTTAAGATTGCGATGATGGTCATTGCACATATGAACCAGCAGAAGGTAGAAGAGTAGGGCAGATTTGAAAGAATATTATGAAATGAATCTGTAAGCTTGTGACAGAGCGCAGGAAAATGAATGAAGTGAGGTAAGAAATGGCAGGTTATGATGAGCACAGCATATCGGTTTTAGAAGGGTTAGAGGCTGTTCGGAAAAGACCGGGAATGTATATCGGAAGTGTTTCCAGAAAGGGATTGAACCACCTGATCTATGAGATCGTAGACAACTCTGTGGATGAGCATCTGGCAGGGGCATGTGATACGATCCATGTCACATTGGAGAAGAATGGTTCCTGTACGGTAGAAGATAATGGACGAGGCGTTCCGGTCGGAATGCACGCCAAAGGTGTTTCGGCAGCACGTCTTGTGTACACAACCTTACATGCCGGCGGTAAGTTTGATGATTCCGCATATAAGACGAGTGGAGGGCTTCACGGAGTAGGTTCTTCCGTTGTCAATGCATTGTCTGTTTATATGGATGTGGAGATCAGCAGAGAGGGGTATATTCATCACGACCGCTATGAGAGAGGCGTTCCGGTTGTGGAATTGGAGAATGGATTGCTTCCTAAGATTGGCAAGACAAAAAAGACCGGAACTAAAGTAAACTTTCTACCGGATCCGGAAATTTTTGAAAAGACGAGATTCAAAGAGGATGAGATCAAAAGCCGTATGCATGAGACGGCATATCTGAATCCGAAACTTACGATCATTTATGAGGACCGCCGTGGCGAGGAAGTCGAACATATCGTATATCATGAGGAAGATGGAATCCGTGGTTTTGTAAAGGATTTGAATAAAAATACGGAAGTGCTTCATGATGTCGTCTACTTTAAAGGGGAATCTGAAGGCATTACCGTGGAAGCTGCATTCCAGTACACGAATGAATTTCATGAGAATATCCTGGGATTCTGTAATAATATTTTTAATGCCGAGGGTGGTACACATATCACGGGATTTAAAACCGTATTTACAACCGTCATTAATTCTTATGCGAGAGAACTTGGTATTTTAAAAGAAAAAGATGTGAACTTCACCGGAGCGGATGTCCGAAACGGAATGACGGCAGTTGTTTCCATCAAACATCCTGATCCGAGATTTGAGGGACAGACAAAGACGAAATTAGATAATCAGGATGCGGCGAAAGCCACTGCAAAAGTGACCGGCGACGAGATTCAGTTATTTTTTGATAAAAACTTAGAGACATTGAAAACGGTCATCTCCTGCGCGGAAAAAGCGGCAAAGATCCGTAAGACCGAGGAGCGCGCCAAGACCAATCTGCTCACCAAGCAGAAGTTTTCGTTTGATTCCAATGGAAAGCTTGCAAATTGTGAGAGCAGGGACGCTTCCATCTGTGAAATCTTCATCGTCGAGGGAGATTCCGCCGGAGGTTCCGCAAAGACAGCGCGGGACAGAAATTATCAGGCAATCCTGCCAATCAGGGGTAAAATCTTAAATGTGGAAAAAGCAAGTATTGACAAGGTGTTAGCCAATGCAGAGATCAAGACCATGATCAATGCGTTTGGATGTGGTTTTTCCGAGGGATATGGAAATGATTTTGATATCACAAAACTTCGTTATGACAAGATCATCATCATGGCGGATGCCGATGTGGACGGAGCACATATCTCAACACTGCTTCTGACATTGTTTTACCGTTTTATGCCGGAACTTATCTATGAAGGACATGTCTATGTGGCAATGCCGCCGCTTTACAAAGTCATTCCGGGCAAGGGCGAGGAAGAGTATCTTTACGATGATGCGGCTCTGGAAAAATACAGAAAAGCACATAAGGGAAGTAACTTTACCTTACAGCGTTACAAAGGTCTTGGTGAGATGGATGCCGAGCAGTTGTGGGAGACTACATTGAATCCGGCTACCAGAATGTTAAAGCGGATTGAAATCGAGGACGGCCGCATGGCTTCTGATATCACAGAGCTTCTGATGGGAAATGATGTTCCGCCGAGAAAGACATTTATTTATGAACATGCGCATGACGCAGAACTCGACGTATAGTGCAGACGGTAAAAATGGCAGTAGATCATTGAAAAATCGTAAAGCAGATGACAAACATTTTGCAATGGTCTGTAGAATAACAGATAGAGAGGTTATATGATGCAGCAGGAAGAACAGATTATCCGTACCGAGTATTCGGAACTGATGCAGAAATCTTATATAGATTATGCGATGAGTGTTATTATCGCAAGAGCTTTGCCGGATGTCCGCGATGGCTTAAAACCGGTGCAGCGAAGAACTTTATATGATATGTACGAACTGGGAATCCGGTATGACAAGCCGTACCGTAAATGTGCGCGTATTGTCGGCGATACCATGGGTAAATATCATCCGCATGGCGACAGTTCTATTTATGACGCACTTGTTGTCATGGCACAGGAATTTAAGAAAGGGCTGCCGCTTGTAGATGGACATGGTAACTTTGGTTCCATCGAGGGCGATGGCGCGGCTGCGATGCGTTACACGGAGGCGCGGCTGCAGAAAATCACACAGGAGGCATTTTTATCGGATCTGGATAAGGATGTCGTGGATTTTGTGCCAAACTTTGATGAGACAGAGAAAGAGCCGGAAGTTTTGCCGGTCAAGATCCCGAATCTCTTGGTGAACGGTTCCGATGGTATTGCGGTCGGTATGGTGACAAGCACACCACCGCACAATCTGGGCGAAGTGATCGACGGCGTGATCGCATACATTAAGAATCCGGATATCAATACCGAGCAGATGATGGAATATATTCCGGGGCCTGATTTCCCGACAGGAGGAATTATTGCCAATAAGGACGATCTGATCCAGATCTATTCCACCGGTATGGGTAAGATCAAAATCCGTGGAAAAGTGGAAGTGGAGCAGGTCAAAGGTGGAAAAGAGCGCATTGTTATCACTGAGATCCCATATACGATGATCGGTGCGAACATCGGAAAATTTTTGAATGATGTATACAGTCTCGTGGAGACCAAGAAAACAAATGATATCGTGGATATCACAAACCAGTCCTCCAAAGAGGGAATCCGTATTGTGTTAGAGCTTCGAAAAGGAGCCGATACGCAGAATCTCATCAATCTGCTGTATAAAAAGACAAAGTTAGAGGACACGTTTGGTGTGAATATGCTGGCAGTTGCGGAGGGACGGCCTGAGACGCTGGGACTTGTGCCAATCATCCGTCATCATGTGAAGTTCCAGTATGAGCTTGCCACAAGAAAATATCAGACATTACTGAAAAAAGAATTAGACAAAAAAGAAATACAGGAAGGATTGATCAAGGCGTGTGATGTCATTGACCTTATTATTGAAATCCTTCGCGGAAGTAAGAATGTAAAAGATGCAAGAGCATGTCTGACCGATGGTGTGACGGACAATATCACCTTTAAATCGGCGCAGTCAGAAAAAATGGCATCAGAGCTCCGTTTTACAGAGCGCCAGACCACGGCAATCCTGGAGATGCGTTTACAGAAGCTGATCGGTTTAGAAATCGAGGCATTGATGAAGGACCATGAGGATACGTTAAAGCATATCGCCGAGTATGAGGACATTTTGGAAAACCGTGCCACCATGGCCAAAGTGCTGATCAAAGAACTTCAGTCTTATAAGAAACAGTATGCGGTTCCGAGAAAAACTCTGATCGACAATCTTGAGGAAGCGGTTGTGGAAGAGAAGAGGATTGAGGAGATGGATGTGGTATTCCTCATGGATCGCTTTGGCTATGCAAAAACGGTGGATGTCAGTGTCTATGAGAGAAATAAAGAGGCAGCGGATACGGAAAACCGTTACATCTTAACCTGTAAGAACACGGATAAAATCTGTATTTTTACAAACAAAGGACAGATGCATCTGTTGAAAGTGCTTGATCTTCCATATGGAAAGTTCCGAGATAAGGGAATTCCAATCGACAATCTAAGTAACTACAATAGTAGTGAGGAAAACTTTATATACATTATCAACCTCGGTGCGATCATTCACTCCAGATTATTATTTGGAACCAGAACAGCCATGCTTAAGATGGTTGACGGAAGTGAATTTGACGTGGCAAAGAGAACGACAGCCGCAACGAAGTTAAATGAGGATGATGAACTTCTGATCGTGCACGCCATGACAGGTGAGGAGACGGTTGTCATGCAGTCTGAGAAAGAAATGTTTTTGCGTATTGAGGCTTCCACGATCCCGGAAAAGAAAAAGGGAGCGGTCGGAGTGCGCGGCATGAAACTGAATGCAGGGGATGCGCTGAGTCATATTTATGTGTTAGACGGCGAGAGTGAGCAGACAGTTGAGGTCAAGGGAAAAGAGGTCGTCTTGAACAGGCTTCATGTCGGAAACCGTGACACAAAGGGTACGAAGCGTTAAACAGAATCAAAAGAAGTAAGGTGGAAAAATGAATTACGGGCAGGCAAGAGCGTATGCCGCAGATGTCAGCAGGTCGGGAAGCATATTAGGGCTTGCCGGGATTGAAAATTTAATGCATGAGCTTGGGGATATACAGGAGCAGCTTAAGATCATCCACATTGCAGGAACGAATGGAAAAGGTTCTACCGGGGCTTATTTAGAGCAGGTACTCATGGAAGCCGGATACCGGGTAGGCAGATATACGTCCCCGGCAGTGTTCGATCCCATGGAAGTGTGGCGGATCAATCTTAAGTCCATGAGCCATGAGGAGTATGCGGACATCATGGAACAGGTAAAGTGCGCCTGTGACTGCATGGTGGAAAAAGGCATGGAACAGCCGACAATCTTTGAAGTGGAGACAGCGATGGCTTTTCTGTATTTTTATCAGAAAAAATGTGATTATGTGCTGCTGGAAGTTGGAATGGGCGGCAGAACGGATGCAACGAATGTGATCCGAAAGCCGGTGTGCTCCGTCATTACTTCTGTCAGCATGGATCATATGCAGTTTCTCGGAAATACATTGACCGAGATCGCACAGGCAAAAGCCGGCATTATCAAAAAAGATTGTCCGGTCGTGACTATCCTGCAAAAAGCAGAGGCAATGGAGGCGATAGAAGCAGAGGCAGAAAAACAGCACGCAAGGCTTTATACCGCCGATGTTTCCAAGGTAACGGTGGAAACCGAAACGTTAAAAGAAATCAGATTCGATCATCCGGGACTTGGAACGGCGACAACCCGGCTTACAGGGACATATCAGGTGGAAAACTGCTGTCTGGCGGTCACAGTGTTAAAGGAGGTTCTTGGAATTGCAGACCGGATCATTATAGACGGGATCAAAAATACCGTGTGGCCGGGCAGGTTTGAGATCATAGGAGAACAGCCATTGTTTATCATAGACGGTGCGCACAATGAGGATGCGGCACTTCAATTAAGTACGTCTGTGGAAAAATATTTTACAAACATTCCAATAACTTATATAATAGGTGTACTTGCAGATAAGGAACACAAAAAAGTGCTGGAGGCAATGCTGCCTTATGCGGGAGCCGCCTTTACAGTGACGCCGGATAATCCGAGGGCGATGAAAGCGGAAGAACTTGCGTCCGAGGCAGAAGCAATCGTGGCTCGTCTGTGGAAAGAGAGAGCCGGAAGGCCGGAAAAAGCACAGGGAGCAGGAAATAGTCCGCAGGGAGCAGAAAATAGTCCACAGGGCGCAGGAGTTATGGGATCGCTTCCGAAGGTCAGGGCATGCAGTTCCATGAAGGAAGCAGTGCAGCTGGCACTGGAACACACGAAAAAAGACGGCGTGATCCTTGCATTTGGCTCATTGTCTTATCTCAAAGAGATCAGGCAGATCATGCAGCCGGATTGATCGATAAAAGCGCACATAGGATGCTGTATCGCGCGCGGATCATATCATTTCAGTATCGGTAAAGAAGGAAAAAAGATGGACAAAAAGAAAATACAAGAGGGCGTAAAATTAATATTGGAAGGAATCGGGGAGGATCCGGACAGAGAAGGGCTTGTCGATACCCCTGACCGCATTGCCAGAATGTATGAGGAGATTTTTGGTGGACTGACGCAGACCGCAGAAGAACCGCTGTCAAAGACATTTCATGTGAAAGACAATGCGATGGTTCTCGAAAAAGATATTACATTTTATTCGACCTGCGAGCATCATTTTATGCCTTTTTACGGAAAAGCGCATATTGCGTATATCCCGGATGGAAAAGTCGTAGGTCTCAGCAAACTGGCAAGAACCGTGGAAGTGTATGCAAAGCGTCCGCAGATCCAGGAACAGTTGACGGCACAGATCGCAGACGCATTGATGGAATATTTAAAGCCACAGGGAGCAATGGTCATGTTAGAGGCAGAGCATATGTGCATGACGATGCGGGGCGTGAAGAAACCGGGGAGCAGAACCATGACATTCGTGGCACGCGGTGTTTTTGAACAGGATGAGAGGCTTCAGAGACAGTTTTTTGAGTTGGTGAGAGGATAGAAACCATTTATTTGCGATAAAAGGTCAGGAAGGTTAGAAAAATGAGAATAGGTAGCAGGGATTTTGCAACAACAGGACATACTTATATTATGGGAATTTTAAATGTGACACCGGACTCTTTTTCCGATGGTGGAAAGTTCAATCAGATTGATGCGGCATTAAAGCATGCGGAAGAGATGATAAGAGACGGTGCAGATGTGATCGATATCGGTGGGGAATCCACACGGCCGTGGGGATATACAAAGATTTCCGATGAGGAGGAGACAGGCAGGGTGGTTCCGGTCATTGAGGCGGTAAAAAAAGAGTTTGGGATTCCAATCTCTGTGGATACTTATAAAAGCGGCGTTGCAGAGGCGGCGGCACAGGCAGGAGCCGATCTGATCAACGATATCTGGGGACTGAAATATGACCCGCACATGTCAGAAGTCATTGCAAAATCCGGGCTGGCGTGCTGTCTCATGCATAACCGGGACAATACTGAGTACCGGAATTTTATGGAGGACATGAAGCAGGATCTGCGGGAGACAATCGCACTTGCCAAAGCGGCTGGAATTGCGGACGATAAGATTATCTTAGACCCGGGTGTTGGGTTTGCAAAAAGTTATGAGAACAATCTGGAAGTGATCCGCCGCCTGAAAGAGTTCAATGAATTAAAATATCCGGTGCTACTTGGCACCTCAAGGAAGTCTGTGATCGGATTGACACTTGACCTTCCGGCAGCAGAGCGTGTGGAGGGAACGATCGTCACAACGGTCATGGCGGTGGAAGCAGGCTGTATGTTTGTCCGTGTGCATGATGTAAAAGAAAATCACCGGGCAATCCAGATGGCAGAGGCGATCCTGGACAGAAAATAAGCAATTGCACAACTCCTGCTTTTTCAGGAGTTGTGCAGGCTTTAGATAACAGGAAGATAGCAGTGCTGAAAGGACGTACTGGAATGACAGGAGATTATATTAAAATAACGAATTTAAAAGTATTTGCACATCATGGAGTTTTCCCGGAGGAAACAAGGGATGGACAGGACTTTTATGTGAATGCAAAACTTTTTTTGGACTGTAGAAAAGCGGGAAAAACAGACAATCTGTCGGATTCTTTGAATTATGGAGAAGCCAGTCATTTTATCACAGATTTTCTGCAGAATCATACATACAAATTAATTGAGAGCGTCGCGGAGCAGTTGGCAGAAGCGATGCTTCTTTCTATGCCGGTTTTAAAGGGAGTGAAGATTGAATTATGTAAACCGCATGCTCCAATTGGGCTTCCATTTGAAAACGTGTCGGTGACGATCGAACGACAGTGGCATGAGGTGTATCTGGCGGTCGGCTCCAATCTGGGGGACAAGAATGCCTATATTGAGAATGGAATTGAGGAACTGCGCCAGAGCAAAGAAATCAAAGATGTCAGGGTGTCAGAACTTCTGGTGACAAAGCCTTACGGCGGAGTGGAGCAGGACGATTTTGTCAACGGGGCGATTGCATTAAAGACGATGCTATCACCACAGGAGCTGCTGGAAAGACTGCATGAGATCGAACAGCACGCAAACCGGGAGCGCATCATTCACTGGGGACCGAGAACTTTGGATTTGGACATTATTTTTTATGATAAGCTTGTCTATGAGGATGAGGATCTTATCATACCGCATATTGATATGCAGAATCGTGACTTTGTGTTAAAACCGCTGGCAGAGCTTTGCCCGAATTACCGCCACCCGGTTTTGGGAAAAACAGTGTCACAGTTACTTGGAGAGCTGAAAGAGAGGTAGTATGATAAAAGCAGTTTTATTTGATTTGGATGGTACTATTATTAACTCAGAAGAGGGAATTACAAAATGTGTACAGTATGCATTAAGCTGTTTTGGAATTGAGGAGCCGGACCGGAAAAAACTGTTGTGTTTTATCGGACCGCCGCTTGATCCTGTTTTCCGTGAAAAATACGGCTTTGATGCGGATAAGGCATGGCAGGCAGTATTAAAATATCGGGAGCGGTTTGATAAGACCGGCATTTTTGAGTGTGAATTATATGAGGGTGTTGCAGATACGATCCGCAAATTAAAAGAAGAGGGATACATCATCGCACTTGCTTCCTCCAAGCCGGAGACAGCGTGCAGACGCATTCTGGAACATTTTTCCCTGACACCGTATTTTGATGAGATCGTCGGTTCCACTTTAGATGGAAGCATCAGCACCAAACAGCAGGTATTAGAGGAGCTTGGCAGACGAATGGAGCATATGCAGATCACAAAAGACCAGATGTGCCTGATCGGAGACACTGAGTATGACGTGATCGGAGCGGATCAGTTTGGAATCCGCTGTATCGGCGTATCCTATGGATTTGGAAAAAGAGAACTGTTAGAGCGTGCAGGGGCATACTGTGTCTGCGACAACATGGCAGAGGTTGTGGAAGCACTGCAGCAGATGTGATAGAAAGGAAGATATCATGAAAACGACAGGCGGTTTTAAACTCTGGCAGATCATTTATCCGATTGGTATTTATTATGTTGTGTCGAGCCTTATGTACTTCGTGCTGGGACTTTTTCTGGGGGATGGGCAACAGACCTATATGCTGCGCCAGCTTATCTGCTCGGCTGCAACGATCCCGGCGACGATGAGTTTTTATAAGCAGGATAAAATTGCAGAGCAGGTTGTCTATGGAACTGAAAAAGAAAAATTGGATACAAAATGGTTGAGAGACGCAGTTTTGGCGGCTGCGGGTGCAGTCACACTTGGCATTGCCGTGAATAACATCATTGCAATGACGCCGTTAGTGCAGATGTCGGAGGGGTTTCAGGAGGCAAATGAGTCCTTTTTTGCAGGAACAGTCGTGTTTGAACTGCTCGGTTCCTGCCTTGTGATTCCAATCGCAGAAGAATTGCTGTTCCGCGGTGTGGTGTACAAGCGTCTGAAGCTTTATTTTGGCGTGACACCGGCACTGATCGGTTCAGCACTGATCTTTGGTATCATGCATGTCAATCTGGTGCAGTTTTTGTATGCGGCGGTGATCGGATTGTTTCTTGCGTTTGTGCTGGAAAAAACAGGGAAGCTTTCCATGGCAGTTTTTGGACATATTGCGGCAAATTTTGTGGCGGTACTGCGGACGGAGACAGGGTGGCTGGATTTCAGTTTTTATCCGACAGTAAAAGGTATTTTATTTACGGTTGTGATGGCAGCGGCAGGAATAGGCGTTGTCAGCCTTTTTTACCGGAGAAAATAATTCGTTACATAAAAACGATATTTCATTACATATTCCATAAGAAAAGCTTATGAGCTGGTCGATATAAGATAAAATACAGAGTATGGAGTGAAGAAAATGCCGAAAATTGCGATATGTGATGATGAACAGCCTATAAGAGAGTATTTAAAAAGTCTGACCGAAAAATGTATCCCGGATTCACAGGTTCGCCTGTTTGGCAGCGGAGAGGCACTGTTACGAGATCAGACATCCTTTGATGTGATCCTGCTGGATGTTTCCCTGCGTGGAGAAGATGGAAATCAGACGTTAAACGGCATGGAGACAGCCCGGAAAATCCGGGAGACATCCAATGCGATGATCATTTTTGTGACAGCGTTCAAAGAATATGTGTTTGAAGGTTATGATGTCGGGGCGTTTCACTATCTGTTAAAGCCGGTGGACGAGCACAAGTTTGCGGAAGTGATGCAGCGCGCCATGTGGCAGCTTGAGCGGGAAAAAGAGGAAATGTCCCTGTTGATAAAAGCAGATGGCAGTTATATGGAAGTTCTGGCAAAAAATATTTTGTATGCGGAGAACGAGGCGCGCAAGATTGTGCTGCACACGAAAAATATGCCGGAGAGCAGTTATACTTTTTATGAGAAAATGGAAGTGTTGGAGAAGCGGCTGGGAGAGGGTTTTTTCCGTTCGCACCGGGGATTTCTGGTAAATCTGCGGGAAGTGTACAAGTATGATGCGACCACGATACAGATGAAAAATGGTGACAAAGTTTATCTGGCAAAACAAAAGTATAACGATTTTGTCACGGCTTATATGAAATATCTGAGAAGCGCAGGATGAAAAGGACTGCAAAATAACGGAAAAAAGCAAAAATCAGCAGAACATAGATCTGCTGATTTTTCATTACATAAAAGAGCCTGTTCGTTACAATTCGCTAAAATCAGAAAATGCCCGACCGATATACGGAGTAAAGAAAGGCAAAATGCATCGTTATGGTGCAGTTTTGGCAAGACATACAGGGAGGCAATAATATGCGAATTACAACACAAATGCTTGCACACTCAGCCGCAAAAAGCGGAATTCCATTTCAGCAGACAACACTGTTAGATATCCTGAACAAAAAGTCATCTTTTTCCGGTCTGCTGAACGGAGTGAATGCCAGTGCGGATGCAACGGCGATCGCAAAGAAAAAGAATTATTCGAAGCTGGAAGATATTTCGGGGAACCTGAACGGATATGCTTCTAGTCTTGTGGCAGCAGATAAGAACTCCATTTATGACAGGGCAAAGGAAAGCGGCAGTACAAAGGATATTGTTTCCTCGGCAAAAAAAATGGTCGAGAGCTACAACGCAACGTTAAAACAGCTCAGGGAAACCGGGGATACTTTAAATGAGTTTTACAGACAGCAGTTAAAGGATATTCCTGCCGGGGACAAAGAGGCATTGAAGAGCATTGGTATCACACAGGCAAAAGACGGCAGTCTTTCCATTGACGAGAAAGTGTTACAGAGTGCAGATGCAGACACGTTAAAGAAAGTGTTGGATGGAGATACCGGGCTTGCTTCCAAGATCAGTTTTGTGAGCGGAAGAATCAGCCAGAACGCAGCGTCCAATGTTGTGAGCACATCGAGCCAGTATACATCGAACGGCTCTTCATTGCTGAGTGCACTTGAGACGAGTAAATACGATTTCTGGGGATAAAAAAGAAAATTGACAAATTTGCAGAGGAGATAAGACAGGAGAACTATTATGAGTGTTACGATCAACTTTTCCAAAAACACGTCCGCACCCTGGCAGTCAAATGCAAACATGTTAAAAAGCACGAGGGAAAAAATACAGAGACAGGAAGAGCGGGACGGAAAAATTGCTTTTTTTGAGACACAGAAGCAGAATCTCAAAAATCAGAAAGCGGATACAATCGAAGAAATTGCAAAAAAGCTGGAGAAGTTTCATACTTACGAGGATGAGATTGCGGCAGCAAAACAGGAGTACAACAGCTCACAGATGTTCCACATCTTAGATGAGGCAGAAGAGCGCGGAGAGCAGATGGCGAAAGCGGCTGAGAAATATAAGCCAAAGACCGAGGAAGAGCAGAAAAAGGAGGCTCAAGGCGAGACAGCAGGAACAGACGGCAAAACCGATGATAAGGGTGTTTTATCCGAAATTATGGATGATATGTCGGAATCAATCGATGCGCAGGAAGGAAATCTGGAAACTACCGGACAGCTTTCAGAAGCAGAGTTACAGCAGAAATTGTCCGACGAGGAATTGCAGAAAAAACAACAGAGATATCAGCCGTTTGACGTGCGGGCATAATAAAAGCCGATATTTCACTGATGCCTGTCTTGGTTAGTGATCAGATAATCTACCATGTATCACAACTTTTTATTACAGAAAACAGAATATTAAAATCTGCCGTAACAAATAGTAATATTCTATACTCCGACAATTCAAACACAATTCCAGAAAAACACCTGAAGTGATATTTTATCGCTTGAAAATCAAAAATTTTTTTATTATAAAACAAGGAAAGAATTGTTTGTATCCATATATTACAGTAAGAATATAATTATAATAGTATAAACAATACTGCTATAAATAATAAATATTCAAATTATCAGACGATATAACGAAAAAACAGATAGACAGCGGCATAAAAAAGTTGTATATTAGAAAACAGAAAAAATAAAATAATTCATGAAGCAAAGGCGCTTAGATACCCAATTGATCATTGGGTTATTTGAGCGCCTCTTTTTATTACAACAATGAGATTGTCTGCAAAGCGGCAGTTTCAATCTGGATTAAGAAAGGAATTTGCGTATGAAAGAGCAACAGAAAGAAACATCTGCAAAAATGGTCACTCTGAACAAATTTGCACCAAAGGATTCCCAGACAAAAACAGACGGAATGTATGATCCGGCATTTGAACATGACAACTGCGGTATCGGTTCGGTTGTCAATATCAAAGGTATCAAGACACATGAGACCGTGGAGAATGCTTTGAAAATTGTTGAAAACTTAAAGCACAGAGCAGGAAAAGATGCAGAAGGAAAGACCGGTGACGGTGTTGGTATCCTTTTACAGATTTCTCATAAATTTTTTACGAAAGCCGTAAAACCGCTCGGTATTGAACTTGGTGGAGAGAGAGATTATGGTATCGGTATGTTTTTCTTCCCGCAGGATGAGTTGAAACGCAATCAGGCAAAGAAAATGTTCGAAGTCATTGTCCAGAAAGAGGGCATGGAATTTTTAGGATGGAGAGAAGTACCGATCGATCCGACAAAGCTTGGACAGAAAGCAATCGACTGTATGCCTTGCATTATGCAGGGGTTTGTAAAGCGTCCGAAGAATGTGGAAAAGGGACTTCCGTTCGACCGCAAGCTGTATGTGGCAAGACGTGTGTTTGAACAGTCGAATGATGATACTTATGTTGTCTCTTTATCCAGCAGAACGATTGTATACAAGGGAATGTTCTTAGTAGAGCAGCTCCGCTTGTTCTTTGCAGATCTTCAGGACAAAGACTATGAATCTGCGATTGCAACCGTACACTCCCGTTTCTCTACGAACACAAACCCAAGCTGGGAGAGAGCACATCCAAACCGTTTTATCGTACATAACGGTGAGATCAACACTATCAAAGGAAATGCAGATAAGATGCTTGCCCGTGAGGAGACCATGGAGTCCGAATTTTTAAAGGGCGAATTACAGAAAGTGCTTCCGGTCGTCAACACCGAAGGTTCCGACTCTGCAATGCTTGACAATACACTGGAATTCCTTGTCATGAGCGGCATGGATCTTCCGCTCGCTGTCATGATCTTAATTCCGGAGCCGTGGGCAAACAACAGCCTCATGTCCCAGAAGAAAAAAGATTTTTACCAGTATTACGCAACGATGATGGAGCCGTGGGATGGACCTGCATCCATTCTTTTCTCCGATGGTGATATTATGGGAGCGGTGCTTGACCGTAACGGACTCCGTCCTTCCCGCTATTACATTACAGATGACGATTATCTCATTCTTTCCTCTGAGGTCGGTGTACTTGACATTGATCCGACGAAGATCGTGGTAAAAGAGAGACTTCGTCCGGGAAAAATGCTTCTGGTAGATACCGTAAAGGGAAGAGTGATCGATGATGATGAGTTAAAAGAGACTTATGCAGGCAAACAGCCTTACGGTGAATGGATCGACCGCAACCTGTTAAATTTAAAAGATTTGAAGATTCCAAACCAGCGTGTGCCGGAATACACCAAGGAAGAACGTCAGAGAATGCAGAAGGCATTTGGTTATACCTATGAATCTTTGAGGGATGCCATTTTACCGATGGCAAAAAATGGCGGTGAGGGAACGTCCGCCATGGGCATTGATACGCCGCTTGCTGCACTGGCAACCGATCATCAGCCGTTATTTAACTACTTCAAGCAGCTATTTGCACAGGTTACCAACCCGCCGATCGACTCTATCCGTGAAAAAGTGGTGACTTCCACAACCGTATACATCGGAGAGGATGGCAACCTTCTGGAAGAAAAAGCCATTAACTGTCAGGTGTTAAAAGTCAATAATCCGATCCTTACGAATACCGATCTGATGAAAATTAAAAATATGAAAGTGGACGGATTTAAGGTAGAAGTAATCCCGACTACCTATTATAAGAGCACAAGCCTCGAGAAAGCCATTGAGCGTCTGTTTGTGGAAGCAGACCGTGCGTACAGGGAGGGCGCAAACATTTTGATCCTGTCTGACCGTGGTGTCGACGAATACCATGTGCCGATCCCATCACTGCTTGCAGTGTCCGCCCTGCAGCAGCATCTGGTCAAGACGAAAAAGAGAACGGCAGTCGCCATGATCTTAGAGTCCGGCGAGCCGAGAGAGGTACATCATTTTGCAACACTGTTAGGTTATGGTGCCTGTGCGATCAACCCATATCTGGCACAGGATACCGTAAAACAGCTGGTGGATGAGCATATGTTAGACAAAGATTACTATGCGGCAGTGGATGATTATAATGCAGCGATCTTAAATGGTATTGTAAAGATCGCTTCCAAAATGGGTATTTCCACGATCCAGTCTTACGAAGGTTCCAAAATCTTCGAGGCGATCGGTATTGATTCCGACGTGATCGATAAGTATTTCACAAATACCGTGAGCCGCATCGGTGGTATTACATTAAAAGACATTGAAAATGATGTGAACGAATTACATTCTGCGGCATACGATCCGCTTGGTTTAGAGACTGACCTCACCTTAGAAAGCAGGGGACGCCACAAAATGAGAAGTGGTGCAGACCAGCACCTTTACAATCCGGCAACCATCCATCTGTTACAGGAATCCACGAAACGTGGAGATTACAACCTGTTCAAACAGTACACAGAGCTTGTGGACAGTGAGGAAAAAGACGGCTGCATCCGTGGACTGATGGATTTCAATTATCCGAAAAAAGGTGTGCCGGTCGAGGAAGTGGAAAGCGTTGATTCTATCGTGACAAGATTTAAGACCGGTGCGATGTCCTATGGTTCTATCTCACAGGAAGCACACGAGACGCTTGCTATTGCGATGAACCGGCTTCACGGCAAATCAAACACCGGTGAAGGTGGTGAGGATTACGAGCGTATCGCAAGTAAAAATACCGCAGTGGACAGATGCTCCAAGATCAAGCAGGTCGCATCCGGACGATTTGGTGTCACAAGCCAGTACTTAGTCAGTGCGGAAGAGATCCAGATCAAGATGGCACAGGGAGCAAAACCGGGCGAAGGTGGACATCTTCCGGGCAAAAAAGTTTATCCGTGGATTGCAAAGACAAGACTTTCCACACCGGGGGTATCCTTAATTTCTCCGCCACCACACCATGATATTTACTCCATCGAGGATCTGGAGCAGCTGATCTTTGATTTGAAAAACTCTAACAGAGCGGCAAGAATTTCCGTAAAACTTGTTTCAGAGGCAGGTGTTGGAACCGTTGCAGCAGGCGTTGCAAAAGCTGGCGCACAGGTTGTGCTGATCTCCGGTTACGATGGCGGTACAGGTGCTGCTCCGGCAAGTTCCATCCACAATGCAGGACTTCCTTGGGAGCTTGGACTTGCAGAGACACACCAGACTTTGATCATGAACGGACTCCGCAATAAAGTAAGGATTGAGACAGACGGAAAATTAATGAGCGGCCGTGATGTTGCGATCGCAGCGCTTCTCGGAGCAGAGGAATACGGATTTGCAACGGCTCCGCTTGTAACCATGGGATGTGTCATGATGCGTGTCTGTAATTTAGATACCTGTCCGGCAGGTATCGCAACACAGAATCCCGAATTAAGAAAACGTTTTGCAGGAAAACCGGAATATGTGGAAAACTTTATGAAGTTTATCGCAGAGGAACTCCGTGAATACATGGCAAAACTTGGCTGCAGAACCGTGGATGAGATGGTTGGACGAAGCGACCTCTTAAAAGTCCGGGAAGATCTGACCGGACGTGAGAAAGAGATCGATCTTTCCAGAATTTTAAACAACCCATATGCAGGACCGAAGGAGAAAGTAACCTTTGATCCAAAACATGTATATGATTTTGAACTGGAAAAATCAAAAGACGAGACGGTACTTTTAAAACAGCTTGGCTCTGCACTTGCAAACAAACAGCGCAGAAGCATTGATGTGGAAGTGACGAACACAGACCGTTCCTTCGGTACGATTTTTGGTTCCGAGATAACAAAAAAATATGGAACCGGCTTAGAGGAAGATACGTTTGTAGTTAAATGTACCGGTGCAGGCGGACAGAGTTTTGGTGCGTTCATTCCAAAAGGACTGACCTTAGAGCTTGTAGGCGATTCCAACGACTACTTTGGCAAGGGACTTTCCGGTGGAAAACTAGTGGTTTATGCCCCGGCAGGTGTAAAATACAAAAAAGACGAGAATATCATCATTGGTAATGTAGCCCTTTATGGTGCAACGAGCGGAAAAGCATTCATCAGCGGTGTGGCAGGCGAGCGTTTCTGCGTGCGTAACTCAGGCGCTTCCGCAGTCGTAGAAGGTGTCGGCGACCATGGCTGTGAGTATATGACAGGCGGACGTGTCGTAGTTTTAGGTAAAACCGGCAAAAACTTTGCGGCTGGTATGAGCGGCGGTATCGCATATGTGTTAGATGAGGATAACGACCTTTACACCCGCATGAACAAAGAGATGGTATTTTCTGAGGAAGTATCCAATAAATACGATGTTATGGAATTAAAAGACATGATCAAAGAGCATGTGGCATTTACCAATTCCGAAAAAGGTAAGGAAATTCTGGATAACTTCAGTGAGTATCTGCCGAAATTTAAGAAAGTAATCCCGTATGATTACAACCGTATGCTGATGGCTATCGTTCAGATGGAGGAGAAAGGTCTCTCATCCGAACAGGCACAGATCGAAGCATTCTATGCGAATACGAGAGGTTGATCGTCAGTAGGGAATACGAAAAGAAAATGGAGGAAATATCATGGGAAAACCAACCGGATTTATGGATTATAAAAGAGAGACATCGGTGAGTGAAGCACCATTGGAGCGTATCAGAAATTTTAACGAATTCCACACACCACTGTCAAAGGAAGAACAGCAGATACAGGGCGCGCGCTGCATGAACTGTGGCGTTCCCTTCTGTCAGGCTGGAATGAATATCATGGGAATGACGAGCGGATGCCCGTTACATAACCTTGTCCCGGAGTGGAACGATCTTGTATACACAGGAAACTGGGAGCAGGCATACAACCGTCTGAAAAAGACGAACAACTTCCCGGAGTTCACATCAAGGGTATGTCCTGCACTATGTGAAGCAGCATGCACCTGTGGACACTGGGGGGATGCCGTTACCTGTAAGGAAAACGAACATGGCATCATCGAGAACGCTTATGAGCAGGGCTATGCGAAAGCAAAACCACCGAGAGTCCGCACTGGAAAGAAAGTCGCAGTCATCGGCTCCGGTCCTGCCGGACTTGCAGTGGCAGACCAGCTGAACAAGCGTGGACATTTGGTAACAGTATACGAGCGGGATGACAGGGTAGGCGGACTTTTGATGTATGGAATCCCGAACATGAAGCTGGAAAAATGGGTGATCGACCGCAAGGTTTCCATTATGAAGGAGGAAGGCATTACATTTGTCACAAATACCAATGTCGGCAAAGATGTCAAAGCTGCAAAACTGTTAAAAGAATATGACAGAGTTGTTTTGGCATGTGGAGCCAAAAATCCAAGAGATATCAAAGCACCGGGCAGGGACGCGAAAGGTATTTATTTTGCAGTGGATTTCTTAAAAGCTACCACAAAAAGCCTTTTGGATTCTGACTTGAAAGACAATCAGTACATTTCTGCAAAAGGAAAAAGAGTGGTCATCATCGGTGGCGGTGACACCGGAAATGACTGTGTGGGCACATCCATCCGTCACGGCGCAGCCAGTGTGACTCAGCTTGAGATGATGCCGAAAGCGCCGGATACGAGAGCGGAGAACAATCCGTGGCCGGAGTGGCCAAAAGTCTGCAAGACAGATTATGGTCAGGAGGAGGCGATCGCAGTATTCGGACATGACCCACGTATCTATCAGACCACGGTAAAAGAATTTCTGAAAGATAAAAATGGAAATCTCTGTGGACTTGTCACGGTGAAATTGGAGAGCAAAAAAGACGAGAAAACAGGCCGTATGATGATGGCAGAAGTTCCGGGTTCCGAACAGAAAATGGATGCAGACCTTGTGCTGATCGCAGCCGGATTCTTAGGAACTGAAAATTATATTGCAAATGCGTTTGGTGTCGACCTGAATGCGAGAACCAATGTAGCAACCGCAGAGGGCGCATATGCGACCAATGTGAAAAATGTTTTCACCGCAGGTGATATGCACAGAGGGCAGTCGCTTGTCGTGTGGGCGATCCGCGAAGGCCGCGAAGCTGCAAGGGAAGTGGATGAGAGTCTGATGGGATATTCTTATTTGTCGGTGCAGTAAGATTAAATTAGTATTTGTATATAATTGCTTTACTTTTTAAGAAAATTATGTAAATTACATAGGATAACAATTTTATAAAAATAAAAAAGACAGCGCAAAAGAAGTGTCTCTTGCAGGAATGG
>ERZ1034865.183-NODE-183-length-45094-cov-13.079442_pt1 | contig 45094 bp, 77 predicted proteins | sample MGYA00520632_ERZ1034865 | MGnify/ENA primary metagenome ERZ1034865 (study PRJEB33766, sample SAMN09781738) | gut metagenome | biome: gut microbiome | host: Homo sapiens | place: Madagascar | study: EMG produced TPA metagenomics assembly of the PRJNA485056 data...
GCCTTACCTCTCGCTACGCTTGCGGTAAGCCCAATCTCGCTCACTAACACTGCATTATCCTTTTGTGATTAAGGCTTCATTCTTTCTTTCTTTTTCTCAATTTTCTCTTTTAATTATAATTTAGATAGGAATTTCCCTCAGAATCATTTGAAGAGTAGTAAGCATAAAAGAAAATTCTAAAAATTTTCATCCTTCTGCGCAATAAAAAAGAGAGGAATTTCTTCCTCTCTTTCTTTCTATTGAAAGCGCGATTACCATGAAATTAACAAATTTACTGTATTTTCAAAAAGATGACTTCTGTCATCCATTGGAATCTCTTCAACTTTAAAACCATATAACTGCAAGCTATCACAAAGGTCCTCTTTATCTTTCTTATTCACTAAGAAAGTTAGACGTGACTGTTCTTCATATATCGCCGCGAAATAAATATGCTCCATTACAGCGTCAAGGATTCTCTGCCTTGTTGCATTCTTTTGGACTTCTTTAAAACCAATTTTATCTTCCTTATTCATGCACGCTCTTGCGCAATCGGCTGAAAATCTCATTTAAATCACCATTCAATCCACATTACTCCAGTGCCACCTTGATACTCAGCTTCATAACCTAAATCTCTTAGCTTATCTTCAGTTTCACGCGAATATTTATCTGGGCAATATGATTCAATTTCTGTATCTCCGCGAAGCGCAGCTTCATAAATATCAGCCATTACCCAATCAAGAACTCGCTGAATTTCTTTAAAACGGTCTACTTCAAGACAATTCCCATTCTCTCTTACCCAATCTGCTCGTTTAGCACTAAAATACATAATAATTCTCCTTTTGATTTACCACTTAATCACGAAACCATCGTTCGCACCACCATAAAAATGTTCTTCAACAGTATACCCCATTTCCTGAGTCAAATAATCTTCGACCTCTTGACGCACAGAATGATCACTACTGGCCCAAGGAACTTCTAACTCCCGTTCACATTCCAGTGCAGCTTTACCAATTTGTTCCATTATAGAATCAATAATCAACCGTAAAGCTCCAGATTCATTTTCTGAAAACTGTTCAGCCTAATTATTAGCCATTATCCAAACCACTCTACTCGCAGCAGTAGCATTAATATTCATTTGAACTCCCCAAGCTATCATAAATTACAGGCCACCAAACCTTCATAGTCCAAACAGAACTATAACGAATAACATTAGTCATCATATCCTGTTCTTCATAAGTCTTTTTCTCTATGCCGCCTTTAATTTGATAACCATTATCTCCAAGCCATTTTACAAAGTCTGGCAAAGCACCAGTTGAATGATCTCTCGCAGTAAACCATAAAGAATTAACTTTATTGTCAATGGCTTTTCTTAATTCCTTTAAAAAAGAATCTTGAATATCAATATAATCTCTAGTATAATAATCTTCGCCGCAGAATCTTCTAGTCAGCTAATAAACAGTTGGCACTCTATCATTCAAATTCACCATTCAATATACCACCCATTACAATCAATTCTAATTTTATAACCAGCTTCTTTCAAAGAGTGGAGCAAGGCTGCCATAAATTTATTATCTTGCTCTACACCCATCTTGTCAGAGAAAAGAACATCAGCAACCTTTTTATTCTTTTCACTTGACCACCAAAAGCCAAACTCTCCACGATTCGCAGCTTCTTTAATTTCCATTGTCACGGCAGGTTCCGCAATAGCAAGAAAATCCATAATTTCTCTATTAAGTCGAGAAACCCCAAGAGCATCTTCAGCTTCAAATAAAATCATAACCATCATCCTCTTTATTCCACTTGATAATCCAATAGTACATTGAAGCAGGACCAAAATCTTCATCAACCTTGTAGCCAGCTTCAATCAAATCGTTCTTAATCTTTGCATACAAAGGAGAATCCAATCTATTATTAAACTGCGCGCTCATTACTGGATCATTCAAGTTCAAAGAACTTTCCATCATACCGAACGAAACATCAGTCAACCAATAATGAATAGAGTATCTGCCCATCTTTGCCGCACGAGTAATCTCTCGCTCAATATCGCCAATTAAAATTGGATATTCTTTTCGCTGACGTGCGGCGATAGTTACTTCATCAGCAAAACTTTTAGCTTCTTTTGCACTAATCATTCAAATCAACCTTTCTACCAAAACCATTTCTTTTTCTTTTCTTTTGGTTGCTCTTCTTTTACAACATTCCAATTAATTGCAAGAAGCTTAGGCTTACCAAAATTCATTAAACACACATTATATCCATCATCTCTTATCTTTTGAACAATTATTTCTATAAAATCATTATTCATCAAAATTAAATCTTGAATATCATGATTGCTAAACGAATTTAAAAAATCATCTGATGTCATATTTATCTGACAGCGGAATAATCCTTTTTTAACATAACTATCAATTCGGTAATAAATTTCCGCAACTACGTCATCTACCTCTTGAGTCTAATAATCTTTTAAAACCGTTAGCGCAGCGTTATAACTTTCTTCTGCTCTCAATAAGGCTCCCTCCAGCTAACTTTCACATAGGCTCTTTCATAACCTTTATCAAAACTAACCAAAAAACCATCAACTCTAAATTGCTTCTTTAATTCTTTCTGTAAATCAATATTCTTAAAAAGCTCAAAAACTTCTCTCTCACCAATAGTCGTAATTAAAAGCTCATCATCCGATTTCAAATAAAACTCATAATTACCTTGGTAAGCAGCTTCCTCAATTTTCTTATTCAAGTACTCTGTTACTTTTTCCATCGTCCTTTTGAATAAGTCTTGATTAAAATTGTCCGCAGCTCTTTTAGCTTCTAAAGCAGTCATCAGTCTTCCTCCATCCATCGGATAATCGGAAACCCACAGAATGGACAATAATTCCATTCAGAATTCCATTTATTCCAATTAACTTTATGCTTGCAATGGTCACACTCAAGATACCGTTCATTTCCGCGCGCGGAACGTATTTTTTCTGCTTTTGCTCTGACAACAAATGAATGCGGGCGAGTAAACTCTTCTTTACATTCAACTGCCTGAATCAAATCTTCAAGTGTATAATCTTCGTCCATGCTTGCTGCGATTTTGTCCATCTCGCGCAAATCATCGACATAAATCAATCCGTTCTCCATTTTACACCCCAAAAGCATTTACCCAGATAATAACCCACAGCAATTCAAAAATCATCATCAATAACATATTTCCGACCCAAGGAGTATTATCATCTTCACCTTTATAGGCTTTTGCATTTGCGTCAAGAAATACTCCAAGAATAATTGCATATCCTACAATCAAAATTAGCCAATTCATTAGCAAATCTCCCGCGCAAAATACGCATCATAAATTCTCTTCCCATCGGTCCAAGTAAACCAAGTACGCTCAACGTAATCTCCCTCATCACAAGAGAAATCCATATAAGGCACTCGTTGTTTTTCAAGGTAAGCGCAAATGTCATCATAATAATTATCTGCGTCACCATCACAAGTCTTGACCAAAACCAACCATTTCTTGTAATAGTCTTTAATATTTTGTTGAATCTTCTCAAAACTATCCAGTCCACAAATTTTTCTCAAAAAAGGATTAACGATTGTTTTCATTTACTCTCCCCATAGCACATGGCTTCTTACCTTTCCATCTTCGGGAGAGACATAACTAAAAACAACATAAAACCGCTCAGAATCAAGAAAAGGAATTTCAGTCACATTGTACTGAATATTATGAGTTTTGCAATACTCAACCGCCTTGCTCAAAGTATTATTTAACGCAAAAGTCCCCAGTGGAGGAGCGGGACTAAGATAATGATACTCAACTGGATAAAAATTGTCTCTAATATATTTAATCATTATTCACACCATCCATTTAAAAACTGTATACCATTGAATTATTTGCGCGAGCCGCTAATCTAAATCTTCATCATATCTTATATAAAACAACGGAATCTTATGCTATTGACAATATTGAAATTTCATCGCATCATGCTTTTGGCGTAACTAAAATCCTTCCATTCCACCAAAATGTTCAACGGCTTTAAAATGCTGTTCACCTTGATATTCAATTAAACACACGACCTTACCATTAAACTCTAATGAAAAATCAAATCTAAGCGGCTTCTAATCTTTCAATCCGTCGAAAGTCTTCTATTCGACAAAATTACATAGATTTTGCGTAAGGATTTTCCGAATCCGTTGTTCTCCAAGAGAGCCATCTTTTTCATTGAAAACAATACGTTTTCGTGGCTTCTAGCTATATAAAATTTTTTTCGGGTAAAAATTCTTTCGTGCCATTACTTTTTCTTAAAGAAAAAGAATACAAAATTTGCAATTAGCAAAATTGCATCTGCAATACAAACAATAAAATTAAACCATAAAAAACCATAGACTGCAAGTGCAAGTACATTCATAATCAGTGCCGCAATCAAAAGAACACTTGCAAAAACCATCCAATTCATTTAATACATCACCTTTTCTACAATTTCAAGAAGGGATAAAATGCCTGTGATAAACCAAAGCACGCTAAAAATTACATCAATCCAACCTTCGTCACCTTTAGTTTCATAAAATCGACGAGTGCCATATCGAAATGTTAATATACCCATTCCAAAAGATACAACCACTACCATAACTTCAAGAAACATTTTTTTCTATATATATTATACCATACTTTTATTCATTTGTCAATATAATAGAAAAAGCTGGGTATTACTACCCAGCCAAATTAATTAAACTTCCACACCATACTCACGCCAATGCTCTGCAAGCGGAGACGGGTCAAACTCTCCAGTATAAGTATTCCAGCGTCTCTTATTAGGATGCTGAACACCCATTGCCTTTAGCTTCTGACGAGCCTTCTCGCGCTGAATCTTGCGCGGCAGCACATAAGTCTGCTCAATATAAACTTTCTTGCCATTAGGGTCAAGAGCCTCACGAATTTTAGTCTTAATCTGAGTCATATATTTAGTCCTCCTGAGACTTATTATCTTCTTTAATAATAATCACTTTAGTTTCCGGTTCCCAATCTTTAAGCCAATCAAAATCGCCATTTCTGTATTTATTAAATACAGCCATTTCAAAATCATCTGGCTCAGAAGTAGAAGTCGTTTCAGGATTAATAGTCACGACTTCGGCACATTTTCGCGCGCAATGCTTAATTGCAGTTCTATTAAATCGTTCGCCAAAATTATTGAAAATCCAAACAAAACGAGTCTCCATAAACCACTGAACCAAATCTTTATAAGCGCGGAAAATCTCTTCGCCGCCAATCACAACTTCATTACCATTTACGTCTTTAACGCGCATAGACTTCGTATACATTAATAGTTCTTCCTTTCTTTACTCGTAAAAGTCATCATTTCATACATACTCTTATAACTACCAACTTTACGCGCTTCATCACTTATATCTGAGAGCAATCTATATACTTGACCCATTCGCATAAATGGACGGCAATTTGCGCGGGCTTCAATCCATAATTCAGTATAATAAGCGCGAAGTAATTTTTCAAAGCGTTTTCTTGTCATAATATTATAACCTTTAGGGGTTAGTCAGATAACCATAAAAAGTATCATATCCACCCATTTTTCGAGCAAGCGCACTCATCTTAGGGATGTCACGATATATTCGCGAAATGGGCATCGAATCACTAAAACTAAGCGGAGAATGCACCCAAAACCAAGTATATTCCTCGCGGAGCAATTTTTCAAATCTCTTTCTCGTCATAATAATCCTCCTCAGAAAATAAAGTTGAACCAATAGCAAAGATATATAGATGATAAAGTTGTTTATAAGAATAATAAGTACATTTGCTTGCAGCAAGAGGTGAAATCTTTACTTTCATTGCTGTTTCAAACAAGTGGCTCATCATATTTTGCTGTTCAAGAGTCTTAGCTAAAGGAGAAAATTCAGCAAAGATTCCACGGATTAACTTCTTAAATCTCTTTCTTGTCATTTTCATCCTCACTTTCATCTTCGGGATACCAGATGATTTCAAAAACTTCATCTTCACTGGCATTATTTTCGTCCCATTCAAGGATTACTCTTAAATATTCATCGCAAGCACTTTGAATACCTTCAAGCAATGTGCAATGAGGTTTTGGATCTAATTTTCCATCTTTCTCAATATATGTGACAGAATTAAAACCAAGAATAACTGGCGTACATCGTATATCCCATCCGTTACAAATTTCCAAAAGAGAGAAGTAATCTTCTTTTGAAATCACAGCGTCAGTGCCCAACATTCCAGCTTGCATTGCGTTTGTATATTGATTATTTACATATAGCCAAAGGTCTTCATAGGTCATTAAAATAACCTCGCGCATCTAACTCTTTTAGCATAGTATTATAAACGTGCATATTCGGGCAATAGTTGCCTTTAACAAAAAACTCGTCATCTGCGCCCCTGCCATTTAAAGCAAGAGCCAGAGCCGCTGCAACGGCAGGACTACGAGAATAACCAGCATCACAATGAATTACAATTTGGTCGACTTTGTCTTTCCATTGTTCAACCGCACGAATAATTCTCTGCGCGTCTACATCGCGCATAGGAATCAAGCCTTTAACAGGCTCCTTGCAATCAATGTCGTCAAACTGACAATACTCAACGTGCTTAATGATGTCAGGCTTTTTCTTAGCATCAATAGCAAGAGCGTTGGGAATAGGAGTATCATAACTAGAAATTGAAATAATCAAAGTAGGAGCATCAAAATCTGCAATACCGTACTCGATTCCCCAACCATGTGCCGCAGCAAAACACTCAGCACGCGGAAGAACTTTAATCTTCATTTTCTAATCTCCTTTCTTCATTTTCTATAAATATTATAGCATAACTTTGTTCAAAAGTCAATAAAAGAAACCGCCCAGATTTTAATCTGAGCAGGGGAAAATTAATTAGTTATATTTTGAAAGAGCTTTAAAAAGCTCATGTGCATCTTTTGTTGCATCTTCTATCTCTTGAAAAGCCTGTTCTTTTTCTTTTCGCGCGGCCACGAGATCTTTTTCAAGGTCAGCCTGCATTTCAGAAACCAATCGCTGATAATTTTTGCGGCGATCTCGACTCTTAGGACCTTTTTCTTCACTTTCAATTAAAAATGAAGCGCGCAAATAATCGAAAAAGTTTAAGCTAAAATCAATAAAATTGTAATCCCAACTGTAATTACAAAAATGAAACTTATCGGGATGGAGAGCATACATTTGTTTAAACAATTTGTAATTGATTCGCGGATTGTTTTCATCAATACTAAGGTATCTTTTAACAAACTTAAAATTCGGTAAACCATCGCCCATTGTCATTACAAAGAATGAGCAAATATAAGCGATAGCGGAACCACAAACTGCAAGCATACAAAGGAATTGAGAGCCAGTCATCACATCATCGGAGAGTTCCCATGGTAAAATTCGACAAGCATTAACGAAAGAAAAAATATAAATCGCTGTTGCTACATTGTATTTCAGCAGATTAGACAAATAATCTTTGTCACAGCCGAACATAAAAATCAAGCAAACTCCGAAGCAAAACCAGGTAAAAATCGTCCAACCAATCATTACTTCATTTCTCCTTTCATTGAAGCCATAATGTCAGCTAATTCGCTAGAAGCATGATTTACTTCTTGAATGGATTTCTCTTTTTCCTTTTGAATGCGCGCCATGTCTTTTTCAAGCTGTTCAAGCATTAACCGAGAAACCGCACCGTTCTTCCTTACCTTTTTACTATTGAATAAAAATGAAAAACGGAGTAAATCAAAATAGGTCATACTGAATTCAAAACCTTTGAACGCAGGATAGATACTGTTGTAATCCCATTTAAACAGTTCGGGATGCATTGAATACATATTTTTCGCAACTTTGTAAGAAATACAATCATGACCATCGGAAAATCGACGTTGGTTTTTATAATTGCGAATTACTGTATTTTCATCACTAGACTTCACACACATAAATCCGAAATAAAAGAAATCATAAATAAGAAACGAAAGAAGGATAGCCGAAAAAGCTCCTGGTTCTTTAGATACTTCAGCGGCACACCAAAGTAATCCACCCCAACCGCAAACAATAACCAAACGTCCAAATCTTTCTTTTGTTACCTCTTGAATTGTATGTTGTCCAAAAACTTCCTTAGACTCTTTTGTCCAACCCCAAACACTGCCAAGAATAACTAGACCCAAGAAAAACCAATCCATTTTAAACTCCAATCATTAAATGAAAAAGAACACTTGCAGTCGCCCCAAGAGCAAAAATAGCTATGCCCCAAAGCATAAGCATCAATACCGCAATAACAAAATTGAGCCACCATGGATTTTTCGATGCTTGTGCACGATGAATCTCAGATAGCGTCATTCTAACTGTAATAAAGAAAAAATCCAACGCCATGAAAGTAGTCAATAGCGCCACAATCCAGTTAATCATTCTTAACATCCTCCTTCATTTTCTATAATAATTATATCATACCTATCCTTAAAAGTCAATAGAAAAAGGGTTGGATTTTACTCCAACCCTTTCATTTTATTCAAGAGGAATACTTACAAGCGGCGCGGAATCATTGCTAACCTTGGGGAGTTCACCATTCCACTTATCGTATAACTTATTACGCAAAACATTATCAGTCAAACTCTCAGACAGCTTGCGGTTTGCTTCGGCCTCAGCTTCAGCCTTAATGCGAATTGCATCAGCTTCACCTTGCGCCTTTGCGGTTTCCGCGGTTGCCTGTGCTTCTGCGGCAATACGCTGAGTTTCAGCATCCTTAGTTGCCTTATCAATTTCAATCTGATTCTGAATAGTCTGAGCTTCTGCCTGCTTCGCGGCAAGGTTCTTCTGATTGATAGCTTCGTTGTAGCTCTCCTCAAAATCCATATTATTAATCACAACTTTGAGGATATGAACGACATTCTGGCCATATTTATTATCAAGAGATTCCTGAAGTTCTTTCTGCGCAGCAGGCTCAATATTAGAGCGAACAGTTACCTGTTCAGCAGTAAACTGAACAGCAGCATCCTTTAGAGCGCTCGCGACCATTGCGTCACTAATCAGCTGACTCTTGTAATCACTAACATTGGTATAAATCCATGCAGACTTTTCATTATCAATCTGATAAGTAACAGTTACATCTGCCATATAAACAGGAACCTTTTCAGAAGTTTCGCCCCAGATTTTAGAATCTTTCTGCGCGAAACCTGCGTCCTGCTGCTTGTTATTCACAATCTCGATAGATTCAATGAAAGGAGTCTTCCAATTGAAACCGTTCGGCAGAGTCTCTTCCGCAATCTGACCAAAAGTGGTCTTTACACCAGTATAACCAGAAGGAATAATAACAAATGCCATACCAAATAGAGCAATCACTGCGCCAAGGATAACCGAAACAATGGCTCCAATCACAGACTCCTTATTGAATGCAACAATCGCGCCAATAACTAGTACTGCCAGTCCAATAACAACCAAAATAAAATTAATCAATTTTTACCCCTCTACAAACTCTTTAAAGTCATTCCATTTAATCTTTACCTGGATGCGCTCACCATTGCGGCGGAGCAGTCCGACGGTTGGAGTGCCAACCAAGCCCTCCATGTAACAACCGCTACCGCCGTTATTCTGCGCAACCCACGACATCGGATGCTCCTCAACAAAATCAATAGCAAACTGGATAGGCCCATAGCCAATCAGCGGAACTACATCAATGTTAAGCTGCTTAGCAATCTCCTCGACCTTGTTACGCAGAAGCCAGAAATTGCCAATCTTTACATCGAACAGAATAAAACTAACATCTTTACGATAGCCGCCTCCACTCTGAATCTTCGGGCCATAACCCTCACCAAAGAGGACAACCTCAGTCTCGCCAAAAAGCTGCTCGAAAATCTCCTCATTAACCTCTCCGCCAAAAGTAGTCTCAAGGTAATCCATCAACGGCTGAGGAATGTTCGCACGCTCGGTACGTCCACCGAACTCAACTCGATGTCCGTCCCAACGAATCTGAATGTTGGTGCCATCGACTTTCTCAGTCCAAATCCACTCACAATCCTTGAGGTACTGAAGCTCGTCCGAGCGCCAGACACCATCAAGCAGCTTCTTAGTCTCAAGTGAACGCTGAAAACAAGTCTCAATTTTCGGATACTTATTAAAATTCATACTCTTTTCCTTTCTCTTCATAGAAATACTCGTCAGAAAGCAAACCTATGTAAATATCTATCATGTCCTTGTTAATTTAGCAGTTCGGATAACCTGCCAAATCAGAAAGCATATCCATGTAAATATCTTCCGCACGCTTGTTAATTTGTGCAGTTCGGATAATCTGCCAAATCTTAATAGACAGATGTTCGTAAGCAGGAATATAGCACTCGGTTACACGATCAATATCTTTTTTTGACATATCGCGCAAACGATTGAGATTCATGTTATCCAAAAGATCGGCCATCTTAACATACATAATACCAAGGTCTTCAGTATCCATGATGCTTAAAATGTAATTGGAATAAGTCATACCTTTTGGACGAGTAAGAGTGCGAATAGCTTTAATCTCATATTCTGTCAAACCGAAATCGGGATTCATAAGCCACTTCTCGTCCACATCGCAATCCTCAATTACATCATGGCAAAAAGCAATTCGCGCAAACTGCGGCTTAACATTTTCTGCGACACGGATTAAATGTCCAAAATAGGGCTTCCCACTTTTATCTCTTTTATCTTTAAACAGTTCAAGAACCGCATAAAAAAGAGATTGATTTACACCAACTTCTTCGCACCATTCAGCAACAGAACATTCAGGCGGCAACAATTTTGCTTTACTCATTTAGTTCTCCCTTACGTTAAAGCGCCAATTCTTCAACTGCTGATAATCAACAGTTTCTTGTTTATTTAGCTCGCTCAAATTAATTACTTCACATAGTGCTTCACGGGCGTGGGTATAAGGTTTCTCCTCAATATTCATGTTCGGGCGTGGATTCAAACGACGAAAAACCTTGGACGTAACTACGCCTTTTGCTTTCTTTGTCGTCAAAGTGATAAGAACCCAGTGCGCACCCTGAAGAGAAACAGCAGTACCAAGAATCATTTAAAAGTCAAACTCCTTTGCATTTTTAAAATAAAATTCCATAAAGAAATGAGTGCCAAGATACTTCCCACGCACAATCAACTTCGGAATATGGACAACATCAACTTCGTGGTCAACCAAATCATCGTAATTGGAAATATAATCCTGTTTCCAAAAGAGGGTGTAAGGAATTTCCATAACACTCATATCTTCTTTGATTGCGCGCTCGACATCTTCTTTTGTAGTAAAAACTTCAAGATAACCACTAATTGCTTCGTGAATAACCTCAATTACACTATCAAAGTTCTCCATTCCTTATCTCCTCTCTCATTTTCTATAATAATTATAGCATACTTATGCTAAAAAGTCAATAGAAAAGCCAGTAGACTTTCTATCTACTGGCTAGATTTTAATTAGTCGTCATCTTCGCAAGCGGTCATTCCTGCAGGTGCTTCTTTTTCATCAGTCACAAGAGGAATGGGACAAGAATCAAGAGCTGCAAAAGCATTGGACTGAATCTCACGCTTGATTTTCTTGGTCGCGCGAGGTTGATTCATCATTGCCATAGCAAGAATCAGACCATCTTTATTACCACCCTTACTATTGCCCATCAGCATCAGCGGGAGAAGCATATTCTGATCCATCATACCACTGTTACCATTCATCATAGACAGAGCCAGAATAGTAGAAACATCCATGTCCGCGCCATCAGAAAGCAGCATCATGGCCATCGGATTCAGACCGAACGGATTGTCGTCATTGGGCTGAATCATGTTTTCAAAAGGACACATGATTTTGGTTACAAAGTCGAAACCAAACATATTCTTTGCAGGAATGGCAATCTTCTGCTCGCTTGCTTTGGGATCAACAACGGTGAAAGTGCCATCAGGATGGACATTAGTGACGGTCACATAGTTACTAGCATTGATAATAACATCACCGACACGCACCTGAGATACTGCTACAGGAATTTTAAACAGCATATCGGTATCAAAAGTCATGCCAGTAACATCCATGACCTTATCATTAATCTTATCATACGCACGGTAACGGTTATCAAAACCAAGAACCGCAACACCATAAATAGACGGCTTCAGTTCGGCAGTATGAGGAACCTTACCAAAATCAATATTCAGCATCTTAGAAAAATCCATTTTGGACTCCTTTTCTTTTTCTTTTGAGTTAAACATATCGGTAACTTCTTTGTCGGCTTGTTCTCTTAGGCCATTGATCAAACCATGTAACCAATTATTATCAATAGAAACAGAACCTGTGTTATTTGGTTTAAGTACATACTCATCAGCATCATAGGATTGGAGCTGAGCGTTAAATAAGCCATTACCAGTTAAATTAGTAAGATTAATTGTACCACGCAGGTCAACATCAGAAGTTGTCACCCTTCCATCTGTCTTAACTTTCAATGATGGCTGATTGACATCAATAGGACCAAGTTCTCTATGTCCACCTTTTGGCGAGTAAGTAAAAGATGCGACTGGATGAGATTCAGGGCAATTATCACAATCTTCCGCACAACAATCAGGATGGACGCAAGGACTGCACTTAGCCATCTTATCAGTTATCAGCTTGTCAATTTGATCATGTGTAATTAAAACATCTTGATCTTCTGGCCGCCAAGCCAGGATGGTTAATTTTTTACCATCCTTTTGGGCCATACAAATTTTAGGATAATATATCATCCCAACTTTATTTTGATATTCGTACACTAAATCAATATCGTCAGAATATTTAATTTTAAAATGCTGCAAGAAAAGAATATCTTCATAAGCACAAGCAAAACTATTCTTTAACTTACAGTATTTTTTGTACGCTTCATAATCATCAAAAACACCAGTAACAAGCATATCTGTATTATAACTGTAACCTTTTTCATTTACTGGGTCTTTAAGAATTAACAGTTCATCATGCTTACCAAGATACATTGGCGAAATTAGCTTGTAAACATAATCTTTTCCGCCAAAATCACCTTTGTTTCTCCTGAACTGAACTGTAATAAAAAATTCATTAGCCAAACAATTCACCCCACCTCTTGTTCAAGAGCAAGCACAATGAATTAGCAAGCGTTTCATTTTCAAAACGGATAACAGGTGAAATCCATCCATGCTTTGATTGATTCGCGCGCCCGCCATAATTTTTCTCGCAAAACTTCATATATACTGGATAGTCCAAACCAAGTATTCGCGCCTGGGCAATGTCCATAAAGCCGAGTTCTCCATTCGGATCTAATTTCTTTTCAACGACGATACTTTCTTTAATACGAAACTTGCCAGATGCAAATTCGTCTTTGCATACATAGAAAGGTTCATTACCATAATATTTTGGATCAATCATTTTTATTCTCCAAGAGATAAACAAGTCTATTTTCAAGCATTTCCGCCATCTTCATTGCGTCCTCACGCTTATTAAACATCGGGCCGCCAAGATAATGAGGAAGGCAAACTTCTTTGCCAAATCGCTTAAACAAATAAGCAATGTAATTTTCATAACTCAAACCAAGCAACCGCGCGGGCAAAATACGATAAGTACCGCAAAGAGGCCCAAGTTCTTTGCATAAATCCTCAGTTACAGTACAAGTGTATTTAGAGAGGTCACATGGATGCTCAATACACTGAAAATATTTCATTGCTTACTCGCTTTCTTTGTACTTTGAAATGTAATTGAGATTCATTGCCGCACGCTCTGCGTCGGTAAGAATAGTCCACGATTTAAAATTGTCGGGAAGTTTGATTTGATCAACAGGGAGAGGCTCAATAGGCCCATCTTCAAGAAGCTGCTTAGAAATGTCCTCGAAATAAATGAGGTCAGCATCTTTCTTTTTCTTTGCAGGAGCCGGTGCTTCACCAGATACATATTTCTTTACGGTTGCAGCAGTTGTTCCGCACTTCTTTGCGACATGACTATATACAGGATCTTTAGCATATTCCTCTTGAATCTGCTTAATTTTTTCTTCACTTAGGCGCGCCAAGGATAAATCACCTCTCCCTCTTTCTCATAAGGTACATTTCGCCAATCTTGCTTTTCGTTATAAGGATCTTCGTTCTTCCAAACGTCCAAATCCTCAACAATGAAAGTATTCATATCTCGGAGCAACTTGCTCACGCAAAAATTAAAATGCCCGCCTGCAAGTTTCTCATACATGTGAGTGGTATGCTTCTTGGTTTTCTTATCATAGAAATCTACGACAGTAAAGAGCAAACCACCGCTGCCATCTTCAAAAACTTCCCAGCTGGCTTTCTTTTGACGGACAACAAAACGTCCTTGCCACAAGTCATCATTTTCAATAACTCGATTGACAAAACGCATATCGGCATTAAACTTTCGCTGAGTAGCTTTTCTCAACCTAAAACTCATATCTAATCCCCTTTCTCATTTTCTATAATAATTATAGCACAATTTCATTCAAAAGTCAATTAGCTTTAAAGTTATAAACAGGCTTGATTACTTTCCAAATCTCAACGGTATCTTTGATATTCTCGACGATAGACTTCATTGGTTTATAAGCCATCGGAGATTCATCAATAGTAGCATTAGACACGCAAGAAGTCCAGATACCGTTCATTTCAGACTGGTACTCTTCAAGAGAAAGAGTTTCCTTTGCTTTCGCGCGAGACATTAAGCGTCCAGCACCGTGCGGCGCGGAATAATTCCAAGTAGGATTACCTTTGCCAATACAAATCAAAGAGCCGTCACGCATATTCATCGGAATAATAAGTTCTTCGCCCGCATTTGCTGCAACTGCTCCTTTGCGCAAAATAGGACGCTCACCATTCTCGCGCGGAGAAAAATCAATATAATTATGCTTAGTCTCAAAGAAAGTAAAGTTATCCCAGCCCATTTCTTTGCAGATAGTGAGCAGCATAGCTTTACGGTTTGCTTCAGCATACTCTTGAACGATGTTCATGTCGTGGAGATAATTCTCAAAAGGCTCTCCAGCCAACGGAACTAAACCTTTATCGTATTTAACTTTGCAAGAAGAAACATAAGCCGGAATTTCCGTTTTACGCCCATTTGCGAGCATCATTTCAATAACTTTTTTATCCACTTTGCTACAAGCCTTTTGATATTCAGTTTCAGCCAATTTCTGGTAGTATTTGCAGACTTGAATACCAAGATTACGAGAACCAGAATGAACAACAAGATAACATTGATTATCTTCGTCAATATTCATTTCAATAAAGTGATTGCCGCCGCCAAGAGTACCAATAGACTTCAAAAAATAATCTTCTTTGGTCTTGATTGCGTCCCAGCATTTTAACTGATGGAGCTGATTTCCCCAGTCCTTTGCATTAACACCTACACGACCAGGCATCTTAATATTAACCATTTTATCACGGATGGACATACCAGACGGAATATGCTCTCGGATAACTTTATCCAGTTTGTCAAAATCAACTTCTTCTTTATGCAAATTAGCAAATTCTGCACAAATCATACCACAACCAATGTCCACGCCAACCAGATTTGGAACAACGCAATCAGAAATTCGCATAGTAGTACCAATGGTACAACCTGCGCCAGCGTGAACGTCAGGCATGATAGCTGCGTTAGCGTTCTGCGCGAAAGGTTGATTCAGCATCTCGATAATCTGTGCGATAGCTTCTTGCTCAATCAAATCAGTATAGACTTGCGCGGAACCATATTTACCATTTAAAGTCAACATAAAATCCAACCTTTCTTATTTATAGAAAACAATGATACCACGAAATGGATCGTTCAAATCCATTGTATCTCGAAAAGCACAAACTTCTTTATCTAAGATACCATTATCACGAACATACTTTCCGCGCGCACCTCCAAGAATTTGTCTATTGAAACCAATAGCATCAAAGTCTTCAATCTCATAGGGATAAATAGCATCTTTATCGCCACAGTTGGTAATGCCAATCTCAGTAACGACAGAGCATTTTTCAACAAATTCTCGAATGGTCATTTTATTTCTCCTTTTCATTTACTATAAATATTATACCATATCTTTTCACGCGAGTCAATAGAAAAGAGCCTAGCCCATTACAGGCTAGGCTCCAAGATGAGAAAAGAAAGGAGACACTTATTAGTTAATCGTGGAACGGCTGACCAGATTTGAACTGGTATAGACGGATTAGGAATCACGCAGCTCTATCCTATTGAGCTACAACCGCATAAAATCTGGCATTGTTTTTCATCGCGCCAGAACGATGGAAAGGATAGTGGTGCGGCTGAAGGTAATCGAAACCCCATCCCAAACTTAGAAGGTTCGTGTTCTATCCGTTGAACTACAACCGCATAGGAGTGCGGCTTTATTAGCGTCGAGCCGCGAACGACAAAGGAGATTTGTATAAGATTCATAGAAATTGCAAGTAATATATTTAAAATTATGACATATGATTTTATAAATTGCTCCATTCTTCATCAGAATAATTTTTTATCTCTTTCTTTCTAAAGGGCAATTTATAATTTTTACACCAATGTCGAATGGCATTATCACTGACACCATATTTTTTGCTTAATGAAAGAAAAGACTATTCACGAATTTCTTGTTTTAAAATTTCTCTCGTTGGACGTTCAACAATCCGTTTTGCTAAATTTGCACAATTTACAGAACAAAAATTCTAATCTTTTTCTTTAGAATAGAAAATTTCTCCACAATATTTACATATTTTAGGTTTTATTGAATTTGATGAATAATAATTATTTAAACGAGATAGAGAATGAATTTGGAGGCCTTTTTCTTTTGAACGAATAGGATATTCTTTTTTAGAATTAAAATATGCTTCTCCAGTATTAATTTTACTGATAGTTCTCTAACCTACGTTAAACAACCCTCCAATTTCAGCTTCAGTTAAGAATGTAGAAAATAACAAATTATAAATTTCTTCAATCTACTCTTCGTTTAATCTTTTTGCATTTGGATCTTTCTAATGTCCTCCAGGAGACTAATTATAGCCAAAAGAAGAATCGTTTGAATTATATTTTGAAATATAATTTATCTCTTTTTCATTTAATTCTTGAACAGAACATTCCTCTAAGACTTCAAAAGAAAAGTTCTCTAATCCATATTTTCGAAATGCTCGGTATAAAGGATAATTATAACTAGCAGATTCTGGTTTAAGAATTACTTTTTTATGCTCTCGCCATCTTCTACTAATATTTTTACTCTGACCAATATAACATTTCCTATTAATCTAATTAGTTATTTTATAAATACCGCAAATAGGCATATTTATTCTCCTCCAGAATAAATAAAATATAAGGCCGGCGTGGAGGCACCTTAATCTCATTGATAGCTACTCAATGCTCCCCTATTGGTACGCCCAAAAAGAATCGAACTTTTATCTCCTAATTCGTAGTTAGGTATTCTCTCCGTTGAACTATGAGCGCATAAAACAAGACCAACAATACGTCGCTCTACCACTGAGCTAAACATTCTCATTTAAGAGAAGATGCTGTTGAGAATCGAACTCAACGACAAACGGGTTACAAGCCAATTTCAGATGCTGTGATGGTCTTTAAATGGTGCGTCTGACAAGATTCGAACTTGCATCTGACAGATTAAGAGTCTGCGATTCTTCCATTGAACTACAAACGCATAATGGTGCTGGATGTAGGCTACGATCCCACCACCCGCTCCTTACAAGAGAGCCGCTCTACCAAATGAGCTAATCCAGCATGGCAGACCCGATAATTTAAAGAGTACGGGCCTAGTTCTTTCTCTAATACGACTTACGCTTTCCGGTTAGTATCATTCCCGTTCCACAACGTATCTTTTAATTTGTAGTTTCTCAATACTTTGATCCAATAGGCAACTAGTATTCTATTAAATCGTTTCTTGAGACTTACAGGTATTAACACCTATGGTCGACCGTATCGGACTTGAACCGATAATATTCTATGAATAGAAACTCCTGGTTGAGAGCCAGGCGGGTTTAGCCATTTCCCCTAACGGCCGTTATAATGCGCGAGTGACTTTGAAGCAAAACTCTGGGCGACGTTTCTCGCGCGTCTTACAAGCGAACTCCACTCATAAGCCTTACCCTAGTTCTTTAGACAACCACTAGGAGTTCTATGGATGCCATGCAACTGGTACTCCGAGCCTGAATCGAACAGGCACTCTTTCGATTATCAGTCGAAAATTTTCACCAATTAAACTATCGGAGTAAATAAAGCTATTTTCATAGCTTATTCCATTCTTCATCAGAATAGGTTTTAATTAAAGATTTAGTTCTTGGTAAATTTAATTTGTCACACCATTTTCGAATAGCATTATCGGAAACTCCAAAATCTTTCCCTATCTCAACAAAAGTTTTATTTCGAATTAAAGATTTCAATTCATCTCTTGAAACACTCATTTCTGTAACGGGAATAATTTTAATTTTTCCAGCGCAACTTTTGCATCTTTGAAAATCTCCAGAAAGTTCTTTCCCACAATCAATGCAATAATATTTTTTAGAATAATTTTTCCGATTCTTCCCATTAGTTGTTTCAAGCTATTGGTTGCAATTTGGGCAAACCCATCGAAGATTTTCTAGTCTGTCGTCATTATTAATACCATTAATATGGTCAAGGATTAGTGTCAATGGCTTACCTTGCCAAATTGGTTCAAGATGACAAATAGAACACTAATAAGGAGTATAATTTCCTTTTCGATACCATCTTCTTAAAGTTTGTTGAGAAGCTGTAGAATCTTCTACAAAAACATTTTCTTCTGTTCTTTCTATCCGCTTTTCTTTTGAGACTCTTGTTTGAAAATGCGAAGTATCAAAGTCAGAAAACTTATTTTCTAAAAAATATTTTAAATCGCTAGAAAACGCAGTATAACCTAACTTTTGAGCTAAATCTTTATAAGATGTAGATAGCTAAACTATCTATTCTAGCTCTTGCTAAGTATATTTATCTACCAAAGAATCCATAAGTTATCCTCAATTAAAGTGGTGGCCCCTGCGGGACTTGAACCCAATGCATCAGGAGATTGAAAGTCTCCTATCCTCACCTTTAGACGAAGGGGTCATAATAAAGCGACATGGTCTAATTGCTTTTGCAAGGGACGTCTTTACCCGTGCCGTAGATGCGCATTGCGCCGACAATTATCAGAACGTTAATCCATTCTACCATCGAAGCTGGTGCAATTCAACTGACGAAAGAGAGCTTGTATTCATTTCGTCTTTCATGTCTATTGATTTTCGTCAATCCGACTTCCAAGTTCATCAGACTGTCCAGTTCACACCGCGTGGAGGTATCAATTATTGTGAACCTTACCACTCAATTAAGAGTGGTGAAGCAATCTTTTAGCGCCCTGTCACTTTAGGCTAAGATTGCAAGTAATTTATGAACGCAACTTCTGCGTTAGGAGGTTTGGCTCGGTTCAGCTCCATTAACTGGTAGCCTGTGACCCCTCTCGTAAAACCTAGCAGCTCACATTTTTGCTCAGTGAAGTGTCTGCCAACAAAACTGTCTATCCCACTAGTTCAGTTGCCACCTGGGATTGAAGTATTTATTGAACGCGCTTCCGCGAAGAACGGTTTTTCGTTTCTTGGTTCGGAACAAATGCTTCCTGCAACACCGAAATCTCTCAACCTCACCCACCGTACCTCTATTTTATACCGCTGAGCATTGGGCAGTTACGCGGTGCATGAGTTCGTCCTTTGATAACTCACACGCTAAATGCACTCTTTAGTTTAAACGACTCCACAGAGCTGTCGTAAAAATTAAGTAATCTTTCCTTAACTTTCTATAAATATTATAGCATAGATTTGAAGAAAAGTCAATTATTCAAATCCGTGTTTCTTAGCGGCAAGATCAAGTTTTTCAAGAGTCTCATCAGTCTGCTTGATGATTTCGCCATTGACAAAATTTACGCGCTTGATAAAGTGAGCCTGATCATTAGGAATAGTGAGTTCCTCACCAGTTAAACCCCGATAAATTTCACCATAGAAATCTTCACTATTGACTTCGATTTTAGAAAAATCATCCATGAGAATGTCATACTTCATGGCTTTGCCGATAAGCATACGCAAATAAGATTCACGAACGGTATGCCATTTAGTCTCATAATTCTTTTCGTTCATAATCTCATTTCCTTTCCTCATTTTCTATAATAATTATAGCATAAGATTAGAGAAAAGTCAATGGATTTGATTTTCTTTTTTATATTCCTCAAAAGCCCGTTTCTCTAAATCTTTTAATTCATTCCATTGTTCAAGAGTTAAAAATTTTAAAGCTGTCTCTTCATCTAAATAATTTTTTTTAGGGAATCCATCTTTATAAGTAAGATACCATTTGTTTACGAAATAAACAATAGCTGCAACTTGTCCTTGATGTGCCCAACAAATATGAGTAACTCTTTTATTTATAGAACCTGTTTCCTCATAATTATAGGCACTACACCAACCGCATCCAGTCGCAATTTGACAATCTAAACATTTTTGAGGAGACTAAGAAGTCCTTGTAATAGAATCCATTTCTTTTTTAAAAGCAATAGTTTTTGGAGTATTATATAACCCATTACAATCTCCAATTTCAACGTCTCGCGCTTTTTCTTCTCCTAAACTAATAGGAGCATATCGGACACAAGGATAGGCAACACCATTTGGAGCATAACAAATCATATTTCCTGTGCCACCACAAAAATTTCTGTCATGCTCAGGAGACGTCAGATCAAAAGGATTTCCTATGCTTGTATCAAAAATAGTTAAATAAATTTCATTTTTCTTTTCAATTAAATAATCTGCAACTTTAGTTAATTGGTTATATAGTTCTGCCGCATCTTTTTCAGTATATTCCGGTTCATAGGCACAATTACAAGCAATAAAATCTGCCCCACTCTCTATCATAAAAATAATGGAATCATACACATAAGGCAAACTCTCTGGAACAAAAGTCATTTTTGTAGATGGTGGTGCATATTTCCTTTCTTCACAAAATGCTTTATAAGCAATATCAAAAGAGCCTTCTCCTTCAAAAGAAACACGACATTTGTCATGCAATTCTTTAATGCCATCTATTGAAATATTTAATGATAAAAATTTTCTATATTTTGCAATAAATTCTTGAACTTTCTGCGTAAAATATAGCAATCCGTTAGAACTGATACTTATTCTTGACATATAAGCTAAAGGACATTTTTTTAATGCACATTGCTCAAAAAAATAAGTAATAATTTTATCCATTAATTCAGTTTCAAGGAAAGGCTCTCCGCCAATAAAAGTCAAAATTAATCCTTTTAAATCTTTGTTAATAGGATGTTCTAAATTATTTAATTCATATTCTGAAATAATATAATCTATAATTTTTTTACCGGTATCCAAAGACATAACTTCATTTTTTTTATGATGTTCATAGCAATAAGAGCAATTTAAGTTGCATCCAGAAGTCAACTAAAAAGTAATTTCTTTTATCTTATAGGGCGGCTATTGATAATATAGATCTGAAATATAATCATTGTAATTCATTCTATTTCGTTTCTTTTTATTCATCATAATAAGAAATCTCCTTATTATCTACGTCAATGAAATAGTTTAAATTATCAATACCTAATTTATACCCCTCTGGAAAATATTCTTTCATGATATGGCTTTTTATCATTTCTAAATGGACTATATCTTTTTCTAATTGACTTTTATAATTTTTAATGTAACTATCAAGCATCTCTTTTTTTGATTTGTTATCGCATAAAGAGACAAAAAAATCTATCATCGCCTTTAAGGAAAAAATTTCATAATTAATCCGCTCAATTGCGATAGCATCTTTTGAATCTATACTAAAAGTTGCAATTTTCAAGATATAAATACCTCTTTATTTTCAAAACTAATATTATTCATTCTCTCACTAAAATTATTAGCATAATCTGCAAGAGTTTTTATAATCTTATTATTTCCGTGAAAATCAACAAGAGCCATTTTTAAAATTTTTATAACGGAAGTATACCAGCAAATAAATAAAATATCCTTATCTGTAACACTATATTTTTCTGCTTTTCCAATAACTATTTCTTGTACAGCTTTTATAAACTGTTCTTCTCTAAAGAAATTTTGAGATAAAGGAATAGCAATAGTAGTTAAAATTGCTAAAACAATAATATCTTTTTCTTCACTATATCCTTCTAAATTTAAAAATTTTAAAGCTCTCGTAATTAAATCTAAATAATAGTTGTAGCTTTTTGAAAAATCTTCTATTCGGCTCTATCTTTGTGCAAGACCAATAATGAAATAAAGAAAATGATGAAAATCTCCTTTTCCATTCATTAAATTAAGAATATTTTTTAAACTATCATCATCTATATATTCTTCATTTTCCTAAGCAATTTTAAAATTAATCAAATCTAAATCTTTCATAATTATCCCACCTAATGACAACTGCCAGTACAACTCCAACAGCCACTACAGTTACCGTTACAATTTTGGCAGATATTAGTACCCGAGCAGCCATCGCAACCTTGACAGCCACCAGAACAACTGCCTGAGCAAGAACCAGAACAACCAGAACAACTGCCTGAGCAAGAACCAGAACAACCAGAACAACTGCCTTGACAACTTCCTGTACAACCTGAGCAAGTTGAATAACATCCTGTAGAACATAATCCAGTACAAGCTGCATTACACCCATGATCTGAACTTGTAATACCTTTTCCAGCTAATAAACTAACCTAACTATTTAAATCTTGTAAAGAGATAATATCTCCTTTAGATACGCTTTTTTCACTATTATTTCTAGCTTTATAAGTTGGTTTAGTCATTGTACTTATCTGAGAAGCTGTAATAATCCCATTCTTAACAGGAGAAAAATTATTTACCGCGCTATAGTACCCCGACAAAGTACCATTACTCTAATTCTATCCCGTACCATTTGTTTTTCCCCGACGAGAAGTCGAACATTCATTTGCTACTACTGCTTTTAATGCTTTTACATCATCTGCTGTAATAATGCTACTTTTTGCAATCGACATATAGCAATTTCACCTCAATGGAAAAGTAGCATCCAGCTTGCCCAAATCTGAACAAAATGTACCAGCTGATCCTCAATCAAATTAAAAGTTCCTTTATTGGCCTTCTCATTATCCACCATCGCGTGAACCACCGTGTTAAATCCAACCAGCGCACTAAACAGCCAACCAGCCTCATTCCATCCACTAGTCATTCCCATATAACCCAACAACGGCAGACAAACCAAAAAGCTCCACATAAAAGAATGCTCAACAAGAACAATCATCCAATCATTCTTATACTGTTCCTGCGGATAATTCTCTTTCCACCATTTTTTCTGTTTAAACTGCGCAAGAACGCCTTGAAGGTTATAATCAGCAATCAAATGAAGAAACAACATCGAAAATAAAATCAAATAAGCCATTAAAGTTCCTCCATTACTTCCAAGAAAGCTCTAATCATATCCATGCGTTCAAGCCCCATCTTGTCACCTAATTCTTTAATATTATCTTCAAAAAGAGCAACTCTATACTGCTCACCATTCAACATATCTGTCAGGTAATTTTTAAATCTCTCCCCATCGGGAGTCAACTGAAAATTATCATTCTTCTTCGTTTTCATTTTCTACCTCTTTATACATTGATTGCGGCAGGGTGATAAATTGCCCTTTCCCACTAAACAGCCACATGTAATCTTTTCTTTTATGCTTTTGAAAACATTGGGGACAAACAATTTTATCCTCATTAACTGCTTCACTAGCAATATTCGCATTAGCAAAATCAATGCGCCCGCCGCAAGAGCAAAAGAAAGTTACTAAACTATCAGTCGGCAAAGTTACCCCTTGAGGAGTCATTACCGGTGCGGCGGGAAGCGAAACACTTACAATATAATTATCCATTAATCCACCATCCAAGCATATTCATAAACTCTACGGTAGTCGTTACTTTTTCGAGTTGAAAAGTTTTTATTCCGACGCACAGCCTGGTTTGCCTTTCTCTTGAAATAACGATAACGACTAGCATGACCAAGCTGACGAAAGTAAATTTTTTCAACTCTATACTTTCCGCGCCAAGAATAATAATCTTTATACTCGCCAGGTACTCTAAAATCATAATCAACAGGAGGCTTAGTACGCAAAGCCCGGCGACATCCTTTATTCCGAGCGTAGGTTAAAAAATAAGGAGAAGGATAGCCTGCAGTCTGGCTCAAAAAATATTTTTTATTAAATTCCTTTTTCTTCGCGGCTCGACGCTCCGCACGAGTACGGGGATGCCCCATTTACCATCTCAACTCCTCAAACTTAGCTTTAAATTCTTCAACTAACATCTGATTTAATTCTTTACGAAGCTGATTTTCAGTTTTACCTTTGTCCGCGGGCTGGTCATGCTCCCAACGGTCGCGCACATTATAGAGCATAGTATTCAAATCGAACATTGCGAGAGCATCTTCTTTAGACATTGAACCATTCTTAATTGCAAGAAGGGTATCACGCAAATTTTTAGAATAAGTAGAATAAGGATATTTGTCGCGCTCAAAAGCATGAAGAAAAACGAAATAATGCAAAACAATATCAACTAAAGTTTTGCGGTCGCCTTTCTTATTCCAATCCAAGCGTTCCAACTTTCTACTCTTGAGCGTGCTCTCAAAACAATTCACTACGCGCCAATAAAACTTAAATAAAACCGCAGTAAAACAATCCATATCCTCAAAAGGATTTACTCCTTCGCCAGCATCAGTCCAACGCATAATAGTAGTATATTTAGAACTTGCGACTTCAAGGGCATGGAAATCCGCATTCATCAGTGCTTCAACAAAAATACGAAAATCTTTAACTACGATATGCTCGCCATTGGGAATGCCATTTTCGTCAACGTACATCAATTCTTTTGAAACAGGTTTACGATTCAAAGCCAAATCTTCAAGAGAAGGCATGGCAATCAGATAAGAATCGACATCAGATTCTTCAGTCTCAAGCGCGTAATTCTGAGAGCCGTAAATAGATGCTACAATTACGTCATAACCTTTTAACTGCGCGAACTTGACATGACGCATCATCTGATTAAAAACATTTTCATCAAAAGTAGCAAGTTCTTTCATCATCATTCTTCCTTTCTCATTTTCTATAAATATTATACCATATATAAACAAAAAAGTCAATAGGCTAGATACCTATTGACTTAAAATTAACTATTTAGACGTTCTGAAATTTTCTGGATACCACCGGTAGCTTCATTGATTTCAGATTCAGCTTGAAATTTAATTTTATTAATATCAGCTTGGACACAACGAAGCAAAGCAACTGTGTCTTCATCAAGTTTCTTTTTTTCTTGCGGATTATAATTGATTGCGCGAGGACCATTTCTTGCTTCTTCACGCTCGTAATAATATTTTACTGCGGCTCGATATTCCTTGGCAGTCTTAAAATAAATCCAATACCAAGTCTGGTCATTTTTGAATCTCAAATAACGTCTTTCAGGATATGTTTGCTTAACAATATTCCAACGCACAGGATTAACGGAATAAAAATCGACAAACTGTTTGTAAGACAAGCATACTTTATGATCTATATGAATCGACCTGCCGTCTTCTCGAATAATATCATCATTCACATTTTCAAAATCAACATCAATCAAGTCATATTTGTCTAATTTCTTTTCTATCGCGGTTGGAATGGCATAAATAGTTGCTGCAATTCCAATAAAAGGACATACCATAGAAATAAATTCATCTTCGTCATATTTCACGCCGCACAGAACAGAAATAAAACCCATTATAACAAAAATTATAACGTGGACAATCAAAAGCAAAAGCATTATTCAAGTACTCCATTCGTTAAAACTATTGTGCGTCCGTCCATGCTCCAAAAGTCAGCTTTAAATTTGATAGTTTGCCCTGTGCTAAACTTTTTCTGGTTGACGTTATCAAGATAAATCATAATCTTTGCACCATAGGGTGACGGGTCACTTTCGGTATTAGCAACAACAAAGAAACCAGGAATTCCACCATAGTCCCAATAAAAATCTTCGGTGGAAACAATCAACCGCCCATCTTCAGAGACAGAAATTTGGTCAGCTTTAATTTTACCTTCAAACTTCAAATCCATTCTTTTCGCGGCGGGAGAAAAATCCGTTCCCTCTTTCCACGCGTCTCGATATTGCTTAGCCAGTTTCTTAATAGTCACATTGTCATTATATTCTGACGTGACAGTAATTTGTTTTGTCCTACCAGGCAATTCTCTGTCGGCATAAGTATAAAAACAACATCCGAAAATAATTATAGCTGACAGAATAACTGATATTGTCGTTTTTAAAAATTCTCTCACTTTAATCCTCTTTCTCAACTTTCTTGCGCTTGGCGCACAAATTAGTAATATGTTCATTAGGATTCTTAATCATACGATGACGCAAAATCTGAAATGCTCGTCCAAGAGTAGGAGCATTAATGGTAGAAACTCGTCGAGTGGATTTACCGTCCTTGGTATAAGTGTAATACAAAGTCCAAATAAACATTTCCATAATACTCCTCCTTTTGAGTTTAATCTTGATCACGCGGGATGGTATACCAGACAGTAGTATAAACTACACCATCTGAGCAAAATTGTGAAAAGTCAAGTACATTAACTTCGGGATGTTCATATAAAAATTTCTTTACACCAAATAAATCAGTTGGATCAAAATTTTGCTTATTAGGGAATTTATTGTGGCGAAAAGTTAAATGATGAAGTTCTCCAACTTTTTCCCCATTAAAAATCATTCTTCTGCCTTTCTTATATAGACGTACAGTATTGGTTTATTCTCTTTCAAATCAATTGCACTTCTCGCGCAATCTATAGAAAACTCAAGAAGTCCACTAGACAAGTGGCCCATATCGCCAGAATAAAGTTCTTTAAAAGTAATATTATCAACAATTCTAATTCTTTCGGCACTTGGGAAGATTTTAAATAGCTTTTTAATTTTCATTATTATACCTGTCCTAACTCAGAATCATTGTAATAAATAAGGATATAATGATTTTTATCCTCACTTTGAGATAATATTCCATTTACTTTTCGCGCACAAAAGAACTCATATTCATTATCGCTCATTAAATCTTTCACAGTTCCCACAAAATGAGGACTTTCACTGTAACGATCGCCAGCAATCTCAATCCACTGATATTTGCACAGCACATTAAGTAAATCTTTAACTGTCATTTCTCATCTTCCTCTCTTGATTTTCTATAAATATTATATCATAAGTTTGTCTTAAAGTCAATAAAAAAGACCTCAGATTTTACTCTGAGGTCTTCTCTCCATAAACGTAATGCGTCTATCTTTATGTCGAACTTTGCCAATGGTGTCTCCTCACAGAATCGAACTGTGCATAGGTTGCTTATGAAACATCCGTGAGTTCCCAGCTCAGGAGACATAAAAGTAGGGGGATACCCACCCCACAAGGATTCATACTTGCAAAGGATATTCGCCCTACAAAGGTTTACACTTAGGTAGTGAAAACCTATTTTTAATAGCAGTTATTCTAAACTCAACTATTAAAAATTTCACTCACACATACATCCCAGACCTCTTTTGCTACTAGATACTCCCGGTTTAAATGTGCGAGCGACTAAAAGCATTATCAAGTAATACTTACTTTTATTTTCCTATTAAGAAAAAAATTTGCTGCTATCCGAGTATCTATTCAGAGGGACAGATTTCTTACGTGCCTGTCGTAAAGCCGCCAGTAGAAATTCCACTGGATTAGGTGGACCGGGGAGATAAACTCCAGCCCAATTTAATCAAAGATTGGTATTCTTTTACTCTAATTAAGTATTCGGCGTTATAACATCTATTATTCCGCGGTCTATTTGGTGTTTCAGTGTACCGTACAATGCGTGTCTAGCCCAGGCATTGCTCCACTTCAGCTATAATCCTCTAAAAGGGTTAAACCTAATTAAAAACTTTGATTAATGGTGTGCGAGAAGGGAGTTAAACCCTCGTCCCTTGCTTGGAAGGCAAGGATAATTGTCGTTATACCACTCGCACATATAAGAGGGAGTTTTCAGACTATCCCTCACGTCTAGTCCATAGGGTTTTAGAACTCCTATGCGTTCAAGGTTACTTTCGTTTTCTTTGTTTTATAGACCGATTTCAAATGACTAAGCCACATATCGCTAAGCGCCGGTGGTAGTTTACCTCAAATCCATCTTATCTCTGTCTCCGCAAATTCATTAGTCTTAGCGGTGCTGACTAGATAGTTTAATGACTTATCTAGGTCCAAACCTCGCGAGTTTGACGCCTTATCTCCTAGGCGCAAGGCTCGTAGTCCTTCCGAACTACACATGGCGGCGATAAAGAGGATCGAACTCTTTTCCTGTAGGAGACAGCTACTAATTCTAGCCATTGAACTATATCGCCATATGATTAAACGAATTCCCATTTAATCCCGCCACAAATACAAGGTGATTCTTTATTTAAAGCGTTACTAAGTGTTGTTCGTCCAATTCCATTTTCCTTTGCCGCGGCAGAAATACTTTCATAAGCAGTTAAAACCTCTCCAGAATCAGTATCTAATTTAGCTACCTTCTTTCTTAAATCTTTTTTAACAGTAGGAAATTGTTCTTCATACCAAGCAAAGAAATCTTTTTTATAAGTAGGAATACCATACTGCTTGCATAATTTTTTAATGCTCTTTACGCAAGTTCCATGATTCACAGCAGTATTTGAATAGCCATACTCTCGAATTTCTTTAATTAAGACTTCTTTAGTAAGACTGTTTGTTAAAGTTTCTATAGGAGAAGTATCTTTAACTCGACAATCATTTGAGCAATAAGTTTTATTAGTAGTTAATTTACCACAATATTTGCATGGATGTACATTTTTAGGAGTATAAGGCACTCTTTCTTTCTTCGCCTTATTAAAAGGAGGGAGAGGAGTTGCTCTTAAAGGATAAGCTTCATTTTCATTAAAATGAACTTGTCCCTTATTTATTCTTGTAACAGTCCTACGGCACAAACCATGTTTCTCGCCAATCTGCTCAAAAGTCAAATTAGAATTTTTAATTTCATCTATAATCTATTGAAATTCGACAGAATCATAAACTGCAAAAGAAGTATGATTACTACTTCCGCCAGAGTCTATATTGTAACCAAAAGGAACTAAAGAACCATATTCTTTAATGTATGCTTTCTCTAATTCATCTAATTCCTCTACTGTACATTCTTTAAGAACTTCAAAAGAGAAATTTTTAACTCCATATTTCTTTATCGCGCTGGAAATAATGCTCTATGCGCTATCCATACAATGCTCTTGCCAGCGGCGCTCAATATGAACCGATTGTCCAATATAAACTTTGCCGTTAATTAAGTTTTCGATTTTATAAATCCCAATCATTTCTATCACTCCTTCTATTTTATAAGTAATAAAAATGGCAGTTTTCTCTAAAATCGAAACGCAAATGTCTCATTGAGGAAAATTACTTTTCCTCGTCACCTTTGTACCAAGCCAAATCAATTTCACTCAACTTAGCCCAGTTCAAACTAGGATACATATTATCCTTTTCACGTTCATCAAATACGGCAAAACCAATCAACCAATCGTCGCCAAGATTGATAGCCTGCCGCAGATAAACATACTGACAAACTCCATCATAACCTTCGTTCAGGTCAAGTTTTTCATCCTCTTTATACCAAAGACGAAACAACTTATCCTTAGCATAGCTATTGAACCAGTCAGCAAAATTTCCAACAAAAAAGTCCATAATGTATCCTTTCTTGAAGTAAGTGGTCCCTCATGATGGTATCGAACCATCCCGGCGAAACGCACTAGATTTACAGTCTAGCCCCAGTCCTTATGGTCTAATGAGGGATAAATGGTGCGCGTGAGAAGACTTGAACTTCCAGTCTGACGGATTAAAAGTCCGCGATTTTACCATTAAACTACACGCGCATGAAACAGAATATTAAGAAGCGTTCTGTTATCGCTCTTGGCGGACCGTACAGGGCTTGAACCTGTGACCCATGGATTAACAGTCCATTGCTCTACCAACTGAGCTAACGATCCATAATAAAAAATCAAGACGACTTTTTTGTTTTGTTTTATCATCTATATTGTTAAAACATCAAAAGTTTTGCAGAAATCGTCTTAGAATCTCATTTCAGCCCACATCAAGACAGCTTCTTACCAATATTAGAATTTTAAGTTCTGATTGTAAGTATTTTGCTGCTTCTGTCTTTCATTTTCCATAAATATTATATCATAGAAATCATAAAAAGTCAATTCATTCGGTGAGCAGTTTCAATCTCACGCAAGCTCATAGGGATTTCGTTTAACAGTATCAGATATACCATAACCTTCACGTTCCCACATTAGAGCAACATTATTGTCTTTAGCGATTTTTAATTCTTATCTACGAATGAATCTCATTTTCTATAAATATTATAGCATATTATCTATCAAAAGTCAAATCATTGAAAGTCATCTTCTGTCCAATGAAGACCTTTATAGGTAAGGTAATGTTTAAAATCTTCAATAAAACGCCAATAATCTTTACCTTTCCCTTTTTCAAAGGGAAGTTTGTTATACTTGTAGAAATCGTGCGTATATGCAATCCACAGAAGCCAAATCAAATTAGTATCTTTTGCTTGAACATGAATCTTTTCGCGAGGCTGATAAACTGGATTATGATAAAGAACATAATATTCATTATGAACATTTTCAACAGTCCAGTTAGAATCGTGAGTAAGAATTTCAAAAAGATACTTCTTCGCTTTATTTGAACGAAATACATGAACACCACCAAAACAGAACTCAAAATAATTCATCAAATCATCATAAACCCAATCACTTGCGGGCGCAGAATTAACTTTCTTTTTCTTCTTACTCATTGGAGTCCTTTCAAGTCTCAATCAAAATGAACGGATAACCCGGAGCCTTCTCGTGCAAATAAGTATAAATCTCATTGCACTTATTCAGATAAGCCGTAGCACTCATGTCAAGATTCTCTGGAATGGGTTTGCCATTGAGATAAAGTTTTAAATAGCAATCATAACTCCAATTATCTGCGAAAAGCAAACCGAGAATATATGAATAGTCATTATCGACGTCTTCTCTCTTGATAATGCCTGCGTGAACTAAATCATCTTGAAGAACTTCATAACTAATAACTGGTGCAGTTAAAATCTTCATCATAATTTTCCTTTCCATTGGTGCGCAAGGTGGGATTTGAACCCACAAATCCTACGTCCTTAGCGTAGTGTCTATGCCGTTCGACTACTCGCGCGTAATGAAGAATTTTCGTATCTTCCCCCTCTTGATTGCCTATTCAATACTGAGGACGACGGACTAACTCAATCAAACCGTGAAGTTCAATTCCCATTAGGGAATCTAATAGGGAACTCCGTTCTGGAGCGACTGGTTGGATTTGAACCAACGATAAAAAATTAAGTGCTTTGCAGGCACCCGCCTTTGTCCACTGGGCCACAGTCGCATATAAAGGGAGAATTGCTTCTCCCTAAAAGAAAGAGGTATGTATGAAAAGAGTAGGAATTAACTTCCAAACTCTATAAATATTATATCACAAGATTAAGAGAAAGTCAATTAAACGGTTTCCAACATTCCCTCAAGCATTTTCTGGATTTCAGTATTCTCCATATCCAGCTCATGACTACGCTTTACTGCAAAGCCATCATACTTACCAATCTGCTCATACAGCGCAATAATCCGCTTCTTATAATTGTAAGTGTAATTCGCCAGGGCATGATAATACTGAGTCCAAGCCTTACGACGAGCGATCCTCATGCCCTCGTCCTCGTCCCATTTATCATCAACCGAACAATAAGCCTTACCCTCAAACTCAAGATAAGCAGGACCAAGATCAGAATTGACATGGAGCAGAGAAGCAATATCCTCTAGCTCACGAATCTTAAAAGCGTCACGCTTAGTCCAGAGATTTGCCAGGTCGCGAGCGCCACCGCTCAGCTTAGCAACTACGACGCCATGATACGGCTGACCATTGATACAGCCAGTCTTATCTCGATCAATGTAATACGAAAAACTCGGCTTCTCATAGGCATAATCATCCTGAGGCTTAGCTGTATAACGAGGAACAGCAGGAATAAACTTAGTCATAATTTAAATATCCTTTCTTAACTTTCTATAAATATTATAGCATAAAATCGTTCTAAAGTCAATTAATTTTCAAGAGTGTTTGTGGAAAACGCTTCGGCCGCAACATGAACGCCAAGAAAATACTCAATAATTGCAGGCAGAGTATATTCTGCATCGTCCACAATGATTTTTTCAATTATCTTATCCGCGGCAAGGTCGTCAAAAGTAACGGGCGAAGGAATCTTGTAGCCCATCACATTTGCCTTTTCCATCAAAATGCGTCGCCGATGGTCGTCAATAGCAAAAATAGGAACACCAGAATTTTCGCTCTCCTCGATCAGACGAGAGGTTTTACCTTCTCCGCGTTTCATTCTAAAAATCTTCATTTAGTTCTTCTCCTCAGCCATGTAATTTTTCAGCGCCTGAGAGATGGTCTTACCATCTGCTTTTGCACCGATCTCTGCACGGACTGCTTTCATCGCCGCACCAAAACCAGTCGGAAGTATACAATCTGCATCCATCGCGCGCAGATAATCCAAAACTTCATCGTAAGACATCATTTTGGGCAGATAAATAGAATAAAGGTCAATCTGACGCTTCAAACCTCTAGCATAATGAGTATTAAGCAAGTCACCAGACATTGCATCATAATCCTTCTGCATCTGTCTGACTTCCTTTTGAATCACGCCAAGTGCTTCATCATCGGTCAATTCACCATGCCGATATTCAACTTCCTTCGCGCGCAAACGAGACAAGAGATAAGAATAATCATTCTTATCTTCCATGCGCCCGTCCTTCAGTGCTTCTTTCATTTTCATTTCAATCTCAGAAACAATCAAAATAATCTTCCTTTCTTACAAGGTGATATAAAAATCTACGCCTTCATTCCACATAATTTTTCGGGCTTCGTGAAAATCTTTAATCTGCGGCGGAGTCTTATCATGCTGTTTAAACCAGTAATCAATAAAATCCTGCGCCGCGAAGTTCATCAAAGCAGTATTGGAAATGAAAGTTGCCCAGTTAGTATCTGCTTTTGCTTTATAGCGTACAAGCCACATAGAAATTAACCCCATTTAGACTGGCGAACATAAGACAAAGTGTCGTGAAGTTCTTCCGCAGTTGGCTTAAAATTAAGCCACTTCTCAATCTCTTCTTTTCCATTAATAGTATAACAACCATCGTCGAAAGACATTATACGATTATCAGAAGCATCAAAAGAATAAACAGTACCATCCGACATCAGTAAATCGCCAGTTTCATCACCAGAAACAACCTGAACAAAAATTCCTTTAACGTCGGACAAGTTATGCTCTTTGATATGACAAACAGTCTCTCGATTGCTATAATCATAAACAGTAAACTCAAAGCCCATAATCTTATTTCCTTTCTCATTTTCTATAAATATTATATCATATATATCTAAAAAAGTCAATAGAAATAAAGGTTAAAATTTAGCTAATCCAACCTCAAAAAGCAGCCAATTATCCATTGCGTGAAGATACTCAAGCTCAACATCGGACTCAAAAAAATCTTCCTCTTTTAAAGGATAAATACCAAAATCAGTTGGATGCTCACGAATTTCCTCTTTGGTTACAAGAGCAGAATCATAAGGTTCATGCTCTTGATAAATCTTTCTTGCGCACTCACGAGCATAGCGCATTGCTTGCTCATTGTTATCAAATTCTTTTACGTCCACCAAACGCAATGGAGCATAGGGACGCTTCAAGCCAGCATAAATTTCTCGTATCATAATTATTCTCCTTAACTTTCTATAAATATTATAGCATATCTTTGCGCGAGAGTCAATACAAAAAATGGGCTGGAATTTCTTCCAACCCAATATATGTCAAACTTCAATCCAAGCATCAGCGTAGTCAGCCGCAGAAAGAATTGTATCATCTTGTAAACATTTCCAGATGAAACCATTGTCATCAACATAAACTTCATCTTTCATGTAGTGTCCATAACTACCAACAGGAGCCACCCATTTCTTTGCGGCAAAAGCGTCAGTAGTATGGCATAATGACCAATTTTCACGGTCTTCTTTTGGTAAAATTGCTGAAGCAGTATGAGGAATCAATAGAACCCATACTTGCTCGTCATATCTAACGGGCGCGCCAACTACCCAAGAGGAATAATCCTTATTAGGTTCCCATTCGGGAATACATCCCTCATTGGCGATGATCTCAGTGCCAGTCAGATTTTTTGCTTGCTTTTGAAGCGCTTGTGCATCAGCTTTGCCTTTCGCACGGAAAGTATTCAAAATAAAATCTTTACTTGTCATACTGATTGCACTCCTTCTTGATAGGCTGCGGCGATAGCATCGTAAATTTGTTCTACATCTGATTTATCTGCTTTTGAATTTTCAAGTGCGGAGACACGCTCGTCAAGAGTCATAGAAGCCTTGGCTGGATAATTCCACCAAAAGTCAAAATCATTTTCAACTTCTTCTACTGTCAGCGCGCCATCATAACGGAATTGAACTTCGTCGCACTCGTAAGCATCATAGGTTTCTTCCGAATTACCCTGTTTGGTGACTTTTTCGATATTTTTCCTCAAAATAACGTCGGTTTTCCCGCCAACGGGGAAAGTCAAAACAGCTTTCGGGATAGAGCAATAAGTCTCTTTCATAACTTGTCAATTCCTCCCTAGAATGATTAGATATGGATTGCTTCGAACGATTCATTAGGGTATTTATATGATAATTGAGGATTACTCCATGACTTTTAGAATATGTAAGCCAACTATTATATGCTGCAATTTTTCGCGCTCTCCAAATAGGCACATAAGAGAGTTGATTTGCGCGGATAAATTGTCTACGCGCTCTGCGAAAAATTTTCTTGCGAATGCCACGGTGATGACGATAAATTCTAAAACCCATCATATCAATAAAAGTATCTTTATAGCGAGGATGATTTTCAATCTCTTTAGATGGGAATTGAATTATTGTCCAGACATTTTTGATTTCTAAACTAAATTGTGCTTTAATACGTTTAGCAACTGTCTTAATCGCGCGCTCTAAATTGGACTTATATCCAAACAAGAGAAAATCATCTGCATAGCAAACAATTTTTTCAACCAGCTTAATCCGCTGTCCGCGGCGCTCTTTATAAAGTTTATTAAACTCACGCAAAACTTCACTCATTACTAAATTAAATGCCCAAGTGGAAAAGTAACCACCAATAATTAAATGGTGATTAGGATAATTTGCCATGATAGCATCAACTAAACCAATTAGCTGCTTATTCTTGCCGCAATATTTAGCAATAAGATTATGAACAGTGCTTACTTTTGTTGACGGATAAGCCTTACGGACGTCACATTTAATACAGTCCACTCGTTTGTCTTTGAACTTTGGACTATTGAGAATATATGAAATTCTTTGCGCGCCCTTGACTTGTCCCTTACCTGGGATACTGCCAAATTGACAATATAAAATTTTAGCATCGAAAAGTGGTTGAAGTGCGTAAACCGCAATATATTCAAATACTTGCTGAAGAGGAGATTCTTGACAAATATCTCTTTTCTTTCCAGAAATACCATCAACTCGATTGAATTGACGGAGTTCTTTAAATTTAAGTTTATTATCAGCAATCATTTGAGCGCAATTTTCAGATAGTTTCTTGATTGCACCGTCAATCATGGGAGTTGATTCATTTAATTGTGAACGCTCCTTTATTACTACGCGGCGAGATATACCTGTTTGGGTGCATAATAAATCAAGAAAATCGTTGCGATAAAGTTTATGCTTAACACAGTCATAAACCGCCCAGTAAATAAACTCTGGATCGCATATATTAGTACTTGCGGGCTTACAAAAAGTCTTTATAAGTAGCCCTCCTTATTAGTCCTTTGGCCGGTCTCCCCGTGCGACTTTCGCCGAAGCTACTAGACGCGGTTAAGCTTACTCTTTTCTGAATAAAAGAATAAGCCGGTCTTGACTACGCAGGAGCAATTTCAACTAAATAAGTCTAGGAACGTAATCCGCATTATTGTTGTAAAACTGCTCCGCAAGCAAGACCGGCTAGGACCGCCGAGCGCCCCGTTCCAGTTAGAATTCGAAGGAGAATTGTTCGAGTTACGAGCTGAAACACCACAATTACCGCCATTCTACAAATTGTAGAAACACCAACCAGCACGCACACCAGACGACGCCAAATTGACGTTGAAGCCAAATCTGCCAACGGAATACGTCCCTACTTTCGATAAGCGCCGAAAGAACTGAATGGAGGATTTTGTAGTAGAGAAATCCTTCCCTAAACTTTGAATCGTATCCTTGGAATTTTATTCTAGGTTATATAGATTCTTGAATGGCGGTAAAGTCATTGAATCTATCTCGGTTTCGTATGAAACAAGACTTGAAAGTTAATGGTTCAATTAAATCATACTATTGCTACATTCAATTGAGATCGGGTCAACAGTCGGACATATCGCACGGATGGGTCGTTTCCATTATAACGGGGACTTGCGTCCCCTCTCTTGCCTATCCGCACTTCGTGCTCCTAGGCTTCGATTCACCCCGCAAGACCTGGACCGCCGAGCGCCCCGTACCAGTAAGAATTCGAAGGAGAATAGTACGAGTAACGAGCTGAAACACCACAAGCACCGCCATGCCACAAACCGGAGAAACACCAACCAGCACGCACACCAGACGACGCCAAACCGACGCGGAAGCCAGCTTTACAACCAGTTCCGCTACCAGCTGTTGTGGATACCTTAGCTGGCCAGCAAACTGCTGGATCATTAGCGATTGCGGTATCTTCAATATATTCCCAGTGCCAACTTGTATTAGCACCCTCAACTGCCCACTTCAAAGTCAAATCAGTTTGCTTTGTATAGTCAGAAGAAATTGTTCCATTAGTAGTAACTTTTGACTGGTCATGGCAAGTATAACAATCAAACATATAGTTTGTATCATCTTTACTCCATTGCCACAATTCGTCTGAAATAATCAGATAAGCACCATTTTGGAACTCAATCTTCTGGAGCAAGCCAGGTTCAGAACCATTGGTGTAATTAGTTGCGCTGCCATCATAACCCAATACGTTGTCATTGTATCCAGAGTGATAAGGCATAGAAGAAATCATTGTTTCACTCGCGACAGTGTCAAAAGTTGTTCCGCCATTATCAATATTAACGGCTGTATAAGAAGTATCATCAATGGTGACTGGCTCCAAACTTTTGACTTTCTTCATTGAAACAAGGCTTCTCATGGCGCTATCGCCGCGATCGGTAGAGCCACCTTTCTTACCAATGATAACAGTTGAACCAACTTTAATGTTTGCACCCTAAGCGGTAGTAACAATAATACGTTCTACACCTGTCTCACCAACAGGAGTAGTATATTGCCAGTTATAGTTTGAACAACCTTCAATAGTACCAGAATTACCTTTCTTAGCATACTTTAACTTCATCATAATATCAAGGAACTTGATAAGGTTGCCACTCGCGCCAGAGTATTGACTACCACGCTTGCGCCACAAAGCAACACCAGATTGATGAGAAGTAAAATTAATTGCAGGAAGATTAGTGCCAATAGTAATGGTTCCATCTTTCATACCAGCATAATACTTTGGGTTAGCAATAAACTCATGGACAACACCATCTTTAGATGTGCCTTGCGGCCAACGATGCCAAGTTTCATCAGGAGTTGATTTAAGTTCGACAAAATGATAACCCTCACTGGTATATTCGTGCCAGTAAGTATTCTTTTGAAGAACCCAAGTGAGGTGCTCGCCAGAACGAACGGTAGCAATGTCATCAATTAATTCAACAGCATAGATAGTGATTGAACCGTCAGAATTATGCTCACCAGATGCTTCGATGCACCAGAACTCTGGCTTAAATGCGAAGTCGTCTTGACCAAGAGTTGAATTAGTTGAAGGAGTGCAAGTCATGCCAACAGAATCGTCAATGTACTCACCATTTGCACTATTTGAAGTGGCAAACAAAGGTAACTTAGTGCCATAAACTTTGTTACTGGTAAGAACATTACCAAACCAACGCTCAAGCATTTGAGTACGGGTGGAGGTACCTTCAACCCAATTTTTCTTCCACCACTCTTGGAACAGGCCATTGACTTGAGCAACGGAAGTCGCATTGCGAACGGCTTGGGCATAAACACCATCAATCATTCCATCAACTTCGGTTTTGGTGTAAACTTTGGTTGAGTCTGCAGGAGTATAGCCAAGAGCAGAAGTGATGTTGTCAGTTGTAACAGTGGCGTCAGAACCTGGGTCACCTTTATCACCCTTTACACCTTGAATACCCTGTTCTCCTTGTACGCCTTGTACTCCTTGAGGACCTTGTGGACCTTGTATGCCAGCCGCGCCAGACAAATCAGTAACAAAAGTAAAAGCACTCTTTCCTTTTACATAAAGTTTTGCATTATCTTCGTCTTCAACATTGCCAGTATTAATGAGAACAAAATCGCCAGTAGAAGTATCAGTTCCATCAAAATCGGCGTTCATTGCTGCAACTGAGACATAAATCTTCTTAATGCTAAATGGGTCACCTTTGTCTCCCTTGGCACCCTAAACACCCTAGATACCTTGAGGTCCTTGTTCTCCTTGCGGGCCAGTATCACCAGTCTCACCCTTTTCGCCTTGGATGCCTTGTTTACCTTGCGGGCCAGCTGGTCCAACTGCACCAGTCTCACCTTTTAATCCTTGAGGACCGGCAGGGCCAACATCGCCAGTATCACCTTTGTCACCTTGAGCACCTTTTGGACCTTGGATACCTTGAATACCTTGTGGACCAGTTTCACCAGTTGCTCCTTTTTCTCCCTAAATACCCTATGCGCCCTATTCTCCTTTTTCACCCTTATCGCCCTTTGCACCTTTAAGACTTGCAAGCCATGCTGCTTCTGTGCCCTCAAATCCATTTTTAACTGCAATAGCGTAAGCGGTTACTGCGCCTAAATCTATTCTTTTACTCATGCGTAGATTACCTCCAGCTTACCATCATCGGAAATTCTGAAACTGATTTCATCAGTTCCTTCAGCAATAACGGCATATAAGTGTCCATCGTTGTCACTTTCAAAAGAGACATAACCAACTCCGCCTGTATCGCCTTTATCGCCTTTTGGACCAGTCAATTCTTTCTTTTGTTCCGCAGTGAGGTCATCCCAAGTAAATGGGTCTCCTTTATCACCTTTGTCACCTTTCGGTCCAACCGGTCCTTGTGGTCCTATATGGTCAACGTGAGCATCTCTAACTGCCTTGCGAGTCAACGCAAGTGTAATTATATCCATTAACTCACCCCTTTATATCCACAAATAAATGTCCATCTTCAATGTCAAAAGAAACATCTAAGTTCAAATCCTTGACGGCCTATTGAATTTCATCGGCCATCTACTCTCTAAACTCTTGTTTCATTTGCTCTATATCTGCGGCCGTCCAATAGTCAACACCTCTCTAGGGAGTTCGCCCCTAAAGTGATTCAAGCCACTGCTCTTCAGTCCCTACATAGCCATTAGCAACGGCAATTTCGTAGGCTGAAGCACCACGCGCCAGCGGATTAGATAGCGCACCGGAAATATCACCCGCTGGATTAATCGCGCCAGATATAGAGTTATAATTTGTAATACTTCCGTAAAGTTTCATAAAATCAAATAGGCTTCCATTCTTTTTGATTGTTTAACATATAGCAAACTGAGCCTTCGATAACAAAAGCAACAGAGCCTGGCGCGCAATCAGTAGGAAGAGCATTAATATCATCAACGCTATCGCAGACAAATTCATAATAGCTATCTGCACCTTGTTTGAATGTACTAAAAGCCATAATTAGCCTCCTTAAATGCAAAATGCAAAACTTGTTCCTAAATTAATATAAGATGGATAAGTTGCATAATTGTTCACACCGCCAATGGCCCAAAAGTACTCATAAAGTTCATTTTCAGCTTGCATTGCGGAGCGAGTATAGTAGACGATATTTTTATCGCCGTCATATTCTTTTTTAACAACATAACCAGGATTAGCAATATAGTATTGATATTGACTACCCTCGCTGTTGTTAATTTCACTTGTGATGTTATCTTTTGAAACATACTCTCGAATTGAGAGCGGGAAAAGATAAGACTTAGTGATTTCAGGACTTGAACTTTGAGCCTAACCGCTAATGCCAGATTTCTTCATTACAGGAATAATCATTGATTGAAGTTCTTCTGGTAGATTGTCATATATCTCGCCGCCAGGAGACATTAACTTGTAAAGATTTGAAGTGCCCCAAGATTGAGGAGTGTTTTCTACTTCTGGTTCTGGATTGATTGAATAAGAATCCGGTAGGCAAGTAGTTAATTCAAGAACCATGTGCGGCTTTGCATTATTTTCATCTCTGTCAATCTGACCTTTGTAAGTCGTTTTTTCTTCGCGGCCATCGTATATTGCAAGAATTCGAGCAGTAAGAATGTGGCCATCCTTCATGTGAATGGTATGAGCATCTCCTTCGCTCCAATTCTACTCTTTCCAAGTCCCTTTCTCAATCCACTTTTTAATTTCAGTCCATGAAGCGGTAGCAAAATCTGCTTTTGGAGTCCAAATAGTCGCATTTTGAGTGTGGATTTCTTCAATGGGAGTTTCACCTTTATAAATAAGCTAAACTCGTTTATTGTCAATGAAGATAGGCATTAGATTGTTGCCTCCTCATTGCTAGAAGTTGGGTCTGATTTTTCAACAATGAAATAGAATGTATTTGGATCTTTTGTATCAATGGCATTATAAGCATCAATATCCATTACTTGAAATTGACTTGATTTAGCATATTCAGTTAATTCCATTTTGCGCGCATCAAGTTCATGGAGCTTTTCGCCGTTGGAATCCTCACCAAACCAGTAATCAGGTTCATCAGTTGAAACCAAAAGAAACACATCGCCAGGATTTAACTTGCATACTTTTTCATTGTAAGTGACGGTATCATCAGTTAAATTGAGCGCGCCATCAAGAGCAGCTTTATTGTCAAAGATATAAGTGACTGGTTTGTTTTGAATAGCATTCATCAAATCAGCAAACTGATAATTCATTTTATCAGCTACATCTTTAATAATTTGCTATTGGTCCGCGGCAGTCCAATAGTCAGTACCACGAACGGGTGTAATACCATCCATGCCGCGCGGAAGCTGGAAATCAAAAATAGCATTGCTGTTTGTTCCAACATTGGTTACTTTTGCTTGTTCTGCGGCTGGCACTGTTTTAACTGTGCCAATCTCTACTTTTGCGGCGCTACCTTTTAAGGCAGGGACTTCTTGCCAAGTGCTTGTATTTTTGTCATATAATTGCATTATAGGCATAAATTAGTCCTCCTTAAAATAAGATTTTGCTTGGGTCTTAGCCCAAGCAACAAAATCACGATAGCCTTGATATTTCGAGGTCATACCTTCCGCAATGTAATCGTTGATGAAATTGTTTTCATCGTCGTAGGTATAACGAGTGTGGATGATGTTTACAAGTAATTCGGGATATGACGAAGCGTTGAACGAATCACGATAACTGGTAAAGTTAAACCCTTCATCAGTTTCAATGATGTCCGCGCAGACACGGCAAGAGAAACGATTGGCTGATAATTGCTCGACAGAATCTTGAGGACGAATTTCGCTTGTTGCTTTTGATATTCTCATTTCAATCACCTCTTAAAAACTACGAGCCAAACGAGAACCAATGTCTCTATTTGCTTCACTAAAAGTACGAGTACAGTTCCAATGGAACAAGCCCGCGCGCAAATTAGTAGAATAACCGCCGCCATAAACTGGCAAGGTATAATCTGCGGTTGGAGCATTGTAATAGTCGCCATAATTACTATCGCTATCGCCAGCAGCAATTACTTCGCTAGGCAAACGCATCCAAGGATTAGCTTCATTGAAATTCAACTTGGTAATAAAACCATTTGAAGTCGGAATGGTACCAACGGCCTAGACATAACTTGAATTGATTGAATTGCTCCAACGAGTCCAATCATCGCAATAGTACACACGAGAATTGTTTAAAATGATACCATCAGTGTATTCAAGTAAATTGCCGTATGGGTTCTCAATTCCACGATATGAGAAAGCATTTTTAACAATGCCGGAGTAAGGCTTAATGCCCTTTGAATCTTCGGTAATAGTTAAACCATCAGTCAAACCGCAATCAGAAACGGTTTTAGAATTAACCAAACCTTCTGCTATTGACTAGATATTACGAGTTGCAAATTCAATAGTCATGAGCATTTGAAGTCCATCAGTGCGGTCGGCAAGTCCAGCTGGGTGCCAATTATCACCCAAACCAAGAGCAGCGGTTCTAAATGCTTCAAGAGTAGTCGAACTTTGAGGGGTGACGCCAGTTTGAGAACGGTTGGTATCACTGGTTTCATAACGAGCATATTCGTAATAATCTGCTTCAGTCCCATCAGAGCGTGCAAACATTTTTGCAACACGATAGCCCGCCTTTTTGTAGCGACTAATCATCCAAGTTTCATAAGTATCGTCAACAGTAACCTTAACGTAATATTTTGGAATCTTAACCATTATCTGCGCGGCTTCGGCAGCATTGTCAGAATCAGTTACGATGCGAATATCTGACCAAGGATAGATGTCATCAAAACTGTTTTTAGGCATGGTGAGTTTGCTACCAATAGCAGCCACCAAACCAGTATCCTCTCCATAAGTTGTAATGTTGTTTTTGATTACAACGCGCTCGCATGAGGGATCAGATGATTCAATTAAGAATCGGATACCATACTCTGCTTCTTCTGAGCGTGGATAGGATAAAGTGATTGTACGAGTCTATGCAGCTCGCGCAATGTATTGCAAACTATCTGCGGCAGGCTCATATCCTTCGACTTCAGCACCACTGATAAAATATTTATGTCCATTGAGAACATAAATAGTTAAGCTAGTTCCATTCCATTCAAAAGTAGATACCGTGTCAGTTGTTACGTCATGAAGGTAAATTTCAGTGCCTTTAAGAGTTGCATTATCTGTGCCGCGCACAATGATGTTCACGCACTCACTAACAATTCCATTGACAGTTTCCTCAAGAGTAACCCATGAAGTACCTTTTGAAGTTACGACTGGGAAGAGTTGAGTTCCTTCTGTGATTTCGGCTGGAAGTTGGACTTTAGAATCGAGTTCTTGTTGAAGTCCAGGAATATTAGCGATGTCGATGGTGGTAGCTGATTCTTCTTTTGATGAATCGATCCAGACGAGTTTCTCTTGGTCGATTTTGGGTTCGGTTGGACCGTAATAGACACCAGAATCACCACTGTCGCCTTTGTCGCCCTTTTCACCTTTGAGTTCTTTGCGCGCCGATGCTGGGACTTCGTTCCAAGTGAGTGGATCGCCTTTATCGCCCTTGTCTCCCTTATCACCTTTTACGCCTTGAATACCCTAGATGCCTTGAGAACCTTGGATACCTTGCGGTCCTTGGATACCTTGGATACCTTGGTCACCCTTGTCGCCCTTTTCACCTTGAGGACCTTGCTCACCTTGCTCTCCGCGCGCGAACTAAAGATTAGACGCATCAGAGAAAAAAGCCCAAGGAGAACTTTCGTAGGAATAATAGATTGATTTATTCTCAGCGACGTAAGCGAAAATAGCTTCGTCGTAACCAGTGGACGGTGTGATAGCATTTAATTCATTAAGGGTAGACAAGAAGTATTTAATGTTATAGTTGACTCCGGGAACACCACGTTTGCCGACGGGACCTTGCTCTCCTTTGTCACCTTTGTCACCTTTAGGCCCTTGAATACCTTGTACGCCAGGGATACCTTGCGGACCGGTTAGACCTTGAATACCTTGGGCACCACGCTCGCCCTTTGCACCAGTAGCACCGGTTAAGCCTTGGACACCACGAAGTCCTTGAGCACCAGTATCACCTTTATCGCCCTTATCGCCTTTTGGACCTTGAGCACCTTTATCGCCCTTATCACCTTTTACTCCTTTGAGTGCGCCTGCACCTTGGAGAGTATTGTCGATATATTTTCGGAGAGTTCCGAAAAGGAGTATATCCATTGCGATTTCCTCCTATAAAAATTTTGTTCTAAAATAAAAGTGCCCTCCAATATGGAGAGCACTAACATTAATATTTTAATAAGGACTAAAAGTTTGGAACTTTTTGGTAAGTTCTATAAAAATTGGTATAGTTTAAGTTGCTAGATAACTAGCTTTTGTTGAGCCAGAAGCTGGATCACCGAATACATTATTACCTAAAGAATAAGTTCCTGGTGCTAACCATTTATAAACCCACTTGGACGTTATACCATAGCGAACAAGAGAATACTCAGTAAAAGTTTTTGAAACACCTTCTGAGCCTAGCCAAACCCAAGTCAATGCAGTATCTATTTCTGCACCAGAGTTTGTAGGCTATATAATTTTACCATTCTTATCGCGGATGTACCAAACGGAGCCATTAATTATGCCAAGAACTTGAGATTGTTTAAAAGGGACTAGACTGCCATCAGCCGCGTAGTAACCATAGTTACCGTCTCCATCTTTTCCAAATTTAAATTGAAGATTATCTGATGCAGTCAAATTAGATTTTAGAGTTGAAACAGTAGAGCTTAGCGCGTTAATTGAATTTGTGTGCGCAGTTACTGTTGAATTTAGAGTATTGATTTTTGTGCCAACTGTTTTGCTTTCTGCTACTGCGCCCTCCACCGATAGAGTTTTATCTATTACGGGGGGGGGGGTATTAGCTCTAGGAATACTCCCCATAGAATTTTCTCCTTAATATTTAAATTGAACGGACATTAATTGTGCCATTTGTATAGCGCGCGATATAAAACGTACTTGACCAAAAATCAATTAAAATTAAAGCGCCATACATCATATTATCACTTGAATTACCACCACTACGATGAGGTATATAAATATACCAATACCACTAGGTTGGTATTCCGTTTGATGCAGACAAATAAACAGAACCACATTGTCCATGCCCATAGCGCAATTTATCAAATAACTAACCTAAAGTTACATTATCAGAAATACCAGACGAAAAATATTTTGTATCTAAAGACGATATTAGATTTGAAATCTAATCGCCAACTATCTTAGAATCTGCCGCCACACCCGATTGAGTCAATGTTGAGTCAATAACGGGGGGGGGGGGGGAGTTTTTGGAATGTTACCCATACCTATCTCCCTTAC
>ERZ1034865.189-NODE-189-length-44017-cov-17.594172_pt1 | contig 44017 bp, 40 predicted proteins | sample MGYA00520632_ERZ1034865 | MGnify/ENA primary metagenome ERZ1034865 (study PRJEB33766, sample SAMN09781738) | gut metagenome | biome: gut microbiome | host: Homo sapiens | place: Madagascar | study: EMG produced TPA metagenomics assembly of the PRJNA485056 data...
GTTTTAATTTAACATTCAGAAAATAAATTTTATAAATTAAAATAAAAATATGTTATCATCTGATATTCAGAAACGCCTCGGACAAAATGTTAAACGTTTAAGAAAAGATAAGAATCTTACTCAATTTCAATTAGCAGAAAAAGCGGACATTTCAGAAGAAACTGTAAAAAATATTGAGCTTTCAAGATGCTGGACAAGTGATAAAAATCTTGAAAAAATTACAAAAGCTTTAAATGTAGACATCGGAGCATTGTTTCTTCCTGTAAAAACTTCATTTGATGATAACTCCATAATTGCAAATACAATAAAAAAAGCTATTGCAGAAAATTTACAAGATTATATAGATGAGATATTTAAAGAAGTTGTCTTACAAATGACTGTTTAATTATAAAAAATCTTATTAATTAAATTTCACATAGAAATATAAAATCTTCAAGCCAAGCAAAGATGACAAAATATAAAACAACATATCACTCTTTTTTTCTTGATTAAAATCTTTTATAATAGAAGAAAGTTTTAATTTTTGAAAAAACGGACAGTCTGATGGAAAAAAAAGAACGCGCGGCAAACAACAGGACATTGACGCTTGAACCAGAGGAAGTTGAAGGCTTGAAAAGCCGCCTGCTCACCGAATCGAATATTTCTGCGGAAACGGACATCGTGAACCGCACACTGAACGGCGATATTCTGAAAATGCTTGAGTTTACGCCGGACGGATTCGCCGACCTGATTATCATTGACCCACCGTACAATCTTTCCAAGAATTTCAACGGAATGAAGTTCGCCTCTCGCTCGCAGGAAGGCTATGACGAATATCTGGCGACATGGTTTCCGGCTGTGTGCAAAAAGCTCAAATCCAACGGCTCGCTTTATATTTGCGGCGACTGGAAATGCACTTCCTCTCTTCAGCGTGCGGTTGAAAAGGAGCTTACCGTTCTGAACAGAATTACCTGGCAGCGTGAAAAAGGACGCGGCGCAAAATCAAACTGGAAGAACGGAATGGAAGACATCTGGTTTGCCGTGAAAAATCCTGCCGACTATTATTTTGATGTTGAAGCCGTAAAGATGAAGCGGAAAGTCCTTGCGCCGTACAAGGCTGACGGAAAGCCGAAGGACTGGGATGAGGAATCGGAGGGAAACTTCCGGCTTACGTACCCTTCCAATTTTTGGGACGACATTTCAGTTCCGTTCTGGTCAATGCCCGAAAACACCGACCATCCTACGCAAAAGCCAGAAAAACTTTACGCAAAACTGATTCTTGCAAGCTCGCGCCCCGGCGACATCGTGTTTGATCCGTTTTTGGGAAGCGGCACTGCAAGCGTTGTTGCGAAAAAGCTCGGCCGGTGCTTCTGCGGAATCGAACAGAACGAAGAATACTGCCTTTGGGCGGAAAAACGCCTTGCCCTCGCGGAAACCGACAAGTCCATCCAGGGCTACAGCGACGGCGTTTTCTGGGAACGAAATTCGGGTAAGTGGCAGGGGAAGTAGTTATTTCATTCCCCTTTCAGTTCGTTGAACTTCTGCTTCATTGTGGGATTGTTTTTAACAAGTTTTTTCACGGTCAAATCTTCGAGCTTGTTGTTCGCAAGACGATAGTTATTCTCGGAGCTAAGCAAATCCTCCTTCATCTTCTGCAGATTTGAAATCGCCTTGTCAATCTGTTCAACTGCGCTCATGAATTTACGGCTTGCAAGGTCGTAGTTTCGGCTGAATCCGTCCTTGAATTTGTTCAAGTCTTCCTCAAAGTGAGTGATGTCCATGTTCTGTTCCTGAATACGCCTAAGTTCACGCTTAGACTCAAGAGTATTCATAGCAGCGTTCCGCAGAAAAGTAATCACCGGAATAAAAAACTGCGGGCGGATTACGTACATCTTTGGATATTTGTACGAAACGTCCACAATTCCAGTGTTGTAGTAGTCGTTGTCGCTTTCAAGCATGGAAACCAGAACCGCATACTCGCAGCCCTTCTCGTTCCTGTCCTTGTCCAGCTCCTTTAAGAAATCCTCGTTCTTGTGCTTAGTCGCCGTCTCGTCAGCCTGATTTTTCATCTCGAACATAATTGAAATGAATTCCACGCCGTCGCTGCTCGCTTCCCTAAAAATAAAGTCTCCCTTGCTTCCCGAAGCACGCGAAACCTTGTTGTCCTTTTCAAAATACGAATTCTGAAAACCAAGCGCACGGTTCTTGTTGAACTCCGTAAGACAGAACTGCTCCAAATCCTCGCCAATCTGTTTAGTCGATTCCTTCGCCTTGAAGTCCTTGTAGAACGCAATTTCCTCGTCCTTCGCCTTGAGCTGCGCCGAAAACTGCTCCTTTATAGAAGACACTTCGCTTTTCGATTTATTTTCAAGCACCGCAAAGTCGCTTTTAAGCTGAATTATTTCCTTTTCCTTGTCCTGAACTGCGGATTTCACTGCAATCTCAGAATCACGTTTGCCCGAACTAATCTTTTCATTCAAAAGCGCGATTTCCTGTTCCTTTGAGGCAAGAGCTATTTTCATCTCCGACTGCGACTTTTCTTTTACCGCTCCAAGTTCCGCGGAAATCTTGGTAATCTGCTGATTTTTTTCCGCCAGCACAGCCTGAAATTCCGATTTTGACTTTTGCTTTTCCGCCTCAAATTCCGCCGCAATTTTTGAAAGCTTAGCTTCCAGAGCCGCAATTTCCTTTTCCTTTTCGTTCTGTGCCTTTGAGACCGCAAGCTGAACCGCAGCCTCTTTTTCCTTGCTCAAGGATACCGCGCGTTTTTCAAGTTCTTTTTCAAACTGCTCGTTGCGCACATCGTTCGCAATCGAATCATAAACATTCTGCTCCAGTGCAATCAGCTGCCCGCAGTTAGGACACTTTATATTCATTTTTCACCTCATTTCTTGCCATGCAAATATAATATATACCATTTTTTGCAAAAACTGCACAGATTAACAAGAATCACCTAAAAATGATTATCTTATCATTATGGTTTACGGTTACATTCGGGTCAGCACGGACAGACAGACGGTGGAAAACCAGCGGTTCGAGATTCTGCGGTTCTGCAAAAAGAATTCGCTTGAGGTGGAAGCCTGGATTGAGGAGACAATCAGCGGAACGCTCACGCCGGACAAACGCGAGCTGGGCAGGAAGCGTCACCCCAAATGCCGCATTTCGCAGACATTTTTAAATAGAATTTTTCAGGTTAAAGATTTAAATTTTAAAGTCGATATTTTACCTGATTATTATTCATTATATAACAAATAATCAAAATAACCATGTTCCACAGAATTTTTTGATAAAATTTGCAAGCAGGACAAACGCATTATAAATAATTTAACTAAAGTTTGCGCAAAGAAACGGTTTCTGGGGCAAAAACACTCTGATTGTTGCGACCGCGTGAGCGGGCAATTCTATAGTTACTTTGCAACAATCAGCGTGTAGCGCATTATTGCGTGATTTTGAACCAGGAAACCGTGACCGGGAGCCAGTTTTATGCTGAATACATTTATAATGCGTTTGCCCTGAATTTGCAAGTTTCTTCTATTTATTTTATAGTTAAGGCTATGGACGAAATTGAAAAAAACAGGCTCGAACGGGCATTGGCACTTATACGGCAAATACTTCCACTTGTAGAAGCGGCGGAAAAAAAATTCAAAAGCGCGCGCAACTGGGGATTTCTTGATATGTTCGGTGGAGGAACGCTCGTTGACCTTATAAAGCATTACAAGCTGAATACGGCGGCAGACATAATGAACCAGATAAGTTTCCTTTTGCAGCAACTTCAGGCGGAACTTAGGCAGGTTGTAATTCCTGTAGATTTTAGAATGAACACAATGACATTTGCAACATTCGCGGATTTTCTTTTCGACGGAATACTTGCGGACACATATATGCAGTCCAAGATAATGAAAAGTCTTGATCAAGTACGGGAGCTAAAGAACCGCCTTATTTTGCTAGAAAAAAATCTTTCCGCACTAAAACAAAGAGGATAAAAATTATTGCTCAGTAGTTTCTTCTTCTGAATTCTTTTTAGGGTTTAACTTTGGATTCAAGACCCAACTGCGCACAGTGTCCCGGGAAAGTCCGTACATCTTTGCAAGCTTTTTGTAGCCGCAAGTTCCCATCTCGTACTTTCCTATAACTTCAAGCTTAAACTCTATAGAAAATTTCTGCTTTCCCATAATCTGTTCCCTGATTTTTATTTTAAAAACAAGTTTTTATTTCTAAACTGCCTCTAAAAACTAAAGTTTCCAAAGACAGTTTAGATTCAAACTTTAAATTCGTCAATTCTACTGCCAATATTCCTTATAGAATCGCTCATATCATTTGAAATTTTAAACAAAGACTTTCCAGTATCAGAAACAGAACAAATATCCTGCTCCATTTCAGAGATTCGGATATTCATTACAGAAGTCGCCTCTTTTAATTTTGATACCTCTTCAAGAATAGACTTGTTCTTTTCATTCATCGTTTCATATTTAGACTTGAATTCATTGGAACTGTCTCTCATAATCGCAAGAGATTCGTTTATCTGCGAAGAACCTTCCTGCTGCTCAAGCATCGCATTTTTTATTTCCTGCATAAGTTGGTTTGTAGCTTCTATTTCCTCAACAACAGAATCAAAAGACTTTGTGGATTCTTCCGAAGCAGAAACTACATCTGATATAGAATTCTGTATTCCGCTCAGCTGCTCGCTTATACTATGTGACTGGGAAGAAGATGTTTCTGAAAGTTTTCTAATTTCATCGGCAACAACACTAAATCCTTTACCAGCCTCTCCTGCATGAGCAGCTTCAATTGCGGCATTCATAGCAAGAAGATTCGTCTGTTCAGCAATAGATGCAATAACAGCATTCGCATCCTGAAGACTTGCCGATTGCCCCGCTATGTGCGCTATTTTTTCACTAACATTGTCCTGCATAGAAGAGCCGTTCTGAGCATCCAAAAGAAGCATTTCAAATCTTTCAGCCATCTTTTCAACAGAATTATTTACAGAATGAATATTTCCAACCATTTCTTCAACAGCGGCAGATGCATTTTCTGTGCCTTTTGCCTGCTCAAGCACAAGACTATCCAGCCTGCTTATATTGTCCGCAACTTCGCATACAGAATCAGCTGTAGCATCCACACAATTTGACTGCTTTGAAATTTCCTCATTCACTATATCAATATTTGAAACAATATTTGAAATAGAAGAATTTGAGTTTTCTGCCGAACACTGCAACTTTGAATCAAAACAAAGAAGCCTATCCTTTGAAGCCTTTACATCGCTTATAATTTTATGCAATTTTTCTATAAACTCATTGAATCCGGAAACAACCTCACCAATTTCATCATCTGAAGAAATTTCGATTCTTTTTGTCAAATCTCCATTTCCAGAAGCAATCATTTTTATAGAAGATTTTAAAACATTAAGCGGCTTCAAAAGTTTCAAGACGAATGCTGAAACTATGAAAACCGCAAAAAACGTAAATACACAGAAAATCACAACAGCAAGCAAAAAAAGCCTGTTCAGTCCACCCAAAAAGTCATCAGCAGGAGCAGAACAGATTACAGTCCAGTCAGTATATCCGCCTACAGGATAATAAGAAACGCTGTATTCTTTTTTTGTATTTTTATCAACGCAGAATTCAGAGCCAAATTCTCCAGATTTTATTTTCATTATAACAGATTCAAGCTCTGCCGGAACATTGTCATAAAGGCTTTTTTCCTGCTTTAAAAACTCAACATCGGAGTGCGCCACATATTTTCCAGTCTTAATATTAATTACATAAGGATGAGAATTTTTTCCCATAATCATCTCAGAAACTGTCTGGCAAAGTCCAAGGCTATCTACAACAGCAACAACAGCACCAGCCTGCCGGCTGTCCTGATCATAAAAAGGAACAGCGTAAAAAGTCGAAAGCTTTCCATTTACGGGACTCCAGTTTGGATCAAGAATAGAAACGTTTCCTTTTAGGGATTTTGTTAAATATTCTCTTGTGTGCAAGTCCTGATATTTTCCTGTAGTTGTATAACCTATGCCTTTCTCATCATAAATTGCCATTCCAATATAAGAAGAATCTTCCTTGCTAATGGCATTTATCATTTCCCATTTTTTTCTAATGTCTACAGATTCATCACGAATAAGCGGCAGTTTTGAAAGGGAATCAAGCATTTTGTATTCCCTGTCATTTATGTTGTGAATCTGCAGTGCGGTAGAATACGTGAAGTTTGAGTTTTGTTCAGCAAGGGATTTCATAAGTTCGTTTCGTGAATTTACAAATAAAAAGCAAACAAGAAACAAATTTGAAACAATAATTATTGAAAGAATGGAAACTAAAAGGCGTGCCTTTAGGCTCGAAAAAAGTTTTTTTTGCATATAACCCCCTGCAACTAAAATTTATCCCGCCTCCAGGGATGCTGCCGCAATTGCATCTTTGCAATCAAAAAACAAAATAACAGTACCCCCCCCCAGTCAATATTGTCAAGCGATTTGTTTGTATAGAACTGCCTCTATACATAAAATTCGCATGCATTTTTTCTTACCGCATATTCAGCGAATTGTCATTCCCGTGCCCCGACACGGGAGTCCACTTAACAACAACAAATAGATTATCGGGTCAAGTAGGATAATGACAAAATACATTGTCATTCAAGCAGGTTCTTAAGGCGCAGCCCTAAGTGTTGCAAGGAAAGGATGGTGGCATGGAGGGAGAGAAAAAGGCGATTGAATCGCTTCGCTTACGAGCTAGTTGTTTTTTTTCCTCCATAACTAAAGAATAGACAGAACAGGGCATTTTTTATATAATATGCTGAAATTTCTAAGGCACTATAGCTGCCAAATTTCATTTCAAGAGGGCAAAATGGCATACTTTTACGAAGAACCGTCTCACACATTCGGTGAGTATCTGTTAATTCCCGGCTACACATCCGCAGAATGCATTCCAGAAAATGTTTCACTGAAAACACCTGTTGTAAGATTCAACAAAAAATCAGGCGAAAAACCTTCGCTTTCAATGAACATTCCTTTGGTAAGCGCAGTCATGCAGTCGGTTTCTGATGACAAAATGGCAATTGCCCTTGCAAAAGAAGGCGGAATCAGCTTTATATTCGGTTCGCAGACAATCGAAAACCAGGCGGCAATGGTTGCGCGCGTAAAATCATACAAAGCAGGATTTGTAACTTCCGACTCAAATATCCGCCCGGATCAGACTCTTGAAGAAGTTGTATCTTTAATAGAACAAACCGGACACAGCACAATCGCCGTAACAGACGATGGAACTGCGCACGGAAAGCTTGAAGGAATTATCACAGAGCGCGACTTTAGAATCGACCATGTTCCTGCAAACTCAAAAGTAAACGAATACATGACGCCATTTGCAAAGCTTGTTACTGGTAAAGACGGAATCACTTTGAGCGCAGCAAACGATTTAATATGGGCACACAAAGTAAATCAGCTTCCTATAATCGATGACAAAAATCATCTTGTTTCAATTGTATTCAGAAAAGACTTCGACAACCACGAAACTCATCCAAATGAGCTTATGGACGCTAACCACAGATACATTGTTGGAGCAGGAATCAACACACGCGACTATATGGAAAGAGTTCCAGCTCTTTTGAAGGCTGGTGTTGACATTTTGTGCCTTGACTCAAGCGAAGGATATTCAGAATGGCAGGCAAAAGCTCTCCACGACATCCACGAAAAATTCGGCAAAGATGTAAAAGTTGGAGCTGGAAACGTTGTTGACCGCGAAGGATTTATGTTCCTTGCAGAAAACGGCGCGGACTTTGTAAAAATCGGAATCGGCGGCGGCTCAATCTGCATTACACGCGAGCAAAAAGGAATTGGACGCGGACAAGCCACAGCTACAATCGAAGTTGCAAAAGCGCGCGATGAATACTACGCAAAGACAGGAATCTACGTTCCAATCTGCTCAGACGGCGGAATCGTTCACGACTACCACATAACACTTGCTCTTGCAATGGGCGCGGATTTTGTAATGCTCGGACGTTACTTTGCAAGATTCGATGAGTCTCCTACAAACAAGCTTATAATCAACGGAAACTACGTAAAGGAATACTGGGGCGAAGGAAGCAACAGGGCGCGCAACTGGCAGCGTTATGACCTCGGCGGAAAAAAGGGAATGGCGTTTGAAGAAGGCGTTGACTCTTACGTTCCTTATGCCGGACGCTTGCACGACAATGTTTCGCTTTCAATGAGCAAGGTAATCCACACAATGTGCAACTGCGGCGCGCTTTCAATTCCAGAGCTTCAGCAAAAAGCAAAACTTACACTTGTTTCATCTACAACAATCAGCGAAGGAAGCGCGCACGACGTTACAGTACGCAACACTTCTATTCACAGCTGAAACTAAATTAAAAATTCTAGGCGGAAAGCCTTGGAGGAATTATAAATGAATGTTGTTATCATTGGCGCTCAGTGGGGCGATGAAGGAAAAGGCAAAATTGTAGACTACCTTGCAAAAGACGCAAAATATGTTGTCCGCTATTCAGGAGGTCCGAACGCAGGACATACAATTGTTGTAGATGGAAAACAATTTGCGCTTCATCAAGTTCCAAGCGGAATCCTTTATTCAGACAAAAAGGTTTTTCTTGGAGCAGGAATGGTAATCGACCCGGAAGCCCTGTTCGAAGAGCTTAAGATGATAAAAGACAACGGCGTGGACTGGGAAGGCAGAGTATTTATTTCTGACCGCGCGCACCTTATTCTTCCAAGATACCGCCAGATGGACAAAGACAGAGATGCGTCCCGCAAACGTCCGATCGGAACAACTGGACGCGGAATAGGAATCGCATACAGCGAAAAAGCGCACCGCGACGGACTTCGGCTTGCAGACTTGGACTGGACAGAAAAGCTTGCTGACCTTGAAAAAGAAGACCTTGACTATCTTGACAAATACAAAGAACAGCTTTTGCAGATGCGTGTAGACCTTACACAAAAGATGTGGGAATTCCGCAAGGAAAACATTCTTTTTGAAGGCGCACAGGGCGCAATGCTCGACATTGATTCTGGAACATATCCTTATGTAAGCTCCGGAGCTTCTTGCGCTGCGGGAGCTGCTACAGGCTGCGGAATCGGTCCTCACAATCTTGACCACATTCTTGGAGTTTTCAAGGCTTACGAGACACGCGTAGGAAACGGTCCGATGCCAACAGAGTTCAACGCCACAAGCGAAGGCGAGCTTTGCCAGTATGTGCGCGACACAGGACGTGAATACGGAGTTACAACAGGAAGAGCCAGAAGATGCGGCTACCTTGATTTGGTTGCATTGCGCTATGCCTGCCGTGTAAACAGCTTGGACAGCCTTGTTCTTACACACCTTGATATTTACGATGCAATGGATCAGATTGAAGCTTGCGTTGGCTACGAAATAAACGGAAAAATTGTAACAGACTTTCCTGCAAACATCGACCAGCTTAACAGCGCAAAGCCGATTCTTCAGAAATTCTCAGGCTGGAAAACTTCGCTCAAAGAATGCAGAAGCTATAAAAAAATGCCAAAGAATGCGCGCGCTTACGTGGAATTCATTGAAGCATTTACCGGCACACCAGTAAGCATTATTTCCGTAGGCTACGAGCGTGACGAAACATTCATCCGCAAAAACCCTTGGAAAAAGTAAATCTACAGTGTTGTTAAAATGACAAAGCCCGTGCAAGTTTTTTGCACGGGCTTTGTTATTCCAGTAAAATTTTATTCACCGCAAATTTCAGTGTTAATGTAAAGTATTATGTCTTGCGCAAGTTTTTTTACATTAGAAGCTTGAGAACCAAGGGATTTACTTGTATCAAGAACAAGAAGAATATACGCATTTTTCTTCATTCCTGCCTTGTCATCAAATTCTGAATTTGTTCTAAATTTTCCATTTTCATAATATTCTTGTTTTGCAGACTTTATTGAATAAGGCTTTTCATTCAGCCTTAAGTTATCAATTGTAAATACGGCGGAATTTTCTCCATCACCCGATTCATCAGAAATGATAATGTCTGAATCTTTTGTATCTATAAAAAAATTCTCTGAAGTTTTTATTTTGCTAAGTCCAAATTTATCTTTTCCAATCCGCTTAAAATCTGCTTCCATTGTTGCATTTTTTCCGTTCTTATCATAAAAAGACATCTTTACTCTTTTTTCAACATATCCCTTTGGAATCAAAAATGAATACTGTGTAACAACAAACTGCTGCTTAAACAACTCAAGAATTCTTCCAGTCTCCTCTTCAACAATAGGATTTGGTGTAAATGTATTTTGCGCACCTGCAAGCGGCTTAAGAAGTTCCATGGCTTCTTTTTTTTCATATCCGCTTGATTTCATATCATCGCCAAAAAACATAATTGGCCATGACTGAAATGTATTATAAATATTTTCATTTTGAACAAGTCCAAACAAATATGATTTATTCAAAATTGTATTCATTCTTTTATTCAATGAATCTGCATAAGCTTCAAGACTGTCATATACACCGCGTCCATCTTTTCTTGCCATTTCAAGGGAAACATTGTCAAGTCCGTCAGTCAAAAGAATCAAATAATATTTTGTTTCTTTGTCTTTCTTTTTAAGAACCCTGTTTTGAATTTCATCAAGTGCAATATCCATGGCATAATATTCAGCAGTTTCATTATTTAAAACTGTTAAATTTTCTATTCCGCGCCACAAAGACTGAACTTTATAGCCTTCATTCAAATCATAGTTTTTCATGTACAATTTATTAACATCGCCTGAAAATGTCATAACATTTGCAAAGACTTTAGTGTCCTGCATAGATGTACATGAAGAAAATAAAGCCGCAGCAAAAGTAAAGTAAAAAAGTTTTTTCAACCAACACGTCATTTTTAGAAACTCCTTTTTTGATGTAAAAATAAAATTTATTCACCAAATATTACATTCTTATAAATCATTATACGTCTTTTTTTACATTTTTCAAGATATATGATGTAATATTTTACTATTATATAAACATGAATTTCGGGGAAAATCTTCGACGCGAGCTAGAATTTCAGGATATACAAATAAAAGAACTCTCTATAAAAACAGGAATAAGCAAAAATACAATCGATAAATATCTTTCAAAAAATCAGTCTTCACCAAGTGTTGAAAACGCTTTAAAAATTGCGTATGCGCTTGGCGTAACAGTTGAATATCTAGCTTCTGAAAAAGATGAAATTTCAAAAAGAAATAAAATGCAAGATTCTTCTTTTATGCAAAATTTCAGCAAACTATCAAAAACAAACAAAACTATAATAAAAGACTTGATTCAAATAATGATAAGCAAGCAATAACCTTTCACACAGCCTTTTTATACATCCAGACTTTTGACTTCCATCTAAAAATCATCAGAATTCCGCGGAAAAGCTCATCGCACGCCATAGCAATTATAACTCCAATGAATCCCCAGCCAAACAAAACAGCAAAGACATAAGAAAGTAAAGTTGAAATCATCCAGTTTGAAAAGATTCCGGCTCCAACAGGAAAATGAATGTCTCCAGAAGCCATAAGGCACGGAATAATGATAACATTTATGGAACGCCCTAGCTCAAGGAAAAATGTTACCGGCATTACAGAAAGTATTATAGAAGTAATAGCCACGTCCGTAGTAAAAAATGCAATCATCTGATGGCGGAAAATAAAAATCACAGTCGCAATAAAAAGGCTCACCGCGCTTCCAGAAATTTGATAGCAAAAAACATTTTTGTACGCAGTCTGCTGAAGTCCTGCGCCGCAATAATGTCCGGTCTTGATTTGAGAAGCCGTTCCTATGGAAATAGCAATCATGTATATAAAACGCAAAATCGTCATAAGATAAGTGAACGCGGCAATAGCTTCTGTTCCAAATGTTGTAATTATTATCATTATAACAAGCTGCGACAAATTCCAGGAAACACTTTCGCCTGCGGTAGGAACTCCAATTTTAAGAATCTGCCTCCATTCGCTTTTTACAATTTTAAACGGATTTTTTATTGAATACTTTGAATCTTTTAAGCAAGCGATTCTAACAGAAAGAATAATAGCTCCTGCAAACTGGCTTGCAACTGTGGAAATTGCAACACCTTTAACGCCCAAAATCGGAATACCGAACCAGCCGTACAAGGCAAGAGCGTTGCCCACGATATTTAAAGAGTTCGCAATTGCATTTACAACCATAGCGTCTTTTGTGTGTCCATAACTGCGCAAAATAGAAGACTGAACAATAGAGATTCCGCTGAAAACAGAAAACGCTTAATAAATAAAAGCGTACTGGCTTGCAAACAACCGCACTTCATCGTCAATGTTGTATTTTTTTAGAATTTGCGGAATTAAAAACGCGAACACAAGACCAAAAAACAAACCGAACATAATTACCATCTGCAATGCCGTCCGGGAAATTTTCTTGGCTTTTTCAACCTGCCCTGCTCCCAAAAAGTTTGTAAGGGAAATAGTCGCGCCGTTTGGAATCACTTGCAGCAAGAGAAGAAGAAACCAAGTGTACTGGGTTATAAGACCGACAGCCGCAACAGCATTATCCGAATATCCAGACAACATAAAAACATCAATGCTGGAAAATGCAAGAAAAAGGAGATTCTCAATTACAAGCGGATAAGCGATTTTTCTAAGCGGAGTATCGTTTACTTTGTCAATAAGTTTTTCCTGAGCCATAAAAAACCTCTTAAGTTTGAATTTTATACAGCAAAGAATTTTTTTAGTCAATAGACTTTTTCAGAGATCTCGTCAAGGATTTTTACAACATCCTGTGCGCCGTCTACAAGAATTCCGCCCATGCCAAGCTCAAGTGGAAGCGCAATATCTATATCGAATCTGTCGCCCACAGAAACGCATTCACAGAATTCAGTTGAAGTTTTTTTCGCGGCAAGCTCAAGCATTTCCTTTGCGGGTTTAGACTTCATGCAAGTATCAAGTCCAATAACATCAGGAATAAGATCTGAAATTCCTACTGCCTCCAAAGTTCTTCTTGCGGCTTTTACAGGATTGTTGGTAACGCAAATCAAGTTAAAGGATTTTTTTAATTCAGCAAGAAATTCTTTTAGCTTCAAATCCGGCGAAAGAAATTTTTCCGGCTGCAAAAGCTCATTACGCCACTTTATGCTAGTTTCAATATCCACGCCAAACGCAGGAAAAGTGTTTCCCAAGCTGATTTTTTTTCCGCCGTGTTCCGCGCTCCATTTTTTTCTGTAGTCTTCAATCATGTTTCTTGCGGAATCTTCGGAAATACCGTTTATATGCGCATAATGCCGAATCTGAACATCGACTTGCTCCGCAACAAATTCCGGGCTTGTGTAAAGAGTTCCGTCAATGTCAAAAATAAAAGTTTTAATTTTCCTAGGAATTGAATAAAGCTTCACGTGCGCCCAAGCCTTTAATAGTTCTGCGGATAAAAAGTTTCCGCCTTGGAAAACAAAGATTCAGATGCACAAGTCAAACTAGAAAAAACTTTCAATGCTGTAAACGCAAACGCCGCATCTCCCAAAAGCTCCGCATCAGGACAAGAAGGAACTGAAATTTTCATTCCGGTTATGTCGGCTTTCATCTGATTCCAAAGCGCGCTTTTTGCCTGTCCTCCTGCAACCCTCATTTCATCAGGAAACGGAACTCCTTTTTTTGCAGCTGCATCTTTTAAAATTCCAATCGCATCTTTTAAATTCAACGCAGTCTGAATCATAAGATATTTGCCTTGATCTAAGGAAGCATTTGTTCCATCGCTTTCTATTATTTCCTGAACAAGAACCGAATATTCAATCTGCTTTCCAAGCTCGCGTTCAATTTTTAATTTAAAAGAATCAAACTTTGAGCCTGAATCAGGAAGCAAAACAGAAGCATTCCAAAGTTCCGGCACAACAGAAGGAAGAGTGCGGATTTTTTCACCTTCAAGAGGAACAGCCGTGCAGAAGTTAATGCCTTCGCTAGAACCTGCCCTGTCACACAAAATTCCGGGCTTTACAGTCGCAGTGCCAATAAGCGCAGAAATAAAATCAGGAGAGCCGCAAAAAACAGGAAGACCTTCTTTTATTCCAAATTCTTCCACGCCCAAAAATGAAGACGCTTTTCTTGAAAGTCCGGCAACCTTGTGAGAAGGCTCTGTAAATGAAGGAAGTTTGTTTATTTCATCATTTGAAAATCCGCTTTCCAAAAGAAGCTGCTTGTTCCAATATGCGGACTCAAATCTTTTTTCAGGAAGAATTGTACAAGACTCCCCGGTAAGAAGCCACAGAAAATATTCAGGACCGCTGTAGACTAGCCCGCTCTTTTTCCATACATCGGAAAACTTGTCTTTAAACGCAAGCAAGCGCGGAATAAAAAGTGAAGTAGATTTCAACTGAACAACTTTTTCATTCCATAAAAGAGTTTCGCCTGACTGGGCAACAAGAGTAGGACCGTTTCCGCTTACGCAGATTCCGCTTGGACGGATTTCCGGCGACTGAGAAACTAAATCCTGCAAAGCATTCTGAAAGGCAGGAAGCCATTCCTTTGAAGCGTGTTCCGTATTGCAAAGCAAAAATGGACGGCGGCTGAACGCACTGATTTTTCCTTTTTCAGAAACAAAGGCAGCCTTTAAAGAAGATGTTCCAATATCAACGGCAAGAACAGTTTGTTCCATAACAAAACAATTTTCCAAAAACAATAACGGCATACTGCTTTTCTTAGAAATCATTCATCAAAAAGAAATATGCCGTTTTAAAATATTACTCGCTTTTTTCAGCAGGAGTTGAAACTTTTATAAGCTTGTCTATGATTGTGCGGTTATCAAGCAAGTCGCTCAAAGACTGGTCGTGGTGAAGCCTTGTGATTACATTTGCAAAAAGACCAGAAACATTTGTGCTGATGTACCATTCGCGCTTTAAAAGCTCTTCATGGTAAACCGCATTAGTTCCAATTATTCTATAGAACAAACCTTTGCTGTACGCTTCATCAAACTGCTCAATCGCATTTCCTGTAAAGAACGGAAGGCTGATTGCGGCAATAACTTTTGTCGCGCCCTGCTCATGCAAAAATCCCATTGCCTTGAGCAAAGTTCCGCCTGTGCCAAGCATATCATCTGCAAGGAAAGCAACCTTTCCCTTTACATCGCCCAAAAGCTTTATGCTCTTGATGTTTGTATTTTTTGCATCCTGAGTAACGATTGAATAGTCGCGCTCTTTGTAAATCATAGCAAGCGGCTTTTTAAGTCCAGTCGCATAGAATTTATTGCGGTCAATTGCTCCAGTGTCCGGGCTTACAACAACAAGATCTTCCTTTGTAAGATCAACTACACGTGCAAGCTCGCGGATAATCTGATATGAAGCATGAAGATTTTCGCAGTGAGTGTGGGCAAACGCATTTACAATTTCACGTGAATGAAGGTCAAGCGTGATAATGCGCTTAACTTCCATCATCTCATAAATGTGTCCCAAAAGAGCGGCTGTAAGACCTTCGCGGCTCTTCTTTTTATGCTGACGACTGTAAGGATAAGCCGGCAAAACCAAAGTAATCTGGCGCGCTCCAGCCTGACGCACAGCATCGATTGTAACAAGAAGGCTCATAACGTGGTCGTTTACGCTTAGGCTAAGAACATTTTTTCCGTCGTTAAGAGCAATTTTTTCGTGGTTTTCAACATCCTGAAAAATATAAACATCTTTTCCGCGGATGCAATCCAAAAGTTCTGTCTTGAATTCTCCGTTTGCAAAATATGTGAACCTTGCGTTGACCTTAAAAAACGGCGCGCGGTATTTGTCTGTTACACCGCGGATGCAAAGATCGCTAGTTTCAATATCATTCTTCAAGTTAATCTGCTGAACGATATTTTCCTTTTCAAGTCCGTAGCGTTTTGAAATGACATCGCTCTTCAAAGAAAAACGGTGCTTGTACATATGGCGCAAATGTGTGATGACTTCGTTGGCGAAAGACTCTCCGCCCGGACACGCTACAACAGCAAGATCAGTTGGCTCAGAATACGGCATTATTCTTACCCCTTATTTAGATTTTTTTGAAAGCAGAAGATTTATGCAGAGATTTTACGCATATAATACCGTTTTATGGAACATAGGTCAATTAAGATGAATTTTATAACCAGGACAAACGCATTATAAATAATTTAAGTAAAGTTTGCGCGAAGGAACGGTTTCTGGGGCAAAAACACTCTGTGTAGCGCATTATTGCGCGATTTTGAACCAGGAAACCGTGACTTGGAGCCAGTTTTATGCTGAATACATTTATAATGCGTTGCCCTGATTTTATAACCAAGGTTGATTACTTGCCGTTATGTCATACTCTGGCTCGACCGGAGTATCTCCTTTGCAATGCGGATTTTTTTTTTAACTTTTTTGCCGCTTAAGTTGTCATTTCAAATAAACTCATTATAATTATAGATATACAACAAATCTATTTTATGGAGACAAAATGAAATTTAACATTCACTTTACTACCCCCCCCATGCGATCGTAGCCTGTATTCTTGCTCTTAGCATTGTATTTGCGTTTACTTCCTGTTCGGATGGCTCAAGCAGCGGTTCGGATGATGACAGCGGTCAGGTAACAAATCCGGCAACCCCAAAAGTAACCTACACCGTAACATTTGACGCGAACGGCGGAAGCGGTACAATGAATCCGCAGATTTTTACTTACGGTGAGCCTCAAAATCTTTCGCCAAATGAATTCACTATGGAAAACAAGGACTTTCTTGGCTGGGCGAAAACTTCCGGCGGAAGCATAGCCTACGATGACAATTCCGGGTACACAATCGGTACGGCGGACGTTACGCTCTATGCCGTGTGGGGAAAATTAGTAACTGCCGACAAAGCCGCGACTGTAATTGCCGGACTGGAAGGCGGAACTAGGGAAAATCCGAATGTCTGCACAGTGAAAATTACCAGCAAAGAACTGACTGATGAAAATATCCTGAAAGAAATAAGCAAGAAAATAGATTCAGTATTTGCTAATCCTAGCTATATCCATATCAATCTTGACCTTTCCGCAGTCGAAATCACAGAAATTTCAGAGAGTGCTTTTGCTTCTGCCAAATTGACGGGAATAACATTGCCAAATTCTTTGAAGAGTATTGAAAAAAACGCTTTTGGAGCAACTTACCATCTTAAAAAGATTGTAATCCCAGATAATGTAGAAACTATTAAAACTGAAGCTTTTATCGGAAGTTGGCTTACAGAAATAACGCTTCCTGCAAGTCTGCATTCCATCGGTTTTTCCGCATTCGCAAGCACTGTGCTAGAAACCGTATACTACAAAGGCACGCAGGCGCAGTGGGTACAAATCAAAATTGATGATTACAACGACAAGCTCACCGGCGCAAAGATAATCTGCACCGACGGCATTATAAACGGCAAGTAAAAGAGATTCCTGTGTCGTGGCACAGGAATGACATTGTATTTTGTCATCCTCCTTACAGCAATTTTTCCGCGTAAAAATCCCTTGAAGTTCCTTGTTTTCTGGAGTATCTTAGAGCACAGAAATTTTCTTTTTAAATCTTTAGCAAAACAGAAACTGTAAACCATTCCGCTGAATTTGCGAGGAACAGAAAATGGCAGAAAACACAGACTACCTGACAACGCAAATTATAACTTACATCGGAAACAAACGGATTCTGATTGGAAATATCCGAGCCGAAATTGAACTGATAAAATCAAAGCTCAAAAAGCAAAAGCTTGTCTGCGCGGATTTATTTTCAGGCTCGGGAATTGTCGCGCGGATGCTCAAGCAGCATTCTTCAACAGTAATCGTAAATGACTTGGAAGACTATTCTTCAATCCTGAACAGCTGCTACCTTTTCAACAAGAAAGACTTTGACAGCGAAAAATATTTCAGCTACAGAAAATCAATTGAAAAAGAATTCTTCGAGCAGAAAATCCCAGGGATAATCTGCAGAAACTACGCGCCAAAAAACACAGATGACATTAAAGAAGGCGAGCGGGCTTTTTACACAAGGGAAAACGCGGAACGAATCGACTCTTACCGCACGCTAATAGACAAGATTGTTGACTGCGATGAGTACAAGAAATTTTTTATTGCACCGCTTTTAACAGAAGCTTCTGTCCACGTAAACACTTCTGGAATTTTCAAGGGCTTCTACAAAAACAAAAACACCGGGCTTGGCTGTTTTGGCGGAACAGGAAAAAACGCGCTTTCAAGAATCATGGGACAAGTGGAACTCCCAGTTCCGGTATTCAGCAACTTCAAGTCAAAAACTGAAATCTACAAAGAAGACACCGTCGAGCTTTCTTCCAAGCTGAAAAAAATTGACATTGCATATTTAGATCCGCCTTACAACCAGCATCCTTACGGCTCAAATTATTTCATGCTGAACATAATCGCGCAAAACAAAATGCCGGACACAAAGCTCAGCAAAGTTTCTGGAATTCCCGCAAACTGGAACCGCTCAATGTTCAACAAAAAAAACAGCGCATTAAATTCAATGGAAAAAATAATCAGTGCGCTTGATGCGAAATTCATAATCATCTCATATAATTCAGAGGGATTTATAAAATTCGGCGAAATGAAATCAATGCTTGAAAAATACGGAAAACTCAAAACCGTTGAAATCGCGTATAATACATTCAGAGGCTCGCGAAACCTCAACGCAAGAAACATCCACGTTTCCGAATATCTTTTTGTTCTGGAGAAGTCGTAAAATGAGCGCAGGAAAAAATTCAGTTGACATGCTTAACGGCCCGCTTCTTGGAAAGATTCTGGTGTTCTCTCTTCCGTTTGCGGCAAGCAGCATTCTTCAGCAAGTTTTCAATTCCGCGGATGTAGCAGTCGTGGGAAGATTTTCTGGAAGCACATCTTTGGCGGCGGTCGGAAACAACGCTCCAATAATCAACTTAATCATAAATATTTTCGTTGGAATGTCGATTGGTGCAAATGTTCTGATTGCAACTTTAATCGGCCAGAACAGAAAGGACGAAATCAAGTCGGCGGTGCATACAGTAATTTCTGTGGCAGTCATAAGCGGAATTTTTCTTGCGGTAATAGGACCACTTGTTTCAAAGCCAATTCTTGAAGCAATCGGAACGCCCGATGAAGTTCTAGTTCTTGCGGCTCTTTACCTGCGGATTTACTTTCTTGGAATGCCGGCGGTCATGGTTTACAACTTTGGTTCGGCTGTTCTAAGAAGCAAGGGAGACTCAAACCGTCCTTTGTACTGCCTGATTGCAGCCGGAATTCTCAACGTTATCCTAAACCTTGTGTTTGTAATCGTATTCAGAATGGGAGTTGCGGGAGTTGCAATTTCAACTGTAATTTCAAATTACGTAAGCGCAACCATGATAATTTTCTTTCTGCTGAATGAAGAAGAGGGACTCAGGCTTGATTTAAGAAAACTTCATATAAACAAAATCCAGCTTGCAAAAACCGCACGCATAGGAGTTCCGGCTGGATTGCAGGGAATGGTGTTCTGCTTTTCAAACATCTGCATTCAAGGCGGAATAAATTCATTCGGAAGCAACGCAATGGCAGGCTCGGCGGCGGCGCTTAACTTTGAATATTTTTCATACTTTGTCGTAAGCGCGTTCACTCAGGCAGCCACAACATTCACAAGCCAGAACTACGGTGCAAAAAAATTCAGCAGATGCAAAAAAATCTACAGGCTTTCAATGCTATGCAGCGTGATTATTTCCGGAGCAATGTGCTTTGTGTTTGTGTTCTTTAGAAGAGCAGTGATTAGAGTTTACACCGTGGATGAAGCGGTAATTGCGTTTGCGCTCATAAGACTAGTTCATGTAGAGTCCCTTGAATTTCTTACAAGCAGCTACGAAATTACAGCAGGAGCTTTGCGCGGAATGGGATACTCAATGCTTCCGGCAATTCTTACATTGGCAGGCTCATGTTTCTTGCGGCTTACCTGGCTTGCAACCGTATTCAAAAAATTTCCTTCGTTTGAAACAATAATGAATATCTATCCAATCAGCTGGATAATAACCGGAACAGCAGTAATCACGTCATACCTGATAATAAGAAGAAAAAAACTCCGTACAGATGCGCAAGATACAGACTGAACCAGCAAAACAAAAAGATTCAGCACAAAAAAAAGCGGCTGCATATTGAACACAGCCGCAGAATAGTCCGATTACTTTCGAGTTAATAGCTCCATAATAAAAATAGTCATCAGCCGCTATTTTCTAAGTGTATTATAGAACCCGAAACTATTATTATTTTATTTCGTAAATCCAGCCTTCTGGAGCTTTTATTTCGCCCATCTGGATTCCGGTCAAAGTTTCACGGAGCTTTTTAAGAACAGGCCCGATTTCTTCCATTCCGCTTGGAATATTGATTTCTGTTCCGTGGTCAACAATTTTTCCGATTGGAGAAATTACAGCGGCAGTTCCGCAAAGTCCGCATTCTGCAAAGTCCGCAAGCTCGTTCTTGTTAATCTTGCGCTCCTCAACTTCAATTCCAAGATAATCTTTTGCAACCTGAATCAAAGAGCGGCGTGTGATTGAAGGAAGAATGCTGTTTGACTTTGGAGTTACAAGCTTTCCGTCTTTTGTAACAAAGAGAATGTTTGCTCCGCCAGTTTCTTCAATATAAGTATGTGTCGCAGGATCAAGATACATATTTTCTGCAAAGCCGTTTCTATGTGCGTCCATTATATTGTGAAGGCTCATCGCATAGTTAAGGCCGGCTTTTATGTCGCCTGTTCCATGAGGAGCGGCTCTGTCCAAGTCTGAAATGCGCACAACAATCGGCTTGACTCCGCCCTTGAAATAAGGTCCTACAGGGGTAACAAGAATCCTGAACTGGTACTCGTCGGCAGGCTTTACACCGATTACAGCGTTTGAGCCGAACATATATGGACGGATATACAAAGTCGCACCGCTTCCAAAAGGAGGCACCCAGTCAATGTTCGCTTTTACAGTATCAAGCACAGCCTGAACAAAACGCTCTTTTGGGAACACAGGCATTTCAAGGCGCTCGCAGGAAGAAGCCATGCGGTCAGCGTTCAAGTCCGGGCGGAAAGTAACAATTCTGCCGTCTTTTGTTGTATAAGCCTTAAGCCCCTCAAAGCAGGTCTGGGCATACTGAAGAACTCCAGCGCACTCAGAAATATGCACAGTAGCATCGGAAGTAAGCTCGCCTGCGTCCCATGCGCCGTTTTTGTAATTAGCAACAAATCTCTTATCTGTTACCTGATAACCAAAAGGAAGATTCGCCCAATCAATATTCTTTGCCATACTACACCTCGAAAAACCGGTATTTCCATGCCGGCAAGAATTTTTAAAGCATGATAACATAAATAAAAAAATCAGACAATCAGCACAGGAAAGACATTCCGCTTAGAGCAGGAAAGATGTTCCGCCTAGAGCCGGAAAGACGTTCCGCTTAGAACAGGAAAGATGTTCCGCCTAGAACCGGAAAGATGTTCCGCCTAGAGCCGGAAGCAAACAGTATGAGAAAAACCAGGAATACAAGTACACGGTGAGCGGAACAACACTCATATTAACATAATAAGGCGAGCGGGATGGTTAATACGTGAAGATTATATGTAAATATGAGATCAGCAGCGAATCAGTAATAACACCGAAAGAAGCCATACTTTATATTGACGGCAATCTGAGCGAGAAGGATTCCAAAAACGAGACTGAAAATATGAAGAGAGCGACTTACCTAAAAGTGGAAAAAGCTCCGACTAAACGATATGACGAGTACTACAAAGACGGAAAGCAAATCACCAGCCAGGACCTCATGGCCAACAACAAAACCGCGCCTAAACAGACGCAGTCTTCTATTTATTATACTGCACGGTGTTGGGAAAAATGCTGGCTATGGAGTTATAGTAGCGTCAGAACAGATTATTGTAACTTTTGTAGTCAAGACATCATTGTTTGACTTAATAGTTATATTTTTCCATTCAGCTTCAGTTCCACCATAATTCACAGTAGTCAAGGCATCGCATCCATCAAATGCGTAGGTGCCTATCTCTTTTACACTGACTGGAATATATATGCTTTTAAGTTTTTTACAGGTATGAAACGTGTCGTAACTAATTTTAGGCAAGTTGCCTGGCAATTCTATGCTTTCAAGTCCGTAACAGTTTAAGAACGCAAGTCCTGCGATTGCAGTTACGCTATCGGGGATTGCTATGCTTACGAGCGCATCGCAACTTTCAAATGCACGCTCCCCTATTTCAGTTACACTTTCTGGAATTTCCACAGTTTCAAGAGCAGAGCAGTACCGAAAACAATACGCTTCAATCTTAGTTACATTTTTTGGAATCTTAATGCTTTTAAGCGTAGAGCATTCATGGAATGCTTTGTATCCTATTTCAGTTATTCCTTCTGGAAGAACTATGCTTTCAAGCGCGCTGCAGTTTTCAAATACACTGTCTCCTATTGAAGTTACGCTATTCGGAATAGTCACGCTTTTAAGAGCAGAACACCCGCTAAACACAGAAGAAGCTATCACTTGTATACCACCATTAGGGATTGTTATACTTTCAAGAGCCGTGCACTTCTTGAACGCAAATTGTCCTATTTCATTCACAGTATCTGGAATCGTTACACTTACAAGTGATGTGCATTCATCAAAAGCACTTTCCTTAATAGAGCCTATTCCCTCCGGGAGAACTATGGCAGAAAGAGCTGTGCAGTTCTGAAACTTTGCCGCACCAATTGAGCTAAGCCCGGTTGTCCTGCCAAGGTCAAGGCTCACCAGCGGCTTATTGTTATTTTCATTTAAGGCTATCTTTATTCCTTCTATTCCGGCATCGTCAATTGCACCTGCCACAATGACTTTGTAACTTCCGACTTCAAGGCTTTCTATATATTCCGCAGCCTGCGCCGCAGTGTACACTCTGCTCATAAGAACGCTGCATGAAGCCGTCTCGCCCTCTGTAACTGCAACTTCCGCGCTTCCCACGCCACTCAAGGCACCGTTTAAAGTCGCCTCAACGTCAACCGTGTAACTTCCGGCATCTACTTCGTCAAACTCCACCGCCCCCCCGGCACGGCTGTCTGGCTTTCTATAACTTTTCCGCCTTTAATCAGGGAAACTGTGTACGAGTCGGCTCTGTCGCTGCCAGAGACATCCCGGGAAGAGCCCGGAAGCACAACACGAACAGAGCCAGCTCCGCCGTTTCCGCTTGCGGAATCCATGCACGAGGCAAGCATTAGCATTACCGCTGGTAAAATCAAGAAAATAGATTTCTTCATAGTTTTCTCCTGTTAATTTGACTGCAATTCAATCTAAAAACAGATTCTGTTCGAGATGTGTCTGCAAAAATACGCACTGTTTTTCCTTTGAACTATCAACGTTGCCGCTTCCGCGGCAGCAAAACAGAGCGTTTTCTGCATTCGCCTCTCTTCCTGCGCCGTTTTTAACTGCTTTATAAAGCCCTGAATTAGGACTACCTATTTATATTATATGTCAAACTATCTGGAAAATCCAAAAGGAAACTAAAAAAAATACATTTTTTTTATAAAAAACACCTGATATTGTCTATACAGCTGAATTTTGCCTCTTTTAAGCCTTCATTTAAACAACGATGCGTACTGTAGCTGTCTGGGGGAAAAAAAGAAAGCGAAAAAAATGTAAGCCCGTGCTACACCTTGAAAAGACCAATCTGGCCGCCGATTTCTTTTACGGAGTCTGTAACATCGCCGGAAATTGCAGAAAGCATCTTCCTGCTCTCATCTGCAGCCGCAGAACTTTCCTGCATTCTGTCCATGCTGTCTTTTATTGTCAAAGCAGTTGCCTGAAGCTTCTTAACTTCCGCAAGAATATGACTGTTGTCCTCTGACATTTTTACGGATGCGGACTTTACTTCAGCGGTGGAATCGTTCATAGACTGAAGGGCATCTATAATCTGCTTTGAGCCTATCTGCTCCTCCTCCATCGCATTCTTTATCTGCGCCACAATCTGGCCTGTTTCCGCAATATTGTCTGAAACAAGCGAAAATTCCGACGATGTTTCATTTGAAAGTGAGACAACGCTTTTTATTGTCTCCTGAATTTTTGCCAGCTGCGCGCCTATGGAATGGGAACGCTCTGAGGATGTCGCCGACAGCTTTCTGATTTCGTCAGCAACAACGCTGAATCCTTTTCCGGCTTCTCCTGCATGAGCGGCCTCAATCGCGGCATTCATTGCAAGAAGATTTGTCTGTGAAGCAATGCCTGCAATCGCAAGGTTCGCGTCCTGAAGAATTTTCGACTGCTGCTCAATATCAAGAATCATTTCATTGACGTTCGACTGGTTGGCGATTCCGGTATTGGAATGTTCCTCAAGCTGGTCAAAGGAAGCAATCATCTTGCCCACAGATGCGTTCACGGAAGATATATTGCCAATCATCTGCTCAACTGCGGAAGAAGCCTGCTGAACATTCTCAGACTGCGCCTGAATCATTTTTTCAAGAGAGCCGATGTTCGAGCTGATTTCATCCACTGCGCCCGCCGTTTCCTGAACAGAGCCAGCCTGCTCATGAACCAGGACATTCACGCTTTCTATGCTTGCGGAAATCTGTCCAAGAGAATCCTCTGTGTTCTTTGTGCAGGCCTGAAGCCTTTCATCCGCGGCGGAAAGACTGTCCTTTGAGCCTAGAATCTTTTTTACGATTTCCTGAAGCTTCTCAAGAAACAGGTTGAATTCTTTTATAACATCGCCAATCTCATCGTTTGAAATCACTTCAATGCGCTTTGTGAGGTCTGCATTTCCAGTTGCAATTTTGTCCACAGACTGCTTAACGAAAACCAAAGGCTTTATAAATGTTTTTAGAATCTTTGAGACAATAAGAACCGATATTAAAATCACCGCCACCATAACCACAGCAATCAGGCGCAGCAAGACAGTCAATGAGCTAAAATAGAACTTATACGGAGCAACAGCCAGAACCGACCACTGGGAATCTGGAACCGGCGCAAACGAAGCAATCATTTCTTTATTCAGCCTGGTGTCAAAGTAGTGGTAAGAGCCGTCCTCGCCCATTGAGATTCTATCAAGCAGCTCCTGCGGATAAAAACCCCCAGCATCTTCAGCCGCATCTGAATTCAAACTGTTCTCGGAGGCGACAATTTTTCCAGTCTCCCTGCTTACGACGCAAGGCCTCATTCCTTCGCCCAGATCAATATCCTTGATTGTATCGTAAATTGAATTTCCGTTTACAACCAGAACAAGAACGCCAGAGATGCTGTTTTCGCTGTTATAAACCGGAACACTGTAATGCTGCAGAACAGAATTTGTAACCGGGCTGAATTTTGGATCGGAAAAGAAATTCTTTCCATGCGCCGCCTGCTGAAAATACGGCCTGTCGGAAAAATTAAGCATACGCCCGTCAATCAAAAGGCTGTCTCCGTTCTTGTCGTAAAAGGCGACATCCCGGTACCTTGAGTCCAGATTCTTGATTATCGGAGCAAGGAGCTTCTGCTTTTCATGAAGAGAAACATCCTCCCTGACTAGAAGCTCTAGCCTTGAAAGCAAAGTAAGCTGAGAAATTGTCTTTCTGTTTATCGCGACAATCTGATTGCACAAGTCTGCGGTTATTGCAGAAAGCTGGCTATTCACAGACTTTTTCAATGCGCCTGCGGAAACACAATAAGAAATCACGCCTACAAAAAGGTTTGTAGCAATGAGAGTTGAAACTAGAATAATCACAATAGATGATTTTTTTCCTTTACTGTTCTTCATTTTCTTTTATAGACTTGCAAAAAATTCTACCACAAAACACCCCCTCTTGCAAGAAAGGAAAACACAGTCTTTCCGCTGCAATTGATAATCAAGACGCCATTTGATATAATTGCAGTGCTTTTCGGGCAATAGCGCAGTTGGTTAGCGTGCGTGTCTGGGGGGCACGAGGTCCCGGATTCGAATTCCGGTTGCCCGATTTTCAAATAAAACAATTAAAGAAGGTGCATTATGGATTTTGTTTCACAGTTAAAGGAAAAGGCTAAATTGGCCGGAAAAAAAATCGTTCTTTGCGAAGGCGAAGATAAGCGTGTTGTTGAAGCCGCTGCAAAAATCGTAAAGGAAGGAATTGCAAAAATCATCCTTATTGGAAACGCAGAAGAATGCGCAAAAGCAGCTCCGGGAGTTGACCTTTCAGGAATTGAGCTTGTAGATCCAACGACAAGCCCTGATACAGACAAATACGCGGAACTTTTATTCAAGACACGTGAAGGCAAAATCAACAAAAAAACTGGACAGGCAGAATATCCTACAGTTCAAGATGCAAAAAACTACATTCTTAAAGACCGCACAATGTTCGGAGCTCTTATCCTCAAGGCAGGAGATGCGGACGGATTTGTAAGCGGAGCTTGCCATTCAACAGCAAACACATTGCGCCCGGGACTTCAGGTTATAAAGACCGCGCCTGGAATAAAGACAGTTTCATCAAGCTTTATAATGGTTGCACCTGAATGCGGAAACAAATACATAAAGGAAGGCGTTGCACTTCTTGCTGACTGCGCAATCAACATCGAGCCTTCAAGTGAAGAGCTTGCAGACATCGCAGTTGCAACAGCCGACACTGCCAAGAAAATTGCAGGAATAGAGCCAAGAGTCGCCATGTTGAGCTTCAGCACAAAAGGAAGCGGAAACGACGACAAGTTCTTTAAGAGCGTTCCAAAAGTTCAGGAAGCTGTAAAACTTGCACAGGAAAAGGCACCGGACCTTGCCTTGGACGGAGAGTTCCAGTTTGACGCCGCAGTTGCTCCGGAAGTCGGTGAGCTAAAAGCTCCGGGAAGCAAAGTTGCAGGACACGCAAATGTTTTTGTATTCCCAAATATCAATGCAGGAAACATCGGCTACAAGATTGCCCAGAGAATGGGCGGCTGGATGGCAATCGGTCCTGTATGCCAAGGATTCGCAAAACCGCTTAACGATCTTAGCCGTGGCTGCAACGTTGATGACATTGTTGCAACAGTAGCAGTTACAGCATTGCAGGCGTAAGCAAACACAAGCTGTCCTAAACGGGCAGCTTTTTTAATTTAACTTTTTATCCTGCGACTGCGTTTGCAGCTCCGACTCCCAGCAATGTCAAAACAAGCATAATCACGCCGGCAAGCAAAACGCCTCCCATAACGGCAAGAGATGTCTTTTTTCCGTCCAAGTCCAGAAGGCTAGCTGCAAGTGTTCCAGTCCAAGCACCAGTTCCCGGAAGCGGAATTCCTACAAAAAGAAAAAGCGCAAAGTAAAGTCCGCGTCCAGCCTTTGCCTGCATTTTTTCACCGGCAGAAGTTCCTCGCAATAAAAAGAAACGGCAAATTCCGCCCACAAGACGTTTATCCTGCCCCCACTCCAAAAATTTTCTTGCAAACAAAAAAATAAAAGGAACAGGAATCATATTTCCAATTATGCTGACAACATAAGAAGAAATCACCGGCAATTTTAACGCCTGCGAAACAGGAATCGCACCCCTAAGTTCAATAAGCGGCACCATCGAAATAAAAAACACCCAAAGAAAATTTTTTAACATAAACTCATTTTAGCATACATAAGAAACCATTCGCAACTGCAACGCAAAATGCAACTTTCAAAATGATTTTTTTCTGGACGCTGCCCAGATTCCAACGCTCATCAAATAGTTTCCGCCGATTACAACAAATGTCCATCCCACAGAAGCAAGAACGCTCTGCTCATAAACGTGAAGAAAAAAATACGGACCAACCAAAACGCTGGCGATATTCAAGACAAAAAGAACAGCCGCATAAATCAGGGTAGGAACAATGGCGCAAACAGTATGCGAAAATTTCAGCGGAATTTCTTCAAAGCAAATGAAAGAAACCAATGCCAGAACAGGACAAACAAAATGCATAAAAAGCCCTGAACCTTCAAGCATATAATGGCTGAAATTCTTCATTGTATATCCGCCGGCATTTGGAATGAGCAAGGCAAGGACAACTGTAATCGTGAGTGTTGTGCAGCAAACCGCAATGTAAGTAAATAATTTTACTGAATCAGAAATTTTTTTGCCTGAACATAAAAAGCGGATTTTACAAAATGCCATAACAGCGCACGAAATCCCCAAAAGAATATTGCTGTCCTGTGTATAAAATTTAAAGAAACTAAATCCGCCATATTCAATTATGGACAGAATCACAGCGGAAATTTCGAATGCGGTAATCAAAATATTTAGCGCAAGTGAAAAATAAATTTTCTTCTTCATTTAAAAACCCAAGACAGCTAATTTATCGGGACAAACTTTTTTTAGTATACGCTCAGGATTTTCTGAAGTTTTTCTTTTCCGATAATCCTAAAGAAGCTTGCAAGGCGCGGTCCCTGATCTTTTCCAATCAAGGCATGATACAAAGCTGTAAACAATGCTTTTGACTCAAGTCCAAGTTCTGTCGCAATGTCGTACATCGCCTGCTGGCATTCCTTGTCAACCGCAAAAGTATCAAGGCGCGGAACAACTTCATCACGCACACGGCGCACAGCAGTCAGCATTTCACCCGAAATATCTTCAGCCTTAGAACCGTCTTCTCTTAAAGTGAAGCAGAAATCCGGTGCGCAGTCAGGAGCGCTTTCTTTTATCCAGTACCATGCGCAAACACAGCGGCGGCGCAAAGTTTCCTTCTGTTCTTCCTTTACATCCTTGAGAGAAGCAATAACAGCATCGATGTCGCCTGAATAAGTCTGAAGCAAAGTTGTAAGCAAGCGGAATCCAATCTGGTACGGCTGAACTTTCGGCATTCCGTTTTCAATCTGGCTAAGCTCGTAAATGCGTTTTTCCTTGAGGAACAAATCTTCGTTCTTTGCCTTGTCGATTCCCCAGGCGATTCTCTCTGTCTTGTCGTAAGCTTCGTATATTGTAACAACATCCAAATCAAAACTGATACTGAACTCGTGGTCAACTTTGTTCATGGCGAAAATGTAGCGCAAAACTTCCGGCTGATAAACTTCAAGAGCGTCAACAAGAGAAATTACTTTTCCTTTTGAGGATGACATTTTTCCAGGAACGCCCTTGAGTTTTACAAAGTCGTACTTCATTGTAACAGGAGCATCCCAACCGAAAACTTTTTTGCTTACAAGTTTTGCAGTGTCGTAGCTTCCGCCAGGAGAAATGTGGTCTTTTCCGCCCGGCTCGAATACAACTTTTTCTTCGTTCCATCTCATAGGCCAGTCAACACGCCAGCCCAGCTTGAATTCTTTTGAAGTGCGAAGATCTCCTTTTTCTTCATGTCCGCAAGCCTTGCATTTATACGTAACGCCGTACTCACCGTCGTAACCAAGAATCTCTGTTTCGTCTTTATTGCATTTGCAGCAGAAAGCAGCTACCGGCCAGTAAACGTCTTCCGGCTTCATTTTGTGCTGCTCATCGCGGTATTCGTTCAGGCATTCTTTTATAAGCTCACGGTTTTGCAATGCCTTTTTCATTCCCTCAGCGTAGCGGTTTGCACGATAACGGCTCGCCTGATACAAAAATTCTGGATGGATTCCAACACGCGGAAGTTGCGTTTCAATGTCAACTTCGTGATGGCGCGCATAGTTTTCGTCCCGTCCAAAAGTATCCGGCACCATTGTAATTGGATAGCGCAGATATTTTTCAAGAACTTCCGGCTGAGGCATATTGCCCGGAACTTTTCTGAAAACATCATAGTCGTCCCAGGAATAAATAAAGCGCACATTCTTGCCCCGGTCGCGGAGAGCACGCACAATCAAATCTACAGTAATAATTTCGCGGAAATTTCCAATGTGAACTGTTCCGCTCGGTGTAATTCCAGAAGCGCAGGTGTAAAGGTCAAGGTCGCCTTTCTGCTTGATAATTCTTGAAGCCTGCTGGTCTGCCCAGTGGCAAAGTTCTTTTTCGTTTCTTTCTGACATAATGCGGATTATTATATTGAAAACAAAGGCAATGTGCAACGCAAGTTTTTGGAGGGAGAAAAACCAACTAATTCGTAAGCGAAGCGATTTTATCGCCGTTTTCTTTTCTCCATACCATAAATCTTTACTTGCGCCGCTTAGGACTAGTGCCCTAATACCCCATTTATATGTTCGCTTCCACACTAGCGGCAAAAGCGTTATAATAGAAATATTATGGAACACAATATGATTTTATCGGCGTCCGGCTGGAGAAAAGTTTTTGCAGAAAGCATGGATGCGGAAGATACTTCGCCAAAAATCGGAGAAGCAAACAGTTTTCTCTGTCTTTTAATTGCAGAAACATTCGCTGAATATATAATTTCAAAAACGGGCAAAAAAGAGCCGGCAGTTGTTGTGGCAACAGACACCCGCCCCACAGGAAAAGAAATCGCGCTCAATGTAATTCAAGGACTTTGCGCCTGCGGAATAAAAGTTGTTTATCTTGGAACTGCCGCCGCCCCGGAAATCATGGCATATTCAAAAAAGCATGACGGATTCCTCTACATTTCAGCAAGCCACAATCCAATAGGACACAACGGAATAAAATTCGGTCTGAACAACGGAGGCGTTCTTGAAGCCGGGGAATCAAAAAAACTCGCGGAAAACTTTGCAGCAAAATGCAGTTCAGCCGGAGCAGAAGAACACGCGCTTTCACTTGCATTCAAGGCGCAAAAGACACAAGTTGAAAATGTGTACGCAAAATGCGCCAAATATAAAAAAAAGTCTCTTGCCGCCTACGAAAAATTTATAAAGACCGTAATAGCCGGAAGTCCAAAAATTTTATTTCAGTATAAGCTGTTCAGCATTTTAAAAAAAGCAGCGCAGAAAAATCCACTTAGCATTGTGTGCGATATGAACGGTTCCGCCAGAGCAACTTCAATAGATAAAAAATTTATCCCGGAAAGCGGAATCGGTTTTATTCCATTCAATGAAGATAAAATTGTCCATGCAATAATTCCAGAGCCAGAAAATCTTGTGCATTGCGCGCAGAAAATCAATGAGCTTCAGAAAGAAGGAAACAAATCAGCCCTGCTTGGTTATATGCCGGACTGCGACGGCGACCGCGGAAACATTGTCTACTGGAACGGAAAAGAGGCAAAAACAGTGCCAGCACAAGAAGTGTTCGCGCTGTGTGTAATGTCGGAACTTGCATTTGAATACTGGAAAAATCCGGACGCTAAAAATCTTGCGGTAGCTGTAAACTGCCCTACTTCCATGAGAATTGACGAAATCTGCACCAGCCTGAATGCAAAAGTATTCCGCGCGGAAGTTGGAGAAGCCAATGTAGTGAACCTTGCACGTGAAAAAAGAAGCGAAGGTTTCAACGTAAGAATATTCGGAGAAGGAAGCAACGGCGGAAACATAACATACCCTTCTGCGGTAAGGGATCCAGTCGCTACAATCTTTGCGCTTGTAAAGCTTCTTGCGCTGCGGGACACAAAAAACAAGATTGGATTGTTCCATTTGTGGTGCAAGATGTCCGGCCAAGAAAAAAAATACAAAGACAACTTTACACTCGATGACGTTATTTCAACACTGCCCGAATACACAACAACTGGCGTAAGCGAAAACCGCGCAGTTCTTCAAGTAAAAATGCAAGACAAAGGCAAGCTAAAGGAAAATTTCAAAAAAGAATTCATTTCGTCTTGGGAAGAAAAAAAAGAGCAGCTCAAAAATAAATACGGAATCGCAAGCTACGAAGCATTCACAACAAACGGCACAAAAGAAACTGCAGCCGATCAAAACTGGAACAACGCAAACGGCGGACTTAAAGTAAAATTTATGGACAGTGAAAATCAGCCAGTCGCATTTATCTGGATGCGTCCAAGCGGAACAGAGCCAGTCTTTAGAATTATGTGCGATGTAAAAGGAAACGGGACGCAAGAAGAAAAAGCCCTGCTCGAATGGGAAACAGAGCTTCTGCAAAAAGCGGACATTGAATCTTAAAAATTACAAAACATATTTTTCTATAAAGTCGCCAACGCCGCTTGAATCGTTATCTTTTTCAGTGATAAAGTCAGCGGCGTTTTTTATGTAGTCAATTCCATTGCTCATGCACACGCCGTAGCCGCATTTTGCAATCATGCTTTCATCGTTCATGCTGTCTCCGAATCCCATTGTAGATGAGCGTGGAATTCCAATGTAGTCAGCAAGCCAGTTGATGGATTCTCCTTTTCCGCAGTTCGGCGGAAGGATTTCAAGAAAGTACGGTTTGCTTGTAAAAATAACGGCGGAATCTCCAAGTTCATCTTTAAGTTTTTTTTGCAGCACTTGAAGAGTTTCAGGCTCGCCCGGAACAAGCATTTTGGGAAATTTTTTTTCACGCAGGAAAGTTTCATAGTCGTCTATAACTTTGCCTTTCAAACCGCACATATCAACATCCTTGCGCGTCCAGGGAGTCTCTTCAGCATAGAAAATTGTGTCCGGTGAATAAACTTCACTTCTAAGCCCCATTTTTTCAGCTTCGGAATTAGCCTTTAAAAGAACAGAGGAATCAACGCTGCAAGTGTAAATCTGCTTGCGCTCGTGCATATCAAAAACACTGCATCCGTTTATTGCAATTATGAATTTCCCAAACTCGCTGCCCGCAATGTCCATCCTGCGCACAAAAGGCAGAATTCCATCTTCCGCACGTCCAGAGCAAAGCACAACATAAATTCCGCGCCGAACACATTCCTGAAGCACCTGCACATTTTTATCACTGATTTTCCGATTTGAATCCAAAAGAGTGTCGTCCAAGTCAAGCGCAATAAGCCTTACATCAAGAGCGTAAGAAGGAAGCTTTGCCATATAAACCTCGCATAAAAAATCTTGGCAGATTATAAACCAGCCACAAAGTTGTTTCAATGGGATTTATAAGGACAGCTTTAATGTTTGCCAAGTTCTAAAAGATATTCCTCCACATTCCTATACAAAATTCCCTCTTCTGTTTCTGAGTTTTTTCCTCTATATAAAACTACCTTACTCAAAATTTTACCATAGCGAAATTCTGTCTGTTCACATTTTTTTGTATCGACAAGATGATGGTACTGCTCTTTGGAAATTTCTTTGCTGTGCTTAATCTCATATATTTTACAGTTAACATTTTCAGAATCATATACAACCATATCAAATTCACCTACAGCGAATTTAAGTTTAAATATATCCTTTTCAGGATTAGCTTTTTTAGTTTCCAGCAAAACAATTTCCTCAAGAATACGACCTTTTACATCATCAAGAATTTTATCTGTAATTCTTTTTCTATCAATTGCGGAAATATTTTTAAAAATGTCATCCATCATAAGGCTTTTTATAAGAGATTCCGCCTGCGAATAACGCAAGCCTGGCTGAGTAAAAACAGTAAAAAAAACTCTATTATTCAAATCAGTCATAGAAACAACAGGAATATCACAAGTCAAATCTAGCATATCCAAGTATTCTTTAATTTCCTTGCGATGAACATCCTTGATTTCTACAGTCTGATTCTGTTTATTTAAAATCTCCAAAGCCTTCATAAGATTTTTTAAGAACTTCGGTTTATTAACAGTATCAAGAATATCTGTAGGATTATTTCTATCATTACGAACATTTCTTTGCGCCAAGCCAAAATCATGGGATTTAAAATCGCGCGTCAAAACATCAATAGTAAAACGATGATTCATATCTTCTACAATTCTGTTGATTACATTTGTCAGCTCATGTTTTTCATATAGTTCATAGAGATTTCTAAAATGATCTTCATATTGATAATTCTTAAGCGAATGCTGTATGTTTCTGGCAATTGCAGTATTCACATATTCATCGGTACTCTGCTTTGTACCAAAAATTAAATTATTATAATTTTCACCGCTGCGGCTCATCGTTCCGCCATATTTGATATATTCATCAATACTTTGAATTCCAAGAACATCATAAAACTCCCGAAACGGAATAAATGTTGTATGCAAAAGAATGCATCGATCATAAAGCTGCTCATCTTCAGAAAAAATAAAACCAAGAGAATCTGTTCCAGAAAGAACTATCTTCATTCCGCTAGTAGCAAAAACATCAGAAAAAAGAGCAGCTCCATCAATAAAATCATCCATCAGTGTAACTTCATCAATAAAGACATATTTATAGCCTTTAGCTTCCAGCACTTTTAAATCCTTGTTTACATCAGAAAGCGTATTATTTGAATTTATCTGAATAAAAACTGATTTAGAAAAATTACTTTCCAGCATATTATAAATAATCTGACGGACTAAAGTAGTTTTTCCAGTTCTTCGCAGACCATAAAGAATAAATACCTTATCATGCGTTTCATTATATATAAAATTTTTTATAACTTCATATATATAACGTTTTTTATAAGAACTTACAGATGCCGCAAAAATTTTTAGAGACTCTCCAATTCTGACATCACAGTTATAGGCATTAACTTTTTTAATCATTGCTGAAGAAACAGGAATTTTAGAATTCCTCATCTCCTTTAATTTTTCCTGCAAAAATTTTCTCTCTTCTATTTGAGCTTTTAAAAGCTCAGCTTCTTTTTCTTTTACAGTCCGCGAAAACTGCCTGCCGTTTTCTGTCCATTGATAATAAAGATATTTTTTTCCTTTTATCGTTTTTGCCGTAATTCCGCCAGCTGGAAGAGATTCCATTTTTTTCCTAAGTTCTTCTATGTCATTCATGCTTCAATATTAACTTAATTAACTTACTTTAACAAGTTAATTAAGTTAACTTTTGCAATAAATAAAATCTCTAAAAAGCAAACAAATCTCTTGACAAAGTGCGGGGGGGGGTAAGATAGAGCAACAAAATTAACAAGGAGTTATTTTATGAAAACTTTGAAAAAACTTATTATTATTTTTACAAGCATATTTATGCTGGCTGCATTGTTAAGCTGCGATGACGGAGGATGTGTAGAATCTCAAGCAGGAGAAGTTTCACCCAAATTTGAATGGCACATTATTCATCTTAGTGATGTTTCATTAGGTTGTGAATATAAAATTGAATTAGCTGAAAATTTAAAGACCGAATACAATTCACTAAATATAAACAATATTTCTGGAGTATTGCCCAACAAATATAAATTTTTTTACACTTCTGAAGATATAAAAAAAATGACAGATGCTGGATACGATTGCCATTATGGTTTTGCAATGACATCAGCAGAACTAAAAGAAAGTTTTCAATATTCTAATTCCGATGATCTTTATTTAAATGATGTTTTCAAAACACCAGAGAAAGATGTTAAAATCTATTACGGAATATATAAGCTAAGCGATGATATGAAAGAAATTCAAGGTGTGATTTTAACAGAAAAAACGAGGACTCCAGCGCAATTCAGTCAAGAGAAAAAAATTAGTAATACTACGTATAATACCAATATTGATAATGCGATATATGAATTTAAAGGACATCTTACAGTCACAACGGTAATAGAAACACAAGATATAGATACAGCTTCAGAGAAACGAACCTATTATCCTGGCACAATAACAATTACATCTATAGTTCCAAAAAACTAATAGAAATATTCAAAAACAAAAATATACAACTACTGAAATTCATTTTAAAGGAGCATACAAATGGGAAAGACAACTGTAAAACCAGGCAACAGCCACGCAGGAAAAGGTGGAAGAATGCCTTCAACAACAGGAAACCCAAGCGGTGGAAGTCGCGGCAACGATCCGCCTAGCAATAAGTAACATCACATTGGTTTTATGGCACAAAAAAAGGATGTCCAGTCGGGCATCCTTTTTTTTACAGTTGTACGCTTACCTTGTGAGCTTGCGGTACATGGTTTTGTGAGGATGGTCGTCGTCAATGCCAAGGACGTTTTTCTTCCATTCTACGTATTCGCTCCAGTTGCCTTCAAACCATTTGACTTCGCTGTTGTTTTCAAACGCAAGAATGTGAGTACAGATACGGTCAAGGAAGTAGCGGTCGTGGCTGATTACAAGAACACAGCCAGCAAAACTGTTGATGGCCTCTTCAAGCGAACGCGTTGTAGAAATATCAAGGTCGTTTGTAGGCTCGTCCAAAAGCAAAACGTTTCCCGCTTCCTTGAACATAAGTCCCATGTTCAGCCTGTTTTTTTCTCCGCCGGAAAGCACGCTGATTTTCTTATTCTGTTCCGCGCCGTTAAAGTTGAACCAAGAGCAATAAGCATGGGCATTCACTTCGCGCAACGCTCCATTTACAGGACGTCCTTTTTCGTCCACCGCGCCAAGCTTTATAAGGTCAGCTCCTCCAGAAAGAAGCTCAAGAACTGTCTTGTTCGGGTCAAGCTTGCTTCTCATCTGATCCACATACACAAGCTTTACTGTGTCGCCTACTTTTATCGTGCCGGAATCCGGAGTTTCTTCTCCTTCACCTGTGGCGGCCTTTGCAAGCATTTTAAACAAAGTAGTTTTTCCCGCGCCGTTAGGTCCTACAACGCCAACAACAGCACCAGCCGGAATTGCAAAATCAAGGTTTTCAAAAAGGAGCTTGTCGCCAAATGATTTTGTAAGCCCGCTCGCTTCAATTACAAGGCTTCCAAGACGAGGTCCTGCCGGAATTGAAATCTGGCTGTCTTTAAGCTGAACACGTTTCTGCTCTTCCGCCAAAAGCTGCTCGTACTTTGTGATATGCTCCTTGTGTTTTGCCTGGCGACCTTTTGCACCTGCGTGAATCCATTCAAGTTCTTCTTTCATTTCGCGCTGACGGACAGAAGCCTGCTTTTCTTCCTGCTCAAGTCGCTTTTCTTTTGCTTCAAGCCATTCAGAATAGTTTCCTTTAAACGGATATCCTTCACCTCTGTCCATTTCAAGAATCCATCCGGCAACATTGTCAAGGAAGTAGCGGTCGTGAGTAATCGCAATAATTGTGCCTTTGTAGTCGCGAAGGTGGCGTTCAAGCCAGGCAACAGTTTCTGCGTCAAGGTGGTTAGTAGGTTCGTCCAAAAGCAGAATATCAGGCTGCTGAAGAAGAAGGCGGCACAAAGCAACACGGCGACGTTCACCTCCAGAAAGAACATCAACAACTTGGTCAGCTGGCGGACATCTTAACGCGTCCATTGCAAGCTCAAGATTTGTGTCCAAATTCCATGCATCCGCAGCATCAAGTTTTTCCTGAAGCTCAGCCTGTCTTGCGCAAAGCTTGTCAAAGTCAGCATCAGGGTCTCCAAACGCCTCGTTCACTTTGTCGAATTCAGCAAGCAAATCTGTAATCGGCTTTACACCTTCCATTACAATTTCTTTTACAGTTCTGCCTGCTTCAAGCTGAGGCTCCTGCTCCAAATATCCCATTGTGAATCCAGGAAGCAGATGAGTTTCGCCTGTAAAATCATTGTCAACTCCCGCAAGAATTTTAAATAAAGAAGACTTACCTGCGCCGTTTTCACCAATAACGCCGATTTTTGCTCCGTAATAATATGAAATGCTTATGTCTTTAAGAACAACTTTAGTCCCGTAAGCGCGGGAAACCCGATCCATTGTGTAAATAATTTTCTTATCGTCTACAGTCTTTGCCATACGCCCAATTGTAGTTTATATAATGATAATTTGCAATTAAAGCTGAAAAAATGAAGACATAAAAACAGCTCAAAAGTTACTGAGAATTGAGCCTTGGATTTGACCCGCAATTTTTTTATTCAGACAAATACAAATCTTAATTTTACTGGAATTTTGATTGTGTTTTAATCCCTTAAATCAGGTCTATGTTTTTTAGAATTGATTAAGGAGGCATGATAAAAAAGTAAACGCATCGAATTCGAAACGTTTAAAAACATAAAAATGTGCTATATTATATAGTAATAATGACAGGAGGCTGTTATGGAAAATGTAGCATATTTGAATAATAAGGGCGATTTAATTCAGTTCAAATACGGAAACACAAAAATCCGCTTTAAAGGTCCGTACAGCCTTGAACGGATTGAGCAGATTAAGGAATGGGATAACGGTTATCTTGTAGTTTCAGCAAAATATTCTCATACTGATGAAGCGGTGGAAGATTATATTGACCTGATTCCGATTCTCGAAAACTTATACATAAAACCGGAAAACTTTCTGCATCCAATAAAAGAGGTAAAATTAGATTATGCCACAAGATGAAATTGAAAAAATCGCAGCAGAAGCAAAGTTTATTATCGCCGGCTATTCATTTTCGTTAAACGAAGAAAATCAGATCCGTGTCTTGAATTTGGAAAATCCGACAGAAGCCGCTGTTCTTACAAAAGATGGCGACTTGCTTGAGACAACAATGGACGATGCGAAACTGGCATTAGTGCAGTCATATTACCTAAAAAATAAAGAATTTATAGAGGAATAAAATGCCAAAATATACAGCGTTTAAAGTTGCCGGTTATTATCTCTATTTTACAATGGCTTGTACCATTGAATGTATGCACGTTCACGCCAGCGACACAAAACTTACAGAATCCGGCTCTGCGAAGCTGTTTGTAAAGCCAGATGGAGATACTATAGTTACGCGTCAGGGAACAGTTTCCGAATCAGATATGAACAAAATCAGAAAATACATCAAATTGAATTACATAACAATGTTTGAAATGTGGTCTAAATATTCAACTCACGGCTATTATGGCGAGAACAAATAAAAACTCGAGGAGCTGCTGTCGCTATGCGAAAGACTAAGCGGATAAACTTGATAAATCAGCCCAGTTCTAATCATCATAGTTCACGCCAAAATAATTCAAACTTTCTTTCATGGCATCCTGAGCTGTCAGGCAGGTATCTTTAAGATAACCCCGCTCATCTTTCCATTCTTTGATTCCTCTGTAATAGAACATCTTCAATTCCTCAGTGATGATGAACGGAACAATGTTATGCTTAATACATTCCTTGAACATAATCAGTCTTCCGACACGGCCGTTGCCGTCCTGAAACGGGTGAATTGATTCAAAGCGAACGTGGAAATCAAGAATATCATCAAAAATGATTTCCGGTTTTGCGTTATATTCTTCAAGCAATGTTTTTATTTCTTTAGCGACATTTTCGGGCTTTGTTGTTTCAATTCCACCAACCATATTTTCCAACATTTTGTAATCGCCTATTTTGAACCAGGATTTCTGCGAATCTGTTGTGCCTGTTTTCAGTATGTAATGAAACTGTTTAATGAAACTTTCTGAAAGCTTAGAATTTGCGCCTTCGATAATCAAATCAATACAGCGGAAGTGATTTACAGTTTCTATGATGTCATCGACTTTTACTGCCTCATCTGTAACGCCAAGCGTTTTTGTTTCAAAAATATAACGGGTCTGGTCATGAGAGAGTTTTGAGCCTTCAATATGATTTGAATTATATGTAAGGTCAATCTGAATTTTATGGTAAATACCGTTTTTTAAGCCGGCATCTTTTTCTCTTTTCAAGACTGAAAAAAGATTGTTTTCATTTTTTATATGACGAGCCTTGCGGTCCGGTTTTTCAGCATTTGCTGGAATCTTCCAGGTCTTGCCTTCTAAAAAAGATCCCGGAACTCTGCCCTGTGAGCAGTAGTTTCTTGCGCTGCGCTCGCTTAAATTCCAGATTTTTGCAGCTTCTTCAACTGAAATATATTTTGTCTTTGCCATAGGCAATATTATATCACGTTATCGGCAAAATATAAAACGTTTATATGTATATTTTTTTTCATTTTATTTTGCCGATAGATTGACTTTATTGCCGAAAAAACATTGAAACCGGCAGGCAGCATGACGGTCATTCCGAACTTGTTTCAGAATCTCCCGAACACAATGCAAAATCCTTGCTCAAAAAAAATCATCGCCGAACACAACAAAAAGTTGCTTGAAGAAACAAAAAAAGAATCACACGGATTTGCAGATTTCCACGAAATCCGCCGATGCAAAAAGTGATTCACGCAGTAAATCACAAATCCGCGTGAGAAAAAAGAAAACTGGACATTTTACGCAAAGAATTTTCCTCCCTTGACAGCCTTACCATTCGGTAGGGTATATTTCCAGTTATATTTTTAAGGAGGAACAAAAATGAAAAATATCGCGCTGGTCGTGATTGACCTTCAGAATGACATCACAAAAAATTACATGGAAATAATCGCTCGTGTGAATCAGGCGGTTGACTGGGCGGTGGCAGGCGGAATGCACGTTGTTTATATCCAGAATCACAATCTTTCCGCCGGAACAAGAACGTTCAAGCCCGGAACGCATGGAGCGGAACTTGTGCCTGAAATGAAAATCGCTTCCGACCACATTTTCATCAAGACAAAAAGCAACGCCGTGACAAGCGAGGACTTCGCCACATTTATTCAGGAGAACGCAATCACTGAATTTTTTATTGCCGGAGCGGACGCTACTGCCTGCGTAAAATCCACCTGCTTCAACATGAAAAAAAGCGGCTACACTGTCCACGTGATTTCCGACTGCATCACAAGCTACAACAAAAACAAGATTCCCGAAATGCTCGCCTACTACGAAAGCAAGGGCTGCGACGTAAGAACTTTTGACGAGATGTGTAAATCTGAAATGTGAAGAAACAAAAGGAGACAGAATGAAAATCATCGAATATTTTACATCGAACGACAAGGCGCACTGGCTGGAAGAAATTGCGAAGGCTGACTGGGGCGCGGCGAAATTTCTTCATCAGCTTTTGAGCGAAGGCAAGCTGAAGGAAACGCTCGGGGATTCCGCGCTTGTTCCACTTTTGACCGACGGTGAGAAACTTGTTTCGTTCTGCACTTTCGCACCGCTCGACGACGTTCAGCCTACGGAACTTTCACCTTGGATCGGCTTTGTCTATACTGCGCCCGAATATCGCGGCCACCGTTACGCAGGCGAGGTTTTGAACTGGGCGGAAAGCGTTGCAACCGTCATGGGACGTGAGGTGGTCTATATCTCAACAGACCACACGGGACTTTATGAAAAATACGGCTACGAATTTTTTAAGACGGCAAAATCGGTCGGCGGCGAGGAAACTAGAATCTACCGCAAGGAACTTTCAGCAGACGGTGGGGAAAAACAGAAACGTCTGGAAAACGGCGGACGCTGGAAAGCCCAAATCGTGGAGGCTGCAAAACGGGGCGTTGACATGACGGCAATCTGCGGACTTTCGTGCGGACACTGCTTTTTGGGCGAATGGTGCGGTGGCTGCCGCTCTGTATTCAACTGCTGCTCGTTCGGCACGATGTTTCCCGGCGGAAAATGCCCGAACGTAAAATGCTGCGAAGAAAAAAATCTTGACGGCTGCTTTGACTGCCCGGAACTCGAAAAATGCGAAAAAGGATTCTACACGCCAAGCAACGACGGAGCCGCCGCAAGCAAGGCACAGGCAATCTTCATCCGTCGGCACAGAAAAGAAGCCCACCGCAAAGTCCTTGACAACCTGCACAAAAAATACAAGTTCCAAAAAATGCAGGAAATACTCGGACAGAGCGTGGAAGAGGGAATTAGGATTCTGGAAGAGAATTTGCAGATCTGACTGTATACTGCGAGTTTTTGCAACGCAAAAACTCGGTAGTGAGCAAAGTTTGCGTAGCGGACTTTGCGAACGTATAGCTTAGGACATGGAAGCCCGAAGTTCCAAAATGTTGATTGAGCTTGTCGAAACCAACATTTTGGAATGAGCGTCAGCGAAGGCTGGAACGCCCGACCTGCCGAAATGCAGCACATTGAACGCAGGTTCTTTCCCAGCATTCCGCGAAGAACAAACAAAGGATTTGCGCTGACAATGGCCGGCTTTAAAAATTCAAGGTTGAATTCAAACTGTAAAAAGCTGAGCTTCAAAATTCTTCTCCGTAATGAAACATCTGCCAATTATTTTAGCACAACAATTTCATAAATCAAATTTTTTATTAAAATATTTTACTCCCTATGCAAAAAAATCATCCCCGGACTTGCCACAATGACCAAAAAGCAAATCCAGAGATGATGAGGAGGACTAATTTAAATGCCTTAAAAAATAAGACGGATTTTAAAACTGCCTAATCTTTAAAGCTGGGCAGAAATTTTCACAAAAGCTCTAGCCTTTATTCCGTTGACTTTTTTGAGCGACCCCTGACCAGCAAAGTCCGGCCATTCTTCTATAAAAATCGGAGCATCTTTTTTGAGCGCATCAATTTCCAAAGTAAAGTCATGCGCATTTTTTCCGTAGCGTTTAAGACCGATGCTCCACGGATAATTTTCGCCAACAAAAATTCCGTCGTCAATGAGCTTTCCGTTTTCATAAAGGCGCGCGCAGTTTCCGGCATATCCAATGTCAATAAATAAATCATCAAGTCCGTTCTGCCAGCTTTCCACGGAAATTTTATAGACCGCAGTTTTTTCATCTTCTGAAATTTTCTGGCACGAAACTTTTGGAGATTCCGCAGTGTCCTGGTCGAAAGTATAAACCGTGAATCCGCAGACGCATTTTTTTGCAGAAAATCCTTCTGGAACTTTTTCAAGTTCAGGGAATGCCTTGAATGAAATTTTCTTGCAGTCTTCAAATTCAAGTTCTGTTTTTCCATCTTGGTTATTCTGGAACAAAACTGAATCCGTCACAACAAGATATTCTTTTCCGTTTGCAGAAACTTTATGAGCGTTCAATGCATCTTCTCTTGAAAGCGTTACAATATCACAGTCAGGAACCTCGCCTTCAAACTGATAAAGAGAAACGGAAGCGTCCTTTGCGGAACAAACACTGGAATCTTTTTCAGCCAAAGAGCCGACAGGTTTTGCAGCTGAATAAAAAACGTAAACTTTGCGCTGGTTATTTAAAACACAAAGCGGAGTTGCAAGCGAAGTCTTTAAAAGTCCATCCGCAACTTTCATGTTGAACGGCAAAAAGAAAAAGTCTTTGTCTGCAACATCAATCGCCGGGAACTGAATGTCCGCACCGCTTTTTTCTGTGGAAGCAAGCACAACATTTTTATGACCAGCCATTTTTCTTCTGCGCTGATAATTGTTTACAAAGACAAAGCCGCGTTTTTTTCCACATTTCTCACATTCTTTGTAACGCCAGCTTGTGCGCAAGTCAGAAAGATTTTCCGGTGTAATAGGATTTGAGTCAGGCAAGTCAGTTTCCGTGGAGGCAAGAAATTCTCCAAAGTCATGCGCAAAAAGTGAATACAATTTTATCTCGCCGTAAGTTCCGTTTGGAAGTCCGTACTCTCCCAAAGGCGCTCGGAAATCGTAGTTCTTTATGCTCATGTCGTTCAAAGAGCCAGTCGCAATATTTTCTTCAAGAGTTGTAAGCTTTCCTTCCGGGTTCTGTCCGCCATGATACATATAGTAGCCAAGCAGGTTGCAACCGCTTCCCATTTTTGCAAGGCTCATAGCGCCAATGTCTTTTGGCTGTGCAATCGGACGGCGTTTTAAAGTAACTTGAAGTCCGCCGCCAAGCTCCGCAGTAAGATATGGATATTTTGTCATATCAAAAGTGATTCCTTCGCCAAGTCCAAAGTCGCAGCCAATCGCATGGTCGTTGCGCTCGTAAGTGAACACGTAGTTTCCGCTAGGCTCAATTTCTGTAATGCGCGGATCCCAAGGAGCTTCGCAGTAGCCGCCCATAACAGGCAAAAGTCCGGCTGTTACAGCTCCACCCCAGCCAGTCGCAGTATACAAAGGAACATCAAAGCCAGTTTCACGCGCCATTTTTTCAAGACGCTTCATGTGCGCTTCGCCTGCATCGCCTGTAAGTCCGCCGCAATGGCCGAATTCATTTTCAATCTGAACTCCGATAATCGGACCACCGTCTTTTAAAAGCAAGCCTTTTACCTGCTCGTAAATCGCCTTGTAGAATTTCTCAACTTCCGCAAAATATTTTTCATCATTCGTATTGCGTGCATCAGGACATTTTGCAAGAAGCCAGTCCGGAAATCCTCCGTGGCGAACTTCCGCATGGCTCCAAGGCCCGATGCGCAAAATCATTGAAAGCCCGCATTCCTTTATAGTCTGAACAAATTTGCGAAGATCGCGCCAGCCTGTCCACTCAAACTGATTTTCAATTTCCTCGTGATGAATCCAAATTACGTAGGAACTCACAATATCCACTCCGCCCTCTTTCATTTTTAAAAGAGCCTCTTTCCAGCCGCTGTCCGGGTATCGTGAATAATGGATTTCGCCCATAATCGGAAACCATCTTTTTTCACCCTTAAAAAGGCTTTTATTATCAAAAGAATATGAAATCATGTTTTTCTCCAATCCTTGATATTTACACGTGTTGATTTATAAAAATAATATCACGGAAATTTCAAAAAATCTAGGAAAATTTTTATAACAAAACCTCACAAAACAAAAAGTGAGCAACAGATTGCGCAATAAAAAAGTTAAAAAAATGCCCTCAAATGCTGACAAATAGAATATTTTAAATCATAATTATAAGG
>ERZ1034865.191-NODE-191-length-43871-cov-20.192007_pt1 | contig 43871 bp, 39 predicted proteins | sample MGYA00520632_ERZ1034865 | MGnify/ENA primary metagenome ERZ1034865 (study PRJEB33766, sample SAMN09781738) | gut metagenome | biome: gut microbiome | host: Homo sapiens | place: Madagascar | study: EMG produced TPA metagenomics assembly of the PRJNA485056 data...
GTTTTAGAAATCATTACTTTTATCTTTCCTCTAAACTTTGTAAGTTCTTAGAATCGTTAAATGGTAGATTTTTCGTTCTTTCTGGTGGCAAATTTATAATGAATTCTCTTTGGTTGCAAGTTTTTTAGCACTGAAAAATACTGAAAAATGCGATTTTTTCTACATTTACAACTAAAAAACACTGAAATTTACCCCTAAAAACTAAAAAATCTCCAAAAAGGATACGAATCTCAAAATAAAAGCGTATTTTTGCGAAAAAGATGATGGTTAACTTTTTGATAGAATTATTGTATGAAAGGTCTTAGTAATAGTACGGTGAAAATGATACGATTTATAGAATTGTATCTTTGTCCACAATATTGTGGTGTGATTGATAGAAGAAGAGTGATAGCTTATCTGTTCTTTACACTGATAGAAGCTGTTGTGATTCCTCTGCATTTCTTCTTGTTTCTGATGTTCTGGGAACCTATGGGCTTTGGTCTTACCTGTGCCCATCTGATAGCTTTCTCTGTCATCCAATGGACCATCTGGAAGCAAAGTTTAAGTTTTGATAATGGTTTGTCAGCCCTGTTTATGGTGGCTGCTGGTAAACTGGTGATTGATTGTATGTTCTGTGTGATTTTTGGAGTTGTCGAAGATCATATCTCTGTTTTGGGTAATGTCTTCGTCATGATGGTTATCGGAATTACCGCTCTCAGTCTGATGTTGCGTAAAACGGCTTTGGTCGTAGCTCTGGCGATGATTCCTGTATTGGCTTTATATGTCTATACGGAATCTTCTGTTACTTTATGGCTTTCATTGAAGCCTTTACTCGTGGGTATATTGATGTTCGTCTATGTCTATACCTATAATATGAGTAAGGTGACTAAAGGATTGCGCCAACCGCGTGAAATCAATCAGGAAGAGAAGAAGGCATTGGAAATGCTTGCCAATATTCGCGATTTGGATCATGATAAAGCAGAAAGTTTGCTGGAAAGACTTACTCCTGAAATGCGTCAGCGTATTGTGGGGCTTGCCACTGAGCGGTTGAGAAAGGAAGAAAGGGAACTCTTAGCTTGGGATCTGGTATGTGTGGAACTGACCAAAAGCGAAAAGGTTATCTGCAAATTGATATTGGAAGGAAAGACGCTGAAGGAAATCTGTTCTTTACTCAACAAGTCTGAGTCTAATATCACCAGCCAGCGCTGTCATATTCGCAGAAAACTGAAAATGGGACGTAAGGATGATTTGCGACGTACTTTGGAATTAAAAATTATAGAGGTAAGAGATGCGCTTTAGGCCATCTCTTACCTCTATTACTTTTATGTCAACCGTTCATTGATGTTGATGAACTGTCTTTTAATCTTCCATTCTCAGGAAGGCTTTAGGCAGATAGTCTATGAGATCTCCTGCGATGAGGCTCTCCTTGCCCAGATCTTTAATGGCTAAATCGCCTGCGAGTCCATGAAGATACATGCCTATTTTACAAGCTTCTGCCTGTCTGTAACCTCGGGCCAATAAGGCTGTGATAATGCCTGTCAAGACATCTCCGCTGCCGGCAGTAGCCATTCCGCTGTTGCCTGTTGAATTGAATTCGATATGCCCGTTTGGCAAACAAAGTGCAGAATAGTGTCCTTTGAGAATGATGTAAGCCTGGAGCCGCTCTGCCAATTCACTGGCTTTCATCAGCCGTTCGTAACTGTTTGCACAGGTGTTACCTACCAGACGGTCTAATTCCTTAGGGTGGGGAGTCATGATGATTCCCTTTGGCAGTTGCTGCATCCACGCTCTATGACTTGCCAGAATATTGATGGCATCTGCATCTACGACGAGTGGACAGGCGGTACGTCGTATTTGTGCAATCAGGGCGATGGCTGTTCCTTCGTTAATACCTAATCCCGGACCGATTCCGACGGCATCAAAGGCGTCTGCATCTGTAGGTTCACTGAAATAAGTCTCTTCGTGATCCAGTTGGAGGACAGCTTCCGGTACGCTGATTTGCATGATGTCGTAATTTCGCTTGGGCGTATGGGTAGTAACTTTTCCTACACCGGCTCTCAGGCAGGCTTTGGTTGCCAATATGGCTGCTCCTGTCATTCCATAGCTTCCTGCGATGAGAAGCGCATTGCCCATACTGCCTTTGTGGGCAAAGTCGTTGCGAGGTCTCATCATGTGGCGGATATCGCTTTCTTCCAGGATGGAGCATTTGCAGTCGGCATTTTGTATGAACTCATGCGAAAGGCGGATATCCAGTACCTTGAGGCGCCCGATGTACTGCTGCATGTCGGCAAGCATCATGGAAAGCTTTTTCTGCTGGAGTGTCAGGGTAAGGTCTGCATGGATGATGTTGGCATGGATGTTATAGGTGTTATCTTCGCACATCAGTCCGGACGGGATGTCGATACTAACCACCTTGGCTGCACTCTGGTTGATGTATTTCACCATTGCAGCAAAACCTCCGGCTAAAGGCTTGTTAAGGCCGCTGCCAAACATGCCGTCGATGACAACGGTCTTGTCTGTGAGCTGCGGCGGATCAAGGTTGACCGTAATTTCTGTAAATTGTCTGATCTGTTTGCATTCTGTAAGCCTCTTCTTATTGGCAGCACAGTCTGCAGAGAGTTTATTATGTACGTTAAACAGATATACAGAAACCGAATAACCATCTTCTGCCAGTAGTCGGGCCACCGCAAGCGCATCACCACCATTGTTGCCAGGACCGGCAAAGACAACAATGGGAGTACGGCTGGACCATTCTTCCTCAATGCTTCGGGTAATGGCTTTAGCCGCACGCTCCATCAGATTGAGCGATGCGATAGGTTCATGCTCGATGGTATATCTGTCCAATTCATGAATCTGAGTACTTGTAAATATCTTCATATTTCTCCTATTTCTCCTATTATTGTGGGGGTGTTCTTTTTCTACAAATGCAAAAGTACTAAAAAAAGCCCGATGAAAGCACGAAGTTTCGTATTTTTTTCGTAATTTTGCACAAAATATTATTTTCAAGACTATGGGTATAGTTAAAATCAAGGACAAAACCTTTAAGACTTCCATTCCGGAAGCAGAGATTTTGAAGAAAGTACAGGTCGTTGCAGACCGCATAAACAAGGACTTTGAGGGTAAGAAACCTGTGTTCTTGGCAGTGTTGAATGGCTCGTTTATTTTTGCTGCCGATTTGATGCGCATGATAACGATACCGAGTGAGATTTCATTTGTGAAATATGCTTCCTATGAGGGCACTTCCTCTACCGGCAGCATGAAGACGCTCATGGGTATCAATCAGGATTTGGCTGGTCGCCATGTCATTATTGTGGAGGATATCGTTGATTCAGGTTTTACCATGGCCCACATGATAGAGGAACTCAAGAAAATGAATCCTGCATCAGTAGAAATCTGCTCTCTTCTCGTGAAACCGGGTAACCTGAAGGTTAATCTCGATATCAATTATGCAGTGATGGAAATCCCTAATGATTTTATCGTGGGATATGGTCTGGATTATGATCAGGAAGGCAGAAACCTCCGTGATATCTATACGATAGTGGAGTAAGATTGTGGAAGAATAACAACATATAATTTTATATACATAATAAAGAAGATGAAAAATATCGTAATTTTCGGTGCTCCAGGTGCTGGTAAAGGTACTCAGAGCGACAAGATGATCGAGAAATATGGTCTCGGTCACATTTCTACTGGTGATGTACTCCGTAATGAAATCAAGAACGGTACAGAACTTGGTAAGACTGCTAAGGGTTATATCGACAATGGTCAGTTGATTCCTGACGAGTTGATGATCGATATCCTCGCAAGCGTATATGATAGCTTTGGTAAAGAGCATAAGGGTGTGATTTTTGATGGTTTCCCACGTACCACTCCACAGGCTGAGGCTTTGAAGAAGATGTTGGCTGAGCGTGGTCATAAGATTGCTGCCATGATTGAGTTGGCTGTTCCTGAGGATGAGTTGATGGCTCGTTTGATCAACCGTGGTAAGGAAAGCGGTCGCTCTGATGATAACGAGGAGACTATCAAGAAGCGTCTCAATGTATATCATACACAGACTGCTCCTCTCATCGATTGGTATGAGAAGGAAGGTATTCATCACCACATCGAGGGTCTCGGTACTGTAGATGAGATCTTCGCTCGTGTTTGCAATGTGATTGACAACCTCTAATGATCATATTTAATGTGTAATGTTTAATGTTTAGTTGGGTTTGCGCCTTGGGTGCAGCTTGATAAAAATTAGGCATTGCACATTAATTTCTTTCAAACTGGAAGATAATCAAAAAGTAAACATCAAACACTAAACATTAAACAATAGAAAAAATGGCTGAATCCAATTTCGTAGATTATGTAAAAATCAATTGCCGCTCTGGTAAGGGTGGTAAAGGCTCCATGCACCTGCGCCACGTGAAGTACCAACCGAATGGTGGTCCTGATGGTGGTGATGGCGGACGTGGAGGAAGCATTTATCTTCGCGGCAACCACAACTACTGGACGTTGCTGCACCTCAAATATCAACGTCACTTCTTTGCTGAGCATGGTGGTAATGGTGGACGTGATAAATGTCATGGCACTGACGGTAAGGACATCTATATTGACGTACCTTGTGGTACGGTGGTTTACAATGCTGAGACTGGCAAGTACGTTTGTGATGTAACTTATGATGGGCAAGAAGTGCTCCTGCTCAAGGGTGGTCGTGGCGGACTTGGTAATTTCCAGTTCCGTACTTCTACCAATCAGGCACCACGTTATGCTCAACCAGGAGAACCTATGCAGGAAATGACCATCATCATGGAGTTGAAACTTCTGGCAGATGTGGGTCTTGTTGGTTTTCCTAATGCGGGAAAGTCAACTCTTCTCTCTGCTGTGTCAAGTGCTCGTCCTAAAATAGCCAACTATCCATTTACTACGCTCGAACCATCATTAGGTATCGTGGATTATCGCGATCACCAGAGTTTTGTCATGGCTGATATTCCTGGCATCATCGAGGGTGCGAGCGAAGGAAAGGGACTCGGTTTGCGATTCCTCCGCCATATTGAGCGCAACTCTCTCTTGCTCTTTATGGTACCAGGAGATACGGACGATATCAAGAAAGAATATGAGGTGCTGCTGGGTGAGTTGAAGAATTTCAATCCGGAGATGCTCGACAAGCATCGTGTACTTGCCATCACCAAGTGTGATCTTCTTGACGAGGAACTCATAGAGATGCTCAAGGAAACGCTTCCTACCGACCTGCCCGTGGTTTTCATATCTTCAGTGACAGGACAGGGTATTCAGGAACTCAAGGATATTCTGTGGAAAGAGTTGAACTCAGAGAGTAATAAACTCCAGGAGATTACTGCAGAAGATACGTTAGTTCATCGTGATAAGGATATGTCTCGCTTCCAGCAGGAATTGGCTGATGAAGGTGAGGATATCGTTGAATATATCGATGAGGATGATATCGAGGACGTAGAAGACCTGGATGATTTTGAATACGAGTAAAATGATAAAGGAATATCATATAGCCTCTGATGTCATGGCTTTTTCTACCACTCGTCAGGGTGGGGTGAGCCAGGGCAACTATGGTGAATTTAATATAAATGAGTTTTGTGGTGATAATCCGGAATGCGTGAAGGCTAACCGCAAGGCTTTGGCTCATGAACTGGGTGTTGAGGAAAATCTTATTCTCATCCCACATCAGGTTCATGGCGTGGAGGTAAGACAGATTGCAGGTGAGTTTCTTTCAATGCCTGAAAATATCCGTAAAATGGTGTTGGAGGGAGTTGATGCTATTATGACCAATCTGAAAAATGTCTGTGTCGGTGTTTCTACGGCTGATTGTATTCCTGTACTTCTCTATGATGAGGAGCATCATGCCGTGGCTGCCATTCATGCCGGTTGGAGAGGAACCTTGGCCCGCATCGTACATAAGACCATGCAAGAGATGGCTTTTGCCTACAAGACAGAGCCTAAACATCTCAAGGCAGTGATAGGTCCTGGCATCTCTATGGAGAATTTTGAAGTGGGAGATGAGGTTTACGAGGCTTTTGAACAAGCCGCTTTCCCAATGGAAGAAATAGCAGCGCAATATCCTAATGCTGCTTTCAAGGCTAATCCTGAGGAACGTGAGCGTATGGCAGCCGAGGGAAATATTGATCAACCTTTGAAATGGCACATCAATCTGCCACTTTGCAATAAGGAGATTCTTATCCATTGCGGTGTTCTGGAGGAAAATATTCATGATTGCGGCATTTGTACATTTGCTCATTCTGATGAATATTTTTCAGCCCGCAAACTTGGAACTGATAGCGGACGAATTTATACAGCTATTATGCTGAAATAATGATAAAAAAACATCCACGAAGCGCATTTCGGTACGTTCGTGGATGTTTTTTTATATTCTATTGATTACTTTTTCTGCGACTTGCGGTTGGCGCGTTGTTGGCGATATTTAGCTTTCTGACGAGCAGAGCCACTGCCGTGGGCGCCGGTAATGTACTTTTTCTTTTTGGCCTTAGTCTTCACCTTACCGTCGTCGTCCTTTTTAGGACCACCACCGCTTCTGAAGACCATGCCGCCCATGATTATATCGTCTATATCATTCATGTCGTTTTTATATTGAAGGGGGGATGAATTCTTCACTCTTCACTCTTCGTTCTTCACTCAATTAATGGTGGAACAAGCGAACATGTGTGAACGCCATGGCGATACCATATTTGTCACATGTCTCAATAACATTGTCGTCACGGATAGAACCACCAGCCTGTGCGATATATTCTACGCCACTCTTGTGAGCACGCTCGATGTTGTCACCGAATGGGAAGAAGGCATCACTACCCAGGCAAACACCTGTGTTCTGTGCAATCCATGCTTTCTTCTCCTCACGTGTCAAAGGCTCAGGCTTCTCTGTGAAGAACTGCTCCCAAACACCATCCTGAAGAACGTCTTCCCATTCGTCTGAGATATATACGTTGATGGTATTGTCACGGTCTGCACGGCGGATCTTCTCCTTGAAAGGCAGGTTCATGACTTTAGGGCACTGGCGCAACCACCATTCATCAGCCTTGTTACCAGCCAGACGAGTACAGTGGATACGGCTCTGCTGACCGGCACCGATACCGATAGCCTGTCCGTCCTTCACATAGCATACAGAGTTACTCTGTGTATATTTCAATGTGATGAGTGCTATGATGAGGTCACGCTTGGCATCTGCAGGGAAATTCTTGTTTTGTGTAGGAATATCCTCGAAGAGTGCTGGGTCGTCTAATTTAACTTCATTACGTCCCTGCTCGAAGGTAACACCGAATACCTGCTTGTGCTCGATAGGAGCTGGCACGTAGTCTGGATCAATTTGGATGACGCAGTAGGTACCCTTGCGCTTCTCCTTCAACACCTTGATGGCCTCTGGAGTATAACCAGGAGCAATCACGCCATCGCTGACTTCTCTCTTGATGAGGAGAGCTGTAGCCTCGTCACAAACATCGCTCAATGCTACGAAGTCACCATAAGAACACATACGGTCGGCACCACGTGCACGAACGTATGCGCAAGCCAATGGAGACAACTCGAAGTTGACATCATCGCAGAAGTAGATCTTCTTCAAAGTGTCGCTGAGAGGAAGTCCCACTGCTGCTCCGGCAGGAGATACGTGCTTGAAACTTGCTGCAGCTGGAAGACCAGTGGCAGCCTTGAGCTCCTTGACCAATTGCCAAGAATTGAAGGCATCGAGGAAGTTGATATAGCCAGGACGGCCATTCACTACTTCGATAGGCAGTTCGCTTCCATCCTCCATATAGATTCTGGAAGGTTTCTGATTCGGATTACATCCGTACTTGAGTGCTAATTCTTTCATTGCAAACATGTATTTATTAAGAATTTGCTGCAAAGTTACAAAAAATATCGCATTTTTGTAGCATCGAATCAAACTTTTTTGTACTTTTGCAGGCAATTAGGTAACGATAGAGAAAAAGTAGAGAATACGTTAGTAAAAAGATAAAGAGAATTGCAAATTTCATGATGTTATGAAAAATGACTTAGTACTTCTCACCCATGAGGTAGAGAAGAAAATTGGTAAGAAGATTCATGTAGGTTCTGATTTTGAAAAATTAGCTTCTATCTTCTCTGTGAAACATCATCTCAAGGTGAGTGCACAGGGACTGCACAAGGTGTGGGGATATGTGAGTGGTAAGGAAAAACCTACCCATGAAACGCTCAATAAACTGGCACTTTTCGTAGGGTATCAAAGTTGGGATGATTTTCATGAGGCTCTTCATGGTGAAGATGATGGAAATCTGAGCTATGATACGGATGAAGATCATGAACTGAAGCCTGATTCTTCGGATGATATTGATTGATAGAAAATTGTCTTGTGAAAAAACAAAAAAGGAGATTCCGCAAATCATTTGCAAGGAATCTCCTTTTTATTTTTACTTGGATAGTAATCAAGTGAATTACTCTGCGTTCTTGGCAATAGTCTTCTTCTCAGCGATACGAGCCTTCTTACCAGTGAGCTTACGCAAGTAATACAACTTAGCGCGACGTACTTTACCATGCTTGTTCACCTCGATAGAATCGATAGCTGGTGACTCGATAGGGAAGATACGCTCTACACCTACTGTACCTGACATCTTACGAACAGTGAAACGCTTCTTGTCACCATGACCAGAGATCTTGATAACTACACCACGATAGAGCTGGATACGCTCCTTAGTACCCTCGACGATTTTGTAAGCGACTGTGATAGTGTCACCTGCCTTGAACTCAGGGAACTTCTTGCCGGTTGCAAATGCTTCTTCAGCAACTTTAATCAAATCCATTTTTTGTATAGAATTAAAAATTGTTTATCGTTCCTGCGCAACATGGTCGGGCAACTCTTCTGCCCAGACAACAGCGGTTACGCCGAAAAGCGGGTGCAAAGTTACGCTTTTTTCTTCTATCTCGCAAATTTTCAACCATTTTTCTTAGTTTTTTCCACAAATATTCGTATCTTTGTGTCATCATGTTTTAAATTTAGTAAGTATGAAGAAAAAAAATAGTGGTAAATGTTTGCTGGCAGCAGCTGCTATGTTGCTGATGGTCAGTCCTTCTGCTGCTCAAAAATACAAGGTGGCAAAGGTGGAACGTACTCGCATTCTCATCGATCAGCGGTGGGATGCTAAACCTGATGCTGAGGCTGCCCAGTTTATTGCTCCTTATAAAAATAAGGTGGATAGTATTATGGGGCCTGTTGTGGGTAGTATTGCCCACGATATGACTCGTCATCGCCCTGAAAGCGAACTCAGTAATCTGCTCTGTGATATCTTAGTTTGGGGTGGTCAGGCTTTCAATGAACAGCCGGTTTTCTCTGTCTATAACATGGGAGGTATCCGTAGTAACCTCGCTAAGGGTAAGATTACCATTGGTGATGTCAATGATATGGCTCCGTTTGAAAACAAAATCTGCTTTTTGACGCTTACGGGTGATAAGGTCATAGAACTCTTTCAGCAGATAGCTCATCGTGGAGGAGAAGGCTTGAGTCATGCTGTCCGCCTTACTATTACAAAGGATGGCAAACTGAAGGAGGCTACTATCAACGGTCAGCCTGTTGACCCTTCTAAGTCTTATCGCATTGCTACGCTCGATTACCTGGCTGAAGGTAACGACCAGTTAGTGGCTTTCAAGAGTGGTACGGATGTTCTTTCACCTAAGCAGAAAGAAAATAACGTGCGCTATATTATCATGGATTATTTCCGTGAGATGCAGAAGCAAGGAAAGTGCGTGGAGTCTAAGATAGAAGGACGATGCATAGTTGAGTAATGAGAAAAATAAAAGTAGAAATGATGAAGCATACATTATTATATATAGGGATGGCTCTTGCATTTTTTGCAATGCAGCCAGATGCAGCTCAGGCCAAAACGAAAAAGCCGGCTAAAGTGGAGAAACAACTGGTGGTGCTCCATACGAATGATACGCATTCCTGTGTGATGCCTATCAATCCTAATCTCGCTGATACTGCGATGGCAAATCGTGGCGGTTTTCTCCGTCGTGTCGCTATGATTCAGGAGGAACGTAAGGCAAATCCAGACTTGCTGCTTTTTGATAGCGGTGACTTTTCGCAAGGTTCTCCTTATTATTCGCTCTTCAAGGGTGATGTGGAAGTTGGTCTGATGAACGAGATGAAATATGATGCGGCTACGATAGGTAATCATGAATTTGATTTCGGCATCGACAACATGGTTCGCATCTTCAAGATGGCGAAGTTTCCGATTGTTTGCAGTAACTACGATTTTACGGGCACTCCTCTTGCTGACATTGTGAAACCCTATACCATCATCTATCGTAAAGGCGTGAAGATTGGCGTCTTCGGTCTCGGTCCAGAACTGAAGGGCTTAGTAACTGAAGCCAACTATGGTTCTATAAAATATGAAGACCCGATAGCTAAGGCTAATGAGATGGTGAATATTCTGAAAAAGCAGGAGAAGTGCGATGTTATCATCTGCATCTCTCATTTGGGTTGGGATATTGATGGTATTGATGATACTGAAATGGTGTCTGGTACCCGAGATATAGATCTTGTATTAGGTGGTCATAGCCATACCTATTTTAAGCAGTTGCAGTACCGTAAGAACCTTGATGGTAGGGAAGTGCCTGTTGACCAGAATGGTAAAAGTGCCATTTGGGTAGGCAAGATGATATTGAAGTTAGTTAAGAATACCTCTAAAAAATAGGAACTGAAAAATGCCATAAACGTATTACTTTGTCCACCTCCAGAATCAGAGGTTTCCTAAGTCGTACTTTTATGGCATTTTTTTATCTATGTTGTGGATTTGCTCAAATTCTATGATGTGGATTTACTCGAAATAGAATGTCAGTGCTATCATTTTACTATGGGCTTCCTTGGCTGCCAAAGTATATGGTAGCATACTTTTATCTTTCACGTTCTTCACATGATCTTTATCGTATATATTCATGAGTCCATACATGAATTTTAATTCAGGTCGCAGTTTGAAGAATGGGAGATAAAAGTCGCAACCAAGTCCAAGTTCAAGAAAAATATCTGTTTTCTTTAATTGGATGTAGTCGCTTTTATTACCGCTGAGGTTCATCATCGGATTGATACCAGCCATGATATAAGGGCGATGATTGTTGAATCTTGGAGCAGAGAAGATGATGTCGAAGGCAGAGGAGATGTATGCCGTCTTCAGTTCTTGCTTTTTATCTTCCTGTTTTACGTTTCCGTCTTCATTGGCGTCTTGCATGATATTGTGGAAGGTAAGGTGTCTTGTTCCAAAATACATGGCAGGAGCTATTCTAAATTGGAAATGGGTGCTCAATCTAAATTCTCCTAATACTCCGACCGTAAATCCAGGATCCCATCTGTCTTGATCGATGGTAACGTTGGAGTTGACTTCTGCTCCATTCTCATCTGTATAGGTGACAGGTCCGGAGTTGATGAATTCCAGGTCTTGCAGGTGAGTACCCACCATCACTCCAAAATGAAATGGGCGCAGGTCTGTATAAGGACGATTCTCTACCGTCCTTTCCTGGGCTAATGCTATTGTGGCAATAAGCCCCATCATGATGCTAAGTATTATTCTTCTCATATACTTTTATAACGTTATTCTTTTCATCTTATTGTGTATAAGTTTATTTCGACTACGTATAAATTATAAAAAAAGTAGTACCTAATTGTAGGTAGTATGAAAAATATTTCCTATCTTTGCATCATTAATTGTTGGTATCCCCAACATGGCAGGCGAAAATCGTCTGTTGCATATGATGCTTAAAAACATTATTAACATTATAAAACATTATTATTATGGCTTACGTAATTGGTGACGATTGTATCGCATGCGGTACATGTATTGACGAGTGTCCATCAGGTGCTATTTCTGAGGGCGACAAGTATTCTATCAACCCAGATCTCTGCACTGAGTGCGGTACTTGTGCTGATGTTTGTCCTAACGAGGCAATCAGTCTTCCTTAATTTTTAAGGATGATACTTTAGTTACATAAAACTTGAGAGCGGCTCTATGAGTCGCTCTTTTTTTTATTCCTCTCGTTGTTGTCGCACTTGCAATAGTTAGAGGATAGTTTATTCTATTTTCGATCAAATCTAATGATAAAAATCATTCTTTTTAGTGACTGAAAATATCCCATTTTTAATGTTGCGTTTTATAGGGGTCTAATGATGCGCTTTCTTAGGTGCTAATGATGCGCTTTCTTAGGTGCTAATGATGCGCTTTCTTAGATGCTAATGATGCGCTTTCTTAGATGCTAATGATGCGCATCGTTAGGATACGATGATTCGCATCAGGTTTTTCTTGCTGATTTACCCAGGCGCAAAAGTGCTTTTACCCAGTCGCAAAAGTGCCCTTCCTTAGGCACTGTGTCATTCTGAGTTTTATTTGTTTTGTGTTGCAACACTAATATAAATGAAATTTCTGACGTGGAAAACCCTGAGCAAAATTGCGAGATAAAGATAATGCTTCAACATGGACGAAAACTATTGAAATTTTAAGCAAGAATCTACAAAAGGATATGTAGTGTATTTTTGGTGGACATTTTTTTTGTTTAAAAATTTGCTTATTTATATTTATTTTCTTAATTTTGTTACCGAACATCATTGACAGAGATGCTACTATTTTACATGCAATAAATGTGCAATTTTAGAGATAGTTTAATTAAAATATTAATTGATGAAGAAGATTCTGTTTTTCTTTTTACTCTTCTTGCTTTTGATGACAGGAAGTTGTTCAGACCAACGTGTACAAATGGCATGGTTGGCAGAAATGAATAGTCTGATGGAGAAGAATCCGCAGGCAGCGTATGACAGTCTGTGCAATCATCGCCAGGACATGTCACAATGTGGCGAAAAAGTAGAAATGCGTTATCGTATGTTGGAAGCAAAGGTATTGAATAAGCTTTTCAAGCCTATGCCTTCAGACTCCTTGTTTCAAGAAGTCGTAGATTATTATGATAGCAAAGGTACCCCTAATGAGAAGATGGAGGCTCATTATCTCTTGGGATGTATCTATCGTGATATGAAAGAGGCACCCAAGGCAATGCAATGTTATCAGGATGCGGTGGAGTGTGTAGATACTTTGAGCAAAGATTGTGATTTCAATTCTCTTTACAGAATTTATGGGCAGATGGCTGATGTCTTTATGGATCAGAATTTGTTTCAAGAAGCGCAGATCGCGCAGCATAAGTACAGAACTTATGCATTAAAGGCAAAAGATACTTTAAATTATATAATAGGTAGTGAAAGATTCATACCAATTTATAGAGCAATGGGTGATACTGCAAAGGCGATAGCTCAGACCAAACTTTGTGCTCGTTTATATGAAAAATACCATTATCATCAAAAGGCTATAGCTGCATGCGTAACCTTGATAGAATTATATTTGGATAGGCTTCAATATCAAGAAGCTCATCATTTAATGCAGAAATTTGAATCAAAATCAGGGCTGTTTGATAAGCATGGTAATATTGCTACCCCTCGTGAATATTATTATTACTATAAAGGTAAGTATTTTCTGGGTACTCAACAATTGGATTCTGCTGAATTCTATTTTAGAAAATTAGGACGTTTTGGTTATTCGTATGAAGCCAGTAGAGGGTTAATGGATGTATATGTAAAACGTCACAATACTGACTCTATCACTAAATATACCATATTGGCGGGAGTTGGAATGGACAGTGTCCTGGAGACAAACCTAACTAACGCTTTGGAACAGTCTTCTTCTATGTATAATTATAGTAACTTACAACGGGAGTCTGTTGTCAATCTTGAAAGGGCTAATCGAGAAGAGAAAAAAGTATTGTTGCTTGGCAGTTTCTTATTAGTTCTGTTTGGTGTGCTCCTTTGGCTTTATAAAAAATATAAGAAGAATGAACGCAAAAAAAAGCAAGATTTGGAGATTCATCAAAAGGAAATAGATAAATGGAATGATAATTTTTTGCAGGTTTGTCAAAAATTAGAGGTGTATAAAAATGAATTGGAAACTTTGCAAAAGGACAAAAAAATATTAGCAGATCAGATGCAACAGCAAATAGAGGCTTTGCAAGATGAAATCACCGAATATAAGAAAATGCGAGTCAGAATGGAGCCTTCAGAAAATATTGCAACTTTAGATGAAGAAAATATTTATAAAAGATTTAGGGAACTTACTTCGGGGAAGATGAATACCCCACCTCCAACTGAAGAAGAATGGCATGAACTTTCTCTTGTTGTAAGTAAGTATTTTCCTTTTATATATAATAAAATGTGTAATTGTGAAAAGTTGAGTCAACTGGAAATGCGAGTTTGCATACTCACACGATTGCGTTTTACAAATAAGGAGATGACAATTTTGCTGAATTCTTCAGCATCAAGTATTTCCTATATTCGGCAAAAGGTAAATGAGCGCTTGTTTGGTGGAAAGAGTTCTAAAACCTTGTTTGATAATATGGTAAACCTATAAAGTGAAAAAGTGGTGAAAAGTATTGTAAATGCTTGATTATTAATAAGTATCACCCCCCCATTTGCCCAATAAGTGAAAACTAAGTGAATAGAATTGTGTCGAAATGTTTGTTGTGTTTGATATTTCTTCATACTTTTGCAGCGAAACTTTTAATAAGAATGTCTATGAAGAAATTTAAACAACTTTTGTGTATCGCTTTATTCTTTGCTTCACTGTCTGTGCAGGCAAGTAGTAAAGTTATAATGAATTATAAAGGTGGAAATACTCATACTCCAAGCTCACGTGTACCAGCCGCTCCTATTTATGTAAATCAAGACGATCATACATTCATCTTCAGTTCAAATCTTGCAGGTGAAATCATAGAGGTGATGGGAAAAGACGGACTCCTATATACATCTATAATAGGAGAAAATGGTAAGGTGGTCGTTCCTAACAGTATCACTGGGGAAGTGGAACTCCGTCTCAATAGAGGTGATTTGGTCTATTCTGCAATTGTAGAATTGTAATCATAACCATAACTAAAAACCAATGCAGATGAAAAGTAAACGTATTTTGGTAACAGGGGGAGCCGGCTTTGTCGGCTCCAACCTTTGCGAACGCCTTTTGCGGGAAGGACATTCCGTGATATGTGCAGACAACCTCTATACGGGTAGTCTGGACAATATTAGGGAATTTCTGTCCCAAGAGAACTTCGAGTTCCGCCAGATGGATATTTTGGATAAGGCAGAGGTGGAGAAGTTGAAAGATCTGTTGATCGATGAGATTTACCATTTGGCTTGTCCAGCCTCTCCTGTGCATTACCAAAAGGATGCCATCTATACAACTCGGGTTTGTGTAGAGGGTACTATCAATATGTTGGAGTTGGCACGTCATTTCGATTGTCCGATACTTTTTTCCTCTACGAGTGAGGTTTATGGTGACCCATTAGTGCATCCCCAGCGTGAGGACTATTATGGTAATGTGAATCCCAACGGTATCCGTTCCTGCTATGATGAGGGCAAGCGTTGTGCCGAGAGTCTCTGCATGGACTACCATCGTCAATATGGTGTGAAAGTAAAGATTATCCGCATCTTCAATACGTATGGTCCGAGGATGGCGGTGGGTGATGGCAGGGTCGTTTCCAATTTTATTGTCCAAGCCTTGAAGAACGAACCAATGACCATCTACGGAGATGGTAACCAGACACGTTCCTTCATGTATATTGATGATTTACTGGAAGGGATGGAGCGTGTCATAAAGATGGAAAGTAATTTTGTAGGTCCAATAAATTTAGGTAATCCCTGTGAGTGTACTATTAATGATTTGGCAGAAATAATAGTTGATTTGATAAAAACCAGTTCTATTATCCATAAAAAAATAAGAGCAACAATTGATGATCCCCGGAAACGTAAGCCGGACATATCTAAAGCGCACAGAATTCTTAATGGTTGGCTTCCCGAGATCGTTTTGAAAAAAGGCTTACAAAAAACCATAGGTTATTTTGAAAGTTTGTTGACAGAAGAAACTTAATAAGTAAAAATAATGCAACAATATAATATATACATTATAGGAATGTATGATCGCCGCATAACTGGCTTCTATACTTATAGGCAGGAATTGTCCCAAAGTCTAAAGGAACAACCTAACTTGTCTGTTAATATAGTCAATTTGAGATGCCCAATTTCTGAATTCCAAATTGTAGAGAATGAAGGCATTACCATATATAATTGTCCTGTTACTCCTCAAAACCCATTAGAGGTGAATGGAGGTTTGCTAAGTCTGTATATAAAAGACCTTGAAAACAATGTATTCTTAGTGAACTTTTCCCCTTCAACATCTACGGTAAGAATGTTGAGAGCATATTTTGGGCGAGGACGTATTCTATATGTAATTCATGATTTTATGTGGGCATCTTTTCTTTGTGGTGACATTAGGCGGTTGAAAACAATCTTAAAAGAACAAGGAGAAGACCATTTGAATCAACTAGTCTGCCAAACCTATGCGGATGGTTTAACAACCTTTGAATTGTCTGATGGTATAGTTTGTTTATCGGAAGATACCTATCAATTACTTTTGGACATTTATGGAGTTTCACGGCAAAAGATAGCTTTGATTCCTAACGGATTAAAAGATGTCTTTGGCTATAGTGGATATCTTGGAAGAAATAGTGTGTCACACAGTATGTTGGGTAATTCTAAAATTTTACTGTATGTCGGAAGAATTTCTGAGCAGAAGGGACTTTGTGCGTTGCTGGGAGGCTTTGGGAAGGTTTTGAAAACTTTTCCAAATTGTAAGTTAGTCTTGATAGGGGAAGTTGATGGTAAGATAATAGGCTCGATTGACGATAATATTAGGAGCAATGTGATTTTTTTAGGAATACAACCAAAGGAACGCGTGTATGAGTGGTACCGTCTTGCAGATATAGGTATTTTGCCCTCTTATTACGAGCAGTGTAGCTATACAGGAATTGAAATGAAGATGTTTGGACTCCTTGTCATTTCCTCCGATGGGTTTGGGATAAGGCGCATGTTTACCCGAGACAATGCTATCGTAGCTGCAATAGGAGACAGAGATAATCCACAGGAATTTCAAAGAAATCTTATAGCATCTATAACAGAAGCGCTCATGTGTGCGGCGGAAAGACAAAATGAGTTAAGACGACAGTCTAGGCTGGATTATTTAAAGAGATACACGACCAATACTTTATCCATTGGTTACAGACGTTTATTTGAGAAACTATATGGAGTAAAAAATTAATCTTTAAAAAAAGTAGTCTATGATTGTCTATAGTCCTATCTGTAGTCTCGTCAGATAGGGCGGTAACTTTACTTAATTAACTAAGTTTTAGAGAAGCGTGAACAAAATTTAATAAAAACAACAAAATAAGATTAAGATGAAAATTACAAAGATTCATTTGATAGACTCTCCTAAAAAGGAGTTTGCTATCGATGCCAACACAATGTCGTCGTTGATAGGTGGCTTTAATTGTCCAGGAACATTCCAAGATGGTGGATTAGGAGGAACGGACTATTGTTCTGCAAGTTATTCTTCTGGGGAATGTGGCAGTGCGAGTGATTATTGTTCTAGTTATTCATCATGTAATTGGAATTTAGCTTAAAAATATATAGGGGGAATTTCTCTTGTTTATACTGATAAGGTTCCCCCATTTTTATAATTAAAAAGAAATGATTTGGTCAAGATATACATATCAGTTTGAGAAAAACAATAGATGCTTTCTTTATAATTCTCTTTCAAATAGCCTTGCAGAGATACCAAGGTCATTACATTGTGCTGTAAAAAAAGGCATGCATGATGGAGAAACGGATTTTCTGGACGAAGAGACTTTTCGTCAGTTAAAGGCAATGAAAGTACTCGTGGAAAACGATGATGACGAGATAAATAAAGTCATATATCAAAACTCATTGCGCCGTCGTGATGAACGTCGTTTAATATTGACGATAAATCCGACTCTAGCATGTAATTTCAATTGCCCATATTGCTTTGAACCAGATCATCCCAATATATATATGTCGGAGGAAGTGGAAGACGGAATTGTTAGTTTTGTTAAATCAAGAACTAATGCTAAGGCTATAGATGTGACTTGGTTTGGAGGTGAACCATTATTGGCTTTTGATCGAGTGAAAAGTTTAAGTCGAAAATTACAGAACTTGGGACTTGCCTATAATGGACGAATGATAACGAATGGCTATTTGTTATCCTCAGAAGTAATAGAGGAATTACCTTCTTTGTCAATTACCTCGTTGCAGATAACTGTGGATGGAATGGCTGCTTTACATGACAGCAGACGCTGTCTTAGGTCGGGGAAGCCTACATTTGAGAGAATAATGAAGAATATAGATATATTGCAAAATCGTTATCCAAAGATTGGTATTTCCATACGTATGAATGTGGATGAAACAAACAAGGAAGATTTCATTACCTTTTATCATTATGTTTCAGCAAAACATTATCCAAATGCTCAGTTGTCACTGGCTTTTGTAAAAGATCTGTCTGATTGTAAATCATGTACGGATATCTGTAATCGTGAGAAGCAAGTGGAGTTTGTCAAACATGTTATGCAAAATTATGGAATAGGAGATGCTTTGCTGTATCCAATTTCTGATAGGTATGAATGTTCCATCAGAAACAAAAATTCACTTGTCATAGGTCCAGAGGGAGAAGTTTACAAGTGTTGGAATGACGTGGGAGATAAACGAAAGGTTGTGGCTAATATTAACGGAAAGGTATTCAACGAAGCGTTGCTGCTGCGCTATCTTGTCGGAGCGGATCCTTTTATGGATTCGCAATGTCAGGAATGTCTTCTGTTACCAGTATGTGGTGGTGGCTGTCCTTTATCGCGAATTCGAAACAAATATGAGGGTGCACGTGATAATGTTTGTCCTTTGTATAAAGAGAATATGGACGACCTTTTTTTTATCCATGCATTGGAAAAGATTTCTCATTTGCAGTAAAAATGAGAAATCTCTAAATAAAACAATTACATAGAATAGATATGAAAAAGATATTTGTACTGAGGCTTTTGATTCTAAGTGTTTATAGCCTATCTTGTTTACATGTCTTCTCTCAGGAGGAAATGTTTAAGGTTGGTGGTAAAATTTTCGAGGCGCTTCACAAGACACAGTTGTTGGAATGTAAGGTGAAAATTTTGATAGCCAAAGACAGTGCCGTCATAGACTCGACAGTCTCTACTCGCAAATATATAAGTGGAGACTCTGAATCTTACACGTCAGAATATACCCTTTCTTTACCTCGCAAGGAAGGTGACTATCTGATTTGTGTGGAGAAGAAAGGCTATGATAGGGTATTAATGCCATTGTCGTTGCATAAATTTTATAAGCGAGAGTATTCACGTGAAATTCCTGATATCTATATGTATAAGAAACAATCAGTAGATCTCGGCGAAGTCGTGGTCAAAGCAACTAAAGTGAAATTTTATTTAAGGGGTGATACGGTGGTTTTCAATGCTGATGCTTTTCAGTTGGCAGATGGATCTATGTTGGATGCGCTCATTCGCCAGCTCCCTGGTGTGGAATTGAGGGATAATGGAAAAATATTTGTCAATGGGAAGTTCGTGGAAAATCTTTTGCTGAATGGAAAAAATTTTTTCAAAGGAAATCATCAGGTCTTGTTGAATAATCTCCCAAATTATATGGTCAGTAATGTTTCTGTTTATGAAAAAAAAGGGGATGATAGTGAGTTTTTGGGGCATGATGTTGCAGGAGATACACATTACTCTATGGATGTAAAACTCAAAAGGCAATACTTGGTGGGTATGTCTGGAAACATCGAAGTGGGAGTAGGTAGTGACGATTATTATTTGTCGAGGTTGTTTGCCATGCGATTCACTCCACATTCTAAAATGGCAGTATATGGTAATGCGAACAACTTAAGTGACAAGAACAAACCTGGAGTAGCCAGCAATTGGAATCCCACCAAGAGTCAAGGTGGGGTATCCAATCGAAAGATGGGTGGGATGGACTATAATATAGATGATAAGAATAATTTTTTTAAATTTAGAGGCAATCTTCAGGTAGACTATTCAAATAATAAAATTGACGATAAGAGTTTTATTACTGATTTTTTTCCAAATGGCAATGTTTTTAATCGTCTTGTAAACAATTCGAAAAATAAAGCATATTCTTTGGCAACGGAGCATAGAATATATATGGAATGGAAAAAAAATAATTTGGAGATAATTCCCAGTTTTTCTTATCAAAATAATAACGGTAGAAGCAATTACTTATCGTTTAGTTCTTCTGGTAGTTCTATTTTCAGCCATACTGTTCCTATGGATAGCTTATATGGTGTGGTACTGCCCGAATCCTATCGTCTTTATGTTATCAATAGAAATCTTAAGGAGGGTAAGGTACACAGCTATCAGTGGAATGGCTCGATAACGGCCAAATCCATGATAAAGTTTAATAGGTCTCCAGATTATCTGACTTTGTATGCCAAGGTATCTTATATGGATGGAGAGAAAAAAAAATATGATCATAACCTTGTGGAATATTATTCCAATGGCGAAAAAGTTTCAAATATCTTTTTAAATCGATATTTTGATAATAAAATAGGGACAGAGCGAAGTGTACTAAGTAAGGCAACTTATACTTATTCTGTAAAAAAAGATATGTTCTTGAACTTAAGTTATGTATTTGAACATACGAGTCGCAAATCATTGCAAGGTTTATATTTATTGAATAAACTTGATGGATGGGGGCAAGATACAGAGGAAGCCTTGGGTAATCTTCCGTCATATATGAATTATTTGACAACTATAGATTTACCAAACAGCTATAATAGTAAAAATGTGACAAGTAGTTCTTCTTTAGAGCCTTTTCTTGTATGGAAGCTAACGACAGACAAGGCAGTATGGAAGGGGCAACTTGCTATGCCCATTTCCTTTCAGAATCGTAAACTCTATTACCAAAGAGGAGATATTGACACTATATTCACCAAGAAAAATACTCTTCTGAATGTTTATAGTACCTATGTAAAATGGTCAAGTCGGAATAAAAAGTATGAGGCTCAATTACAGTATACGCTGGATTCGAAAGCACCTGATATGAAGTTGTTGCTCAATATTAGGGACACGACAGACCCTCTTAATATATCAGAGGGAAATCCTGAACTCAAGACTACTCTTTCCCATCAAACAATAGGAACATTTACAAGAATTTATCCTCAAAGTAAAATTATGTGGGTGACAGAGGGAGTTTTTAAAATTTTCCAAAACTCTCTTTCTATGGTCTATTCTTACAATCGATTGACAGGCGTTAAAAACTATAAACCATACAATGTAAATGGTTGTTGGAATGGTAGTGTTCATACTGGTATGAGTTGTACGATTAGAAAAGTAATAAGCATGAAATCAGCAATAGGAGTAGGATATGTACGTAGTATAGGGTTAGTTGATGAACAAGGTAAAGGAAAATTACGCCGTAGTGTTGTTAATACCACCTTAATGACAGAGCAGATGCAACTTAGGTACAATATAGGTAAGTCTACATTTAGCATTTTCTCCCAAGGAACATGGCGTAGAAGTACTTGTTGGTATGAGAATTTTATGGTCAACAACGTGCTTGACATGAAAAATGGTATGGCTATGCTTCTACAATTACCATGGAAGATGCAGTTGAATACCGATTTTACATTGTTTATGCGTAGGGGATATGAAGATAATATTCTAAATATCACTGAGTGTGTATGGAATGCTAGTCTTTCCTATCCGCTATTCAAAGGTAAATTCTTGTTGAAGGTGGATGGCTATGACCTTCTAGGACAATTGAGTAATGTAAATCGAACTATCAATGCGAGGGGTATTGTCGAAACATACACGAATGTACTCTCCCAATATGTTCTGTTACATTTTGTCTATCGTTTTACATCAAAAAAATAAGAAATGAATAAAGCTTTTTCTTTGAGTCAAAGAGTCCTGCATCATATTATGTGCAAGACTTATGAAATAACAAATTATGGACTATTTGAGGGGACTATGGGGGTATGTGTTAGTTTATATATAATTTCTAAAAGAATGAATAATAAAGGTCTTAAAACTTATGCTGACCGTTTGCTTTCTTTTTGTTTAGGAAATCTTCCTATGGAATTGAGCAATGGATTTTCTGAAGGGCTTTTGGGTATAGCCTGGTCAGTGGATTTTCTTTTGTATTATGGTTTTATTTCAGGCAATTCTAAGGAGATTTGTGAGGAAATAGATTATAGAATTTGGCAAATTTCCCCTTTGAGATTAGATGGTAGCTTAAAGTACGGTTTGAAGGGAGTGTTGCATTATGTGTTGGCACATGCTTGTCATAATCCTAAGGATTCTGATGCTTTTGATGCAAATTTTCTTATGGAGATTTTTTGCGCATTGCAGAAATTGCAAGAAAGTGAGTATGATACAGAACTTAATGAACTCCTTAGAAATTTTATAAACTGGTATAAAGGATTATCATGGAAATATGAGTTCCATTTGGAGCATTTTGTAGAGTTGGATAGTTCCAAAATTAATGTGGGAAACTTTCAAATGTTCCCTATTGGTTTAACTTCTGGATTATGTGGGTATTTAATAAAAGATTATCATGAAGGTTACGGTTTTATTGGTAGTATATAATGGTGCGCGGCATCTCTCGGAGTGTATTGAAAGTGTGTTAGCTCAGACATATTCTTCCTTTGAGTTTCTTGTTGTTGATGATGGATCAACAGATATGACTGTTGATATAGTACGTGGATATAATGATAGTCGTATAAGGCTTATAATGAACCACCATGATTATATTGGTTCTCTAAATACAGGAATATCTCTAGCCAATGGGGAGTATATCGCAAGGATTGATGCAGACGACATTATGTTTCCAAATAGATTAGCCAAGCAAGTAGTGGTAATGGAGAAATATTCACAAGTAGATGTTTGTGGAACATGGGCTGTGACATTTGGAAGGGCGTTTTATAGTATGTCATCATTCAATGGGTTTGTTGAGAATCCACTATCAAAGTTGCTCTTGGGAAATTTTATGATTCATCCAACGGTTATGTTAAGGAAAGATTTTCTGATCCGAAATCATCTGCAATACAAAAATTACGCATATGCGGAAGATTTTAAGTTGTGGACGGACATTGCGATTAAAAATGGGACTTTTTATATAATTCCAGAGCAACTTTTAAAATATAGGTTGTCATCAGAGCAAGTTTCATGTAAACATGCAAAAGAGCAGTGCGATACAGGCAGGCGTGTTCAAGATGAAATTCTTATTTATATTTTGAATGATGAAAGAGTGCAAGAATTGGATGTCTTTCAGAACATTTATATAAGTTTGGAAAAACTAAATGTGGAGCGACGAATATCTCGCTTAGTTATAATGCAGGTTATTGCGATTTTGTATTCGGCATTGTTGGAATGTCAAGGTGAGAGCGCAAATAATGGTAGTTTAATTAATAAATAATGTGTATGGAAGATTTAGCATTGTGGATTACATATCATAAGGACAGCCAAATAGAAGAGTATTCTTTGAAAGAATATGATATGTATCATCTTTATAAAGGTAATGATATAGCAGTTGTTGGGGCTAATATTAATCACCTGAACCAATTCTATTCAGAGTTGACGACATTTTATTGGGTTTGGAAAAACCATGTGTTCAGCAAGGTTATAGGTTTCTGTCATTACCGTAGGATATTTTCGCAAATAGTGGAACTGGATCGAGGTACATGTCAAGTTTGGAAAATATGTCATTTAGGACATTCTGTGTATCAAGATTACAAAATGGCTCATAATTATAATGATATGTATGATGTTATCTCTATTTTGAATGAAAAATATGGTTTAAAAAATATTTATACTAAATATCTTTTAGAAGGAAAAATTTTTATTCCGTGTTGTAGTTTCATTATGTGCTACGAGGATTTTGAGAAACTTTGTGAATTTCTTTTTCCAATTCTTTTTGCCTATGACAAGAAGAATCGTCTTTATATGAATCCTGAGAGATACCGCCAAAAGGCAGAGCGTGACTTCAGGTATGATGATGTTGATTATCAGCAGCGAGCCATTGCGTTTCTGGCAGAAAGGTTGATTAGTGCTTTTCTTGTACTCAATATGAATTTGGTGAGTGTGCTATATTATAGCCAACAGACAAAAAATGAAAAATAGGTGTTTCCCTCATTACGCACAATTTGATGCTGTAGACTGTGGCCCGACATGCCTTCGTATGATAGCCAAGTATTACGGCAAGGAATACTCTGCCGAGATGTTGCGTCGCCATTGCTATATCTCCAGAGAGGGTGTCTCCATGCTGGGTATCAGCGATGCTGCTGAGTTTGTCGGTTTCCGTACTTTAGGAGTTCTCGTTACCTTTGAACAACTGGCAGAAGAGGCTTTACTGCCTTGTATTTTGCATTGGAACCAGAACCATTTTGTAGTTTGTTATAGAATAACCAAGGGTAAGAAGGGAAAATATAATATATACATCTCAGATCCTGCATCCCAGCGTCTATGCTATACCAAGGACGAGTTTCTTAGGTGCTGGGCGAGCAATTGGCAGGGAAGGGAGTCCAGGGGATCAGCTTTGTTGTTGGAGCCTGGAATAGATTTCGGAAAAATAGCTGATGAGGTCAGCGTTGACAAGCGTGGACTTTCCTCCTTCCTTTCTTATTTCCTACCTTATAGGGGGCAACTTGTCCAGCTCTTGCTCTGTATGTTGACTGGAAGTCTGATACAGTTGCTATTCCCTTTTCTTACGCAGGCTATGGTGGACTGGGGAATAGGTGAGCGGAGTCTTGATATCATAACTCTGGTACTTTTAGCTCAGTTGGTCTTGTTCCTTGCACAGCTGTGTGTCGGTTTTATCCGAGGCTGGTTGCTCCTGCATATTAATTCAAGAATAGATATCTCGCTCATTTCAGACTTCTTGGCTAAGCTGATGAGTATGCCTTTGCATTTTTTCGACACCAAGCGAACTGGCGACATCATGCAGCGTATAGGTGACCATGCCCGCATCAAAAATCTATTGATGGGTAACTCTATCGGTATTCTCTTCTCCTTATTTAATTTTATTCTCTTTGGTGGCATTCTGGCCTACTATAGCCTTGGCATCCTCGCCATATTTTTGTCGGGTAATATTTGTTATGTGCTTTGGATACTCTTCTTCCTGAAATACAGACGTGAGCTGGACATCAAACGTTTCAACCAGGCTGCTACTGAGCAAAGCAAGGTTATACAACTCATCCAGGGTATGCAAGACATCAAACTAAACAATTGTGAGCGTCAGAAACGTTGGGAATGGGAACGAATTCAGGTAAAGCTGTTCAAAATCAGTGTCAGGGGACTAACCATTGGTCAGATACAGCAGGCAGGTACTTTCTTCTTTGTTCAGGCAACTAATATACTGATTTCGTTTGTCGCAGCGAAATCAGTTGTTGATGGAGGCATGACTTTGGGTATGATGATGTCGTTGACTTATATCATTGGACAATTATCAGCACCTGTCAATGACTTTGTTAATTTTATCCGCTCCTTACAGGATGCCAACATTAGCCTCGAACGTCTGAATGAGATACATGCACAAGAAGACGAAAAATGTGAGTCTGGTGAAAAGTTGGAGAAATTGCCGATAGACCGTGATATTCTAATCGAGCAAGTTAGCTTCAGCTATGACGGATTACAGCGAAATAGAGCATTGGATTGTGTTAATTTAATCATTCCTGCAAGGAAAGTGACAGCGATAGTTGGGGAAAGCGGTAGTGGAAAGACCACCTTGATTAAACTCATTCAGGGCTTTTATCAGCCCGATGAAGGTGTTATCCAGATAGGAGGAGTGTGTCTAAATTCCATCAATCCCCATCTTTGGAGGAGCAAGACGGGTAGCGTCATGCAGGATAGCTTTGTATTCTCGGATACGATTGCTGGCAATATTGCATTGAAAGACGACGTGGCGGATGTTGGTAAATTGCTCCATAGTGCCAAAATGGCGAATGTGGATGAGTTTGTGTCAAAACTTCCGTTGGGCTACAATACTAAGATAGGTATGGAAGGCATGGGACTCAGTCAGGGACAGCGCCAGAGATTACTCATAGCTCGGGCAATATATAAGGATCCTGAGTATATATTCTTGGATGAAGCGACCAATTCACTCGATACAACCAATGAACGGCTCATTATGGGACGTCTCCGGGATTTCTATAGAGGAAAAACGGTTTTGGTGGCAGCTCATAGGTTGAGTACTGTGAAAGATGCGGATCAAATCGTAGTGATGAAAAAAGGGCATGTAGTTGAGATTGGTACTCATCTGGAACTTATTGAAAAAAGAGGTGAATATTACCAACTTGTAAGAAATCAACTGGAATTAGATACATGAAGAAAGAAATGATAAAGAAGTGTGAAGATGTCGGTTCGTCAATAGAGAACGAGTCGTATAGTACAGAAGTGCAGGAGTTAATGGGAAAAATACCTCCTGTCATCCTCCGTTTGGGGATTACCTTCATATTTATACTGATTGTCGTCTCTTTATTTCTATGCAGTATAACAAAAGTGCCATTGACTACGACATTTTCTCTTAAACTGAGTAACGTCAATGTCTTGAAAGAGGTAAAGACGGAGCGGTCAGGATATATTGTGGGAAATGTGCCAGCTAAGAGGATAGTACATAGAGGAGACACTTTGCTACTTTTAGTGGACAGGTATGGAGTGGTGGGTGACACAATATGCATACGTACTCCAATCAGTGGCATTGCTTATGCTTGCATTCCCTTTACAAGAGAGGATTTTGTGGAAAAGGGTGCGTCTCTTTTTTTTATAGTAGATTCTATAAAAAACAAAATAGAGGGTATAGGGTGTATCAATATTGAGCAGAAGCACTTGATGGGTGAAATTATGAAGGTCGAGACCCACCTCAATGGACAGACATTGCAGGGAAAGGTTGTCTCTTTCGCCAGATATGTAAATCCTCTTAATGATACTTATGCTGTAAAATTAGAGTTTGATTATCCTAAGGAAATGGAGACAGAGCTCGTCTGGAATAGTCATGCTGAGGGCAAGGTTACATTCAAAGGGCAAACTGTCATGAAAAATCTTTTTCCTTTGCTAAGAATGATTAAAAATGAAACAAGATGAAATATGACTTTCTAATCGTCGGCTCTGGTTTATTCGGTGCCACTTTTGCCTACCTTGCTCGACAAGCAGGGAAGAGTTGCCTTGTTATCGACAAGCGCAGCCATATCGGAGGAAATGTGTATTGTGAGAATATTGAGGGTATCAATGTTCACAAATATGGTCCTCATATCTTCCATACTAAAAATAGGAAAGTGTGGGATTTCGTGAACCAATTCGTGGATTTCAACCGCTTCACTCTGAATACGATTGCCAACTACAAGGGCGAACTTTACAACCTGCCTTTCAACATGAACACCTTTCATCAGATGTGGGGCGTGAATACACCTGTTGAAGCAATGGAGATAATTCGTAACCAACGGTTCGATGGGGAGGTCACCAATTTGGAGGAGCAAGCAATTTCTCTTGTAGGAAAGGATATCTTCGAGAAACTTGTCAAGGGATATACGGAGAAGCAATGGGGACGGGATTGCAAGGATTTGCCTTCCTTCATTATCCGCCGTCTTCCTGTTCGCCTGACCTATGATAATAATTATTTCAATGACCCTTATCAGGGAATTCCTATTGGTGGATATAATAAACTGATAGATTCTTTGCTGGAAGGTTGCGAAGTGAGGACAGGCTGTGATTTCTTTGAAAGTGGATTGAGTAAGGAATGGAGAAATGTTGCCGATCAACTGGTTTATACAGGAAAAATTGATGATTTCTATGATTGTTGCTTTGGGGCGTTGGAATACCGTTCCTTACGCTTTGAGACCGAAACACTGGATATGCCGAATTATCAAGGTGTAGCCTTAATGAACTTCACGGATAGAGAAACTCCCTTTACTCGCATTATTGAACATAAGCATTTTGAGAAGTTTGGAGATGAGGTGTATGCTCGCTCTAAGACGGTTATTACCCGAGAATACCCAATGGCATATATCCCAAATCAAGGAGAGCCTTATTATCCTGTTAACGATGAACGAAACTCGATAATTTACGCTAAGTATCAAAAAATGGCATCTACCGAGAAGAATGTAATCTTTGGTGGTAGGCTCGCTGATTATACATATTATAATATGGATCAATTGATAGAGAGGGCTATGTTGGTTTTTCGACTTTTTCAGGTATAAAAAAAGGATGAACTGCATCTCAGTTCATCCTTTTTTATATTGTATGTTTTATTTTTATTCAGCAGCTTTCAAACCCTTCTCAATAGCGTCCTTAGCATACTTGTTGTCTGGTTCCAATTTTAAGAGTTTCTCCCAATATGGCTTAGCGAGATTAAAGTCCTGCTTGTCATAGTTGTAGATGAAGCCCATGTATTGATAAGCCTGCTTCAAGTAGCCGATTTCGTCTGCATCACACTGCTTAGCCTCAAGTTCTGTAATTACTTCCTGGTAAGCAGGAATCGCTTTGTCGTCCATCTCGTTCTGGAAAGCAGTATTACCCTCCTGTAACTTAGCAAATGCCTTCAGTGTAGGATACTTCTCTGCCAACTTAGCATACACGTCGATAGCCTTGTTGATATTCTCAACCTTCTTAGTAGCATCCTTGTTTTCTGCAGCCTTCTTAGCCTTGTTGATATAAATCTCAGCAAGCTTCATGAAGTCTGTTGGAGCAGCATCAGGATTCTTATCCATGTATTTCTGGTTGTATTCCAAAGCCTTGTCCTCATCACCCATTTCCTTGTATGCCTCAGAGATATACAATAATGGTTTTGGATCTTCAGCCTTCATCTCCAATGCCTTCTGGTACTGAGCGATAGCTTCGTTGTATTTCTTGTTACCAGCTAAAGCCAAACCATAGTAGCTGATGATGCTTGAATTCTTCTTGATAGAGTCTGTATTCATAACGATGTTTGAGTGCTCAAGAGCGACATCATACTTTCTCAAATCAACAGCAGCGCGCATAGCCAAAACCTGCATAGCAGCATCCTTAGGGAATTTCTGAATACCAGCCTGGCAGAGGTTCAAACTTTCCTCTTTCTTATCGAGGACATATGCTGTGAATGCATACTCATAGTAGAGGTACTCTTCCAATGTAGATGGCTTTGCCTTAGAGAAATAGTCGTATGCCTTCTCGTAGTTACCTGCGCTGAAGAAATTGTGACCAGCTTCTGCCTCAATAGGGTAGTCTGGGTTGATTTCTCTCAGTTTGTTCAAAGCTTCTGCACTGGCAGCTGGGTCAATCTTACGATATACGTTAGAATAGCTAATGTATCCCTGAGGATTTTTAGGATCCATTGTCATACACTGGTTGTACCAGGTAGCAGCTTCACCACCGTTATCCTGCATAGCGTAGATATCACCCTTCAAGATATATGCATCACCATAGTTCTTGAATTTTGCAATGACTGCGTCAGCAACCAAGTTAGCCTTATCATAGTCCTTGTGCATAGCAAGGATATTACCCAATGCGATCAATGCCTTAGGATCTTTCTTGAACTCTTTCTGATACTCTTTAATCTCCTTTTCAAATTCTTTAGTAGCAGAGTTACCAGACTTCAATGTTGTCTCGATAGGCTTCAGCATGTCCTTGTAATTAACCTCCTGAGCCATTGCTGGAGCTGATAATCCCATTATCAGTGCTCCTGCTATTAAATATTTAATTGCTTTCATAATTCTAAACTTTAATTCTGTCCTTATTTTATGTAGTTGACGTTTACCTGTCGCTTTCGTTTATTCAATCTTATTTATTTTAACGCCTCTACACGATTTTTAGTTTTTTATGTTTACTTTCTTATAGGTGATATCTCCTCTATAAGGCAGTAATCCTGTTTTGAATACTATGAGTTGTCCACGAGGGTTGGTTATATAATTGGCGAAGCTCCATGGCAAAGCCTTATGAGGATCGACAACTATAGCATATAGTGTTCTAACGAATGGATATCTTCCATCGAGCAAGTATGCCTGATAAGGTTGCCAACTGTTGCTTGGTGTGGCTTTATCCTTTACAGATACTCGCATTACATGAATATTCTTTTTAAATGTGGTATTTGTAGAATCTCTTCTGTCGTTTAACCAGTTAGATCCAATAACACCGATAGCATTTGGATTTTTATCAACAAAATCAATGACCTGCTTACTGGTTTGAGCAGCCATGATTTTAGCACCAAATTTTTCTCCATGGAGAACAGAGTCAACAACATAGTTGGTAGTAGCAGAACGAGTATTATCGAAAACTACTTCTATGTCTCCTCTCTTAGAACCAGGGACTACGTCACTCCATTTATTAGCCTTACCTGTCAATATGCGCTTAATATCATTTACGGTAATACAAGTATCATTATTGTTCTTGTTTACAATAAATGCCAAACCATCATAACCGATAGGGAAGACGGAAGGAATAACATTACTTTTAGATTTGAGATAAGCGATTTCACTATCTTTCAGCGCTCTTGTAGTGAACAAGAGAGTGGTTTTGAAATCCTTTATCATTTGGAGTCCTGTAACCTCATCAGAATAGAGGGGTTTAAGGTGAGCCTTAGGATATTCAAACTCAAACTGGCTTCTTTCTTCTTCGATGATAGGACTTAAACTTTCGTCAGCTACAAACTGAATTGTACCTGAAGTTGGTGTATCTGTTCTGCCATCTTTGGCTTTCTTCTGGCCACAAGAGCCGAAGAAAGCCAAAGACAACATAATAGTTAATCCTATAAAAATATAAGATGTTTTTTTCATATTCAAATTTACTGCAAATATATTACTGCAATCTAAATACAACAGGTACGGTATATTTTACACGTACAGCAGAACCGTTCTGCTTACCTGGTTTCCATCTAGGCATTGCCCTAACAACTCGCTGAGCCTCACGGTCGAGTGAAGGGTCAACAGAACGCATAACCTTCACATCTGTGATAGAACCGTCTCTTTCAACGACGAAACCAACGATAACACGACCCTGTACGCCGTTTTCCTGAGCTACAACTGGGTATTTGATGTTGCTGCTGAGGAAGGACATCAAGGCGCCCTGACCACCAGGGAATGAAGGCATCTCCTCTACAACGTCGAAGACCTTGTTAGAAACCTCAGGCTTTGGTGCTGGTGGTGGAGGTGGTGGAGTAGCGACTGCGATATCACTTCTCACAGCCTCGATGTTACGGTCTTTCACACCTTCCTCGTCCTTTGTACCGACAGCTACCTTAGCGTCGAGTTGATCCATCTGCTTAACCTGGTTTTCCTCTTTTACGAGTTCATCCTTCTTGATGACAGGTGCAGTAAACTTCTGAGTTTCACGAGCCACAGGAATCTCTTTTTTCATTTCAACCTTAGGCTGTACTTTCTCAGGCTTCTTCTTTTCCTTTTCAGCCTGCTTCTGGAGTTTAGCCAACTCCATAGCTTCCATATAAGCTTGCTGTTCTTCTGCTTGTTTCTGTTCGATAACTTTCCAAGCCAAGAATCCGCCTACGAGAGCTGCAGCAATGACCAAGATCAGAAGAGACTTGATGTTTCGACCGGAAGTACCCTTACGGAGCTGGTATGCACCATACTCCTTGTTCTTTCCGGCGAAAACCATATCGACCCATTTAGGATCGTAAAGATCTATTTTTGCCATTTCTTTCTTGTTTTAATTAGTTTGTATCTCATCATTACATCTTAACGTTCTTAGAGTCGAGAAGTTTCTCGTCGTCAGCGTTAATCTTGTCGATGACATACGTACCAATGTTCAAAATCTGCATTTCATCGAGTGCGTCAACCATATTCTTATATGATGCGTTATCAGTAGGCTTGATGACGATAGTAAGAGTCTCGATCTTGCGACCATTCAACTCACCACCCTTAATCTTGCTCAACTTCTTCTGATATACGCTATCTGGCATGGCTGGGTTCTTTGCACGTTCAGCGTTCAATGTCTTTACAGCTACCATGATTTGCTCCACAGGACGCAAACCCTCACCAGTAGTATGCTCGCGCAAGACTTTACGGATACCATTGCTACCCCATGTAGTTTCCTTAATCCAGTTAGGATCATCGTACTTAGGGATACCTGCACCATAATAGATCTTGTTGTCTGCTGTAACGTAGAGTGTTACAGTACCAGACTCCTTAGCTTCGTTCTGGTTGTCTTGATCCTGGTTCTCATCATTACTTGGCATAGTCAGCTCCATTGTCTGAGGTTTGCTCAAGGAAGTACACAGCATGAAGAACGTGATAAGAAGCATGAGCATATCCACCATTGGCGTAAAGTCAACGCGGACATTCATTTTCTTTTGTTTGCTTTCTTTCTTAGCCATTTATTCGTCCCCCTGTTGTTTTAACTGTGTAATCATATAGTAATGACTCTCGTCCATATCCTGGAGTTCGTTCATCACTCTCTTAACTGTCTTGTATGGTGTAGAAGCATCTGCCTTGAGGGCAATCTTGATTTCTTCGTTTACTGTACGAGCTGCTTGTACCCACTGCTGGAACTCACTCATACCACCATTGATACTGTCGAGAGGAATACCTTTCTTCTGGAGATACTCAGGACGCTTAGAAGCGTTCAATGAGAGGTATGTCTTCAAGTCGCCCATTGGAACACCGAATGTACCCTCACTCTTGAATGTCTCTTGCATCTTTGCAGTCAATTCAACACCGAAGTTGCTTGTCATTGAGCTCAAAGTACTTCCCAGTTGATCAGTATTGTCAATACTCATAAATACTTGGCCTTCGCCGGTAGGTCTACCAGCAGCGTCCTTTTCAGGACTTACCAAGATGGTCAGAACGCCGTTCTCAGGCACCTTAATCTCAGACACAGATCCTGGAGTATTTACCTTGACAGGCTCATTCTTTACGAAAGTAGAGGTGAGCATGAAGAAGGTAAGCAACAGGGTCATAACGTCTGACATAGGCGTCATATCGATCCAGATGTCACTCTTCTTAATTTTTACTTTACCCATAGCGATAAAATTTTAAAGGGTTAGCAAAAATTAAGCCTCTTCTGCGTGGTTAGCTTCGTATGTCTGAGCAATTGAGTAACCTACCTCGTCGAGTGCGTATGTCAACTTATCTACCTTGTTTGTAAATGTGTTGTAAGATACTACAGCACACCAAGATGTCAAAATACCGAATGCGGTGTTGATCAACGCCTCAGAAATACCTACAGAAAGTGCTGCTGAGTCAGCGCCACCACCTTCACCCATGGCCTGGAATGACTTGATCATACCGGTTACAGTACCGAGAAGACCGGTCAAAGTACCAAGTGTTACGATTGTAGCGATAATAGGCAAGTTCATTGTCAAAGTAGGCATCTCCAACTGTGTTGCCTCCTCGTGAGCCTGCTGAATCTTAGCTACCTTCTGTGCCTTCTTCAAAGAAGCATTAGCGCCAGACTCCATTGACTTGTAAGCGTTCAAAGAAGCCATAACAACGTTAGCTACAGTACCGCGCTGCTTGTTGCAGAGCTGCTCAGCCTTAGCGAAGTCATTTGCGTTCAAAGCTGTCTTGATGTTTGCAACGAACTTAGGAAGTGCACCTGTACCAGTAGCGGTCTTAAGAGCCAACCAACGCTCGATTGTCATTGCCAATACAGTGAGCAACAAAGTGTGGATAACAGGTACGATAACACCACCTTTGTAGATTGTACCCCAAATGTCTGCTGGGTGATCCTGTACACCTGGATCCTGGAAGTGCATGTCGTTTCCGAACCATGTGAAGAACAATGTGAATGCGATGATAGCACATACCACGATGATCCAGAATGCGCCTCTTACTCCCTGAAAGCCCTCAGACTTTTTAGCTGGGGCTGCTTGTTTTGTAGTTGCCATAATTTTACTTTTTAAATTATTAGTTAATAAATTTATTTATTGTTTCTTTTTTATATGCTTTCTGTTACCTTTTGGTGTTGTTGACACTTTCAGGTTATCGTTCTTGGTCAATCTTTTGGCAAAGATAATAATTTAATAAGAACTACGAACCTAATTAAGAAGTTTTAACGAGATATTTCTTATATTTGGTCAAAATATCTCGTTAATTTTTACTTTTTTCGTCTTTTATCCTTTTCTCGTCAAATTTTTACCCTTAAAGCATTTCGATATAAAAAGCCTCTTTTGGGGAGGCTCTTTTTACTTGAGTTTGCTCAGGGCTTCTTTGATTCTGCGGATTGCTTCCTTGATGTTCTCGTCGCTTGTTGCGTAGCTCATTCTGAAGCAATCTGGATCACCGAAGGCATCACCGCCTACAGTTGCTACATGTGCTTCCTCCAAGAGGTACATGGCGAAGTCTGTAGAATTGTTGATGGTCTTGTCTCCATTGCTCTTGCCAAAGTAAGAGTTACATTTTGGGAAGAGATAGAAGGCTCCTTGAGGAATGTTGACTTCCAAACCAGGAACTTCCTTGGCGAGTTTGACAATCAGGTCTCTGCGGCGCTCGAATGCCTGGCGCATTTCTTCTACTGCACTCTGGTCGAGTGTGTAGGCTGCTTCTGCTGCTTTCTGGCTAACGGAGCATGTGCCACTTGTATATTGTCCCTGCAATTTGTTGCAGCCCTTGATAATCCACTCAGGACCTGCCAGGAAACCGATTCTCCATCCTGTCATAGCGTATGCTTTTGATACACCGTTTGCGATGATGACCTGCTCCTTGAGACCTGGTTCCTGGGCAATGCTGTGATGCTTACCGATGTAGTTGATGTGCTCGTAGATTTCATCTGCAAGTACGAATACATCTGGATGCTTTCTGAGGACATCAGCTAATGCTGCTAACTCTTCCTTAGAATAGACGCTACCTGTTGGGTTGCTTGGTGAGCAGAGGATAAGCATCTTGGTCTTAGGAGTGATTGCTGCCTCCAATTGCTCTGGAGTCATCTTGAAGTCCTGGTCGAAACCTGCGTTGACTATGACTGGTACACCACCAGCCAACTTTGCCATCTGTGGGTAACTTACCCAATATGGTGCAGGGATAATCACTTCATCGCCTGGGTTGACAAGTGCGAGGATTACGTTGCAGATACCCTGCTTGCCACCTGTGCCTACGATTACCTCATTGATGGTATAGTCGAGTCCGTTCTCATTTTTGAGTTTGGCAACAATCGCTTTTCGCAAATCAGGATAGCCAGGAACTGGTGAATATCTGGAGAAGTTATCATCAATAGCTTTCTTTGCTGCCTCTTTGATATTCTCCGGAGTGTTGAAGTCTGGTTCTCCTACGCTCATGTTGATTACATCAATTCCTTGAGCTTTCATTTCACTACTCTTCTGTGACATCGCCAGCGTTGCTGAAGGTGCCAATCTGTTTAGACGATCAGATAATTGTGCCATAATTCAATTTATATTAATGTTTTGCCTGCAAAATTAATCATTTTATTTCTTTTAGAGAAGAAAAAGTGTCATTAATTCTGTTCTTGCAATGAAATAATAACATCTTTTTTCTTTTTTCTCTCTTTTTAAAGGTGCAAGGTATGACCCATCCTGTCTCTTTTGGTCTTGAGATAGCGCTCGTTGTATTTGTTTGGTACTACTTCGATAGGTACATTTTCTACAATTTCCAGACCATAAGCTTCCAGGCCAACTCGCTTGACAGGGTTGTTGGTGAGCAAACGCATCTTGTGAACTCCCAACTGTCGTAGCATCTGTGCACCGCATCCATAGTCGCGCTCATCTGGCTTGAAACCGAGATGTGTGTTGGCATCCACGGTGTCATAGCCTTCTTCCTGCAACTTGTATGCGGCTATCTTATTCATCAGGCCGATGCCTCTGCCTTCCTGTTGCATGTATATGACTACACCTTTTCCTTCTTTTTCTATCATCTCCATTGCTCTGTGCAACTGCTGTCCGCAGTCGCAGCGCATGCTTCCCAAGATGTCGCCTGTAGCACATGAAGAATGAACACGTACCAGGATAGGCTCCTCTTCTTTCCATTCGCCCTTGATGAGAGCCATGTGCTCCAGTCCGTTGCTCGCCTGACGGAAAGGAATCAGTCGGAAATGACCATATTCTGTAGGCATGTCAACTTCTTCGCCCACTTCGATGAGTGATTCCTTCTTCAGTCGGTAGGTAATCATGTCTTTGATAGAGATGACCTTCAAACCCCATTCCTTGGCAAACTCAAGGAGTTCTGGAAGGCGAGCCATCGTTCCGTCCTCGTTCATGATTTCCATGAGAGCACCTGCAGGGTAGAGACCTGCCATTCTACAAAGGTCAATAGCTGCCTCGGTATGACCACTGCGGCGGAGTACGCCATTGTCTTGTGCATAGAGGGGGTTGATGTGGCCCGGACGTCCGAATGTCTGAGCGGTGGAGTTTGGATCTGCCAATGCCTTGATGGTCTCAGCTCTGTCGTGTGCAGAAACACCTGTGGTGCATCCTTCCAGTTTGTCAATAGTTACCGTAAAAGGAGTGCCCAACATAGAGGTATTATCAGATACCTGGTGAGGAAGGTCCAATTCATCACATCTGCTGATGGTGATAGGAGCGCAAAGTACGCCTCTTGCGTGTTTGAGCATGAAGTTTACCTTCTCAGCATCTATCTTCTCTGCTGCAATAATGAGATCGCCTTCGTTTTCGCGGTCTTCATCATCTACAACAATTACGAATTTTCCTTCTTTGAAGTCTTTTACAGCATCTTCAATGTTGTTTAATCTTAAATCTGCCATTTTGATACTTTATTTTATAGTTACATTTTGATTATTACGTGTTTGTATATCTTTTATTCTGCCGATAATATCGGTGTTGGTCTGAGAGATGATACGCAGGTCTCTGTACAGACGCATTCTGAATCTCCACATTCGCAGGTATAATACGATGCCGAATGGTACGATGATTGCCGCAACGATATTCAGCCATTTTCTTTCGAATGGTCGTGTATGTGCCTTGGTGGCCAGAATCGGATATTTGTTCAAATCGTGCAGAATGAACTTGTTCTTTGTATTTGTCAGGTCTTCTATCACGTTTTCCAATTCCTCGTTGATGCGTTCTATCTCGTGGTCTGGCTGATATCTGAAGAATACATTGATGAAATTAGGCAGTCTTTTGAGGTGCTGCACCTTATTATATATATATACATCTTCTGTAATCTTTGCCAGTTTCTCTGCATCTGTCGTGTAATCCGGGTTGTTGATGATGACTTCTTTGCCGAAAATGTGGCGTTTCAGTCGGAGGCCTAACAATTTTGCAAAGAATTCCTTATAAGCATCGATATTGAACACGGCAGAATCGTTGGTGGCTTTCCAGGTGACGAAGATGGCCAATGGTATCATGACCGCTGATGCCAATCCCTTACCAAACCAGATGGCCCACATTCCGCTTCTTGCCATTCGGTATCCGGAATTATCCAAGATGAAGTAGATGATAAATATCAGCACGGATATCACAACCGGGAAACCGAGTCCTCCTTTTCGGATGATGGCACCGAGTGGTGCGCCGATGAAGAAGAATATCAGACATGATAGGGCAAGCATGAACTTGTTGATGGCCTCGATTTTGTGTAATCTGATAATCTGGTCTGCATCACCAGTCATCATGCTCTTGAAGTCCAGATCGCTCGATGCTTGTCGAATATCCGACAGTGCGCTGTTGATAACTCTGATCTTCTGGTCTTGCGGGAGTCTGTTGAATAAGGTGTCTATCTCATATCCCTTTGCATCTGCCTTCTTGATGGCATTGGCAGAGTCAGCTTTGCTGACAGATGGGATTCGGTAATATCTGACAGATGCATCAGCCAGATAGCTTCTTCCTACAGAGTCATATCTGGCATTCAGCGAGTCGATGGTATGATAGATCTGTTCCAAACTCTTGCCCTTGGCGTTATTGGATAGCGATGCTGCGTCTGTCATATTGAAATCAGCATCGAAGTCCAGGACAATTCTTTTGCTGATAAACGACTCTCTTCGGTATGGAACGGAAGCACTGTTTGCCATTTCGCTGCTTTGCATGTTCTCAAACCATTCGCCGCTCCAGAGAGTAAGCAGGAGGTGCTTCTTCTCGGCAGTACTCTGGAGCATGGCTGAGTCGGCAAGAATGATGGCAGCATCTTCATAGCTGTCTGTCATTCGGTAGATCATTACTCCATAGAGTTTACCTGTTTTGATATCTTTCTTCTGCACATACAGGTTGCAGTTTGGAATACCATCATAGAAAATGCCTTCCGGGATTTCCAGTTCCGGACTCTTCTGTTTCATGGAGATGAGGAGCTGGGTAAGTTTCATGTTGGAACTTGGACCAATGTTGTTTTGGAAGTAGAAGGAACCAAACATGATGATGATGGTGATGATAATCAGAGATCGGAAGGATTGCATCAGGGAAATACCCGCAGCCTTGATGGCTGTGAGCTCTGAACTTTCACCGAGATTACCAAATGTGATCAGTGAGGAAAGAAGAATGGCGAGCGGTAATGCTTGGGGAACAAGCATTAATCCCATATACCAGAAGAATTGAGCCATCACTTCCATGGTCAGTCCTTTTCCGATGAGTTCGTCAATGTATCTCCACAAGAATTGCATCATCAGCACAAACTGGCAGATGAAGAATGTTCCTATGAAGAGCAAGCCAAACTGTTTGGCGATAAATATGTCTAATTTCTTAATTCGAAGCATTTTATTTATGTCTATTGAACAAGTCGGTATATTCCGTTTATTCATTTTCAGTCTGCAAAGGTAACACAAAAAAATAGAATATCCTTCATTTTTGCAGATTTTATATATTTATTAAGGTGTAAAATAGGCTGCAAATAGGGGAAAAATAAAAAAATGCACTTTTTTCGAAAAAAAATGCAGAAAAATTTGTTCAATTCAAAATAATGTATTACCTTTGCACCCGCAATCGAGAAAACGTTTTGCTGTGATGGCGGGATAGCTCAGCTGGTTAGAGCGTCGGATTCATAATCCGGAGGTCGTGGGTTCGGGTCCCACCCCCGCTACAAAAGGAACACTAACTGAAAAGTTAGTGTTTTTTTATGCTCAAAACTTTCCCTATTTTATCCACAAGGTTTTATAAAGTTATCCACATCTTTATTCTTATTGTTGATAACTTGTGTATATTCTTGAATATCAGTTACTTCTATTGATACTTTCATGTGTTAATATCTTTTGTGGACTAATGATACATCCTCCTAATAGTAAGATTTATTAAAAAATGAGTATTCTTGTTTGAAGTTTCGAAAAATATTCGTATTTTTGTCACGTTTTTGTGTTCCTGCTTTTATAAAATGCCTTTTGAGGGCAAGCGGGGCAATATCATTATTTTAATTTTCGATGTATATGAAGTGTTTAAATTCCAGACTTTCTCATCTTATAATATTCGTGTTATTCGGAATTGTTGGGTCTTTACTCACAGTAGGTTGTGTGAAGCATCCAAAGAAATTTGTGATCGGAGTATCCCAATGCTCTGAGGATATTTGGCGCGATAAACTCAATGATGAGTTGAAGATGGGAGAATACCTCAATGATTCTATTATTGTGAAACTTGCTTCTTCGAATGATGATAATGTGTTGCAGAACAAGCAGCTCAACCAGTTTGTAGATGAAGGTGTAGATTTGCTGATTATTTCTCCTAATCAGATGAGTGCCATTTCCAAGGCTGTTGAGCGTGCCTATGACAAGGGAATCCCTGTGATTTTGTATGACCGTATGTCCAATACTGATAAATATACTGCTTTCATAGGTTGTGACAATTATAAGATAGGTAACTCTATGGGCAAATATATAGCTCAGCAATTGCAGGGTAAGGGACGTGTTGTTGAGATTCGCGGACTTGAAGGGTCTTCCCCTGCTTTGGAGCGTCATCGTGGTTTTATGGATGCGCTTAAATCCTATCCGGATGTTCAAGTAGTAGCTTCTGCTGGTGGAGATTGGAAGGAGGAAAGCGGTATTCGTGCAATGAAGAAAATACTGAAAAAGACGCAGGATTTTGATTTCGTCTTTGCTCATAACGACCGCTTGGCTTGGGGGGCATACGTGGCTGCTAAGCAGATGGGCGTAAACCGCAATTATAAATATACCGGTGTGGATGGTATGGCAACCGAGGGTGGGGGCCTGGAACTCGTGCGTGATGGAGTGTTTGATGCATCTTATCTTTATCCTACTAAGGGCGATGAGGTTATTGCCTTAGCAATGAAGATATTAAAGCATCAACCTTACAAACGCGATAATTTCTTGAGTACTTCCATCATCACCAAGGCTAATGCAGAGCTTACTTTGATGGAAGCAAGGGATGCTGAGCGGCAGGCTCGAAATCTGAAGACTTTGCACAAACAAGTTGATCAGTATCTTGCTGACTATAATTCTCAGCAAGTCATGCTGATAGGATTATGTCTGTTCCTTTTTATCTGTATTGCTGGTGCAGCGCTGATATTCAGAGGTTATGTTGTTAAGGTAAAGTTGAACGAAAAACTGGCAAATACGAACGATGAACTGAAAAGGGTTAATGGCGAATTGGGACAGAAAAATGATGAGCTAAAGCGCTTGAATGATGAAGTTATGGAATTAACTAATTCTCGCTTGGTATTCTTTACCAACATCAGTCATGAACTTCGCACGCCGCTTACTTTGATAGCAGATCCAGTAGAGATGCTTTTGGAGGATAATAGTATCAAGGGGAAAGCAAGAGATTTGCTGAAGATGGTACAGCGTAATGCCTTGGCACTTCAGCAGTTAGTAGGAAGTATTCTTGATTTTCGCAAGATTCAGAATGGAAAGATGGATTTGGAACTTTATCGTTTTGACCTTGTAAAGGCGTTGACGCTTTGGACAAGTGATTTCCTGCTGGCAGCTGAACGTAAGCATATCATGCTTCATCTGGATGTAGAAGAATTTAAGAAACAGGGAAAGATAGTGGCTGATAAAGAGAAAATTGCTCGTATAGTATTCAATCTCTTAAGCAATGCCTTAAAATATACTCCTGCTGGAGGCGATATTTTTGTATCTTTAAAAATGGTTGATCCCCATCAGGTTAAAGGTTTATCTGCCGAGACCATCAATTCTTATAAGGATTTCTTCCGTATCGATGTGCGTGATACGGGTATGGGAATTTCTCATGAAGAAGCTGAAAAGGTGTTTGAACGTTTCTTTCAGGCCAAAGGTGCTGCCAGTGGAACGGGTATCGGATTGGCCCTTGTCAAGTCGTTTGTGGAGTTACATCATGGCAAGGCTTGGGTGGAGAGCAAAACGGATCAGGGTAGCAATTTTATAGTAGTTATTCCTTGTAAACAGATAGGTGATGCACAGGTTATCCACAATGATGAGGAAATTGTGGATAACTCTGAAAGTACTTCATTATCAGTAGGTAAAATGACGATTAATGAGTCTGATCTGCAGTATATCGACGATGGTAATAAACAGAGTGGAAAACTCCAGAAATTGTTGGATGAGCAAGGAAACAAGCTTTCATTATTGGTGATTGATGATAATAATGACATTCGTCAATATGTTCGCACGCTTTTGCAGGATGAGTTTTATGTCTTTGAGGCTTCCGATGGGAAGGAAGGTTTGGAGATAGCCCGGAAGGAAGTTCCTGATCTGGTAATTTGTGATGTCATGATGCCTGTGATGAATGGATTGGAATTCACAGAGCAGTTGAAAACCCAGACCATCACTTCTCATATTCCTGTCATTATGCTCACGGCCAAAAATCTGGACGAACATCGTGCCGAAGCTTATGAGCATGGTGCTGATTCCTACATTACCAAACCATTCCATAGCAAGGTTCTTTTGTCCCGTATAGAAAATCTTCTCAAGCAGCGAAGGTTGCTGAAGACTCATTTTGAGAATATTTTCAATCAGACTTCTCAAACAGCAGAACAGGAAGTAGCTATGAACCAGTTGGAAGATAGAGACAAGCAGTTCCTCAATCAACTTCATGCTATTATCCAGAAGAATCTTTCAGACAGTGAGTTTGGCGTAGAGGATATCGGCAAAGGAATCGGCTTGAGTCGTGTGCAACTCTATCGTAAGGTGAAAGCTATGACGGGTTCTTCTGTAGTAGATTTGCTTCGCAAGGCTCGTCTTGCCAAGGCTAAACGACTACTTGAAAGCCGTAGTATGAGTGTTTCAGAGGTCGCCTATGATGTCGGTTTTTCTGCACCTTCTTACTTTACGAAGTGCTTTAAGGAAGAATATGGTATGTTGCCAGGAGAAGTAGGGAATAACTAAAGTCTTTATTCCCAATCTTCAAACTCCAGTTCCAGTTCCCGGTATTCTGGTCCTTGGCTACTGTTTTCCCTGTCCTCTTTCTTTGCTTCTTCTGAAGTAGCATTGCTTACAGACAAGCCGAGAAGGCGGATAGGGCGGCTGGCGGAGTAATCCACTTGTTGGAGCAATCGCTTGGCAAGTGGGAGTATTTCTCCTTTTTTCTTCAGGATTTTCTCTTGTGAAATGCTGCGGGTAATCTGGGTGAAGTCGGAAAACTTCACCTTTAAAGTTAATGTCCTACCCTCAAACCCACTCTTGGAAATCCGCTCCTGGAGTTCAAGTACCGAATGATAGAGTTCTATGATGACTGCCGTTTTTTTATAGATATCTTCCAGAAAAGTCTGTTCGCATCCCACAGACTTCCTCACTCTGCTTGTGATAACAGGTCTGTTGTCTATCCCACGGGCAAAGTCATAGAAGATATGACCGGCTTTTCCGAACACTTCAACCAGATGTTCCTCGGATACTTTCCGTAGGTCAGCTCCGTTGAAGATACCCATGAAGTGCATCTTTTGCAAGGTTTTCTTGCCCACGCCCCAGAAATCCTCTACTGGTAGCTGGGCGATGAAATCGAGTGCCTTGTCGGGATGAATGGTGCAGATACCATCAGGTTTACGGTAATCAGAAGCCACTTTGGCGAGAAACTTGCAGTAGCTGATGCCAGCCGAGGCGGTGAGTCCGGTTGCTTCCTTGATACGGGTTTTGATTTCTTTGGCGATATCCACCGCCAGTTCTATCCCTTTCTTATTCTGTGTTACATCAAGAAAGGCTTCATCTATGGAGATGGGTTCGATGAGATCGGTATATTCCTGGAATATCTGATGTATCTGATGGGATATTTTAGCGTAATAATCATGCCGGCAGGGCACGATGATGAGATTAGGGCAGCGCTGCTTGGCTTGAGCGATGGATTGCGCCGAGTGAACGCCATACTTCCTTGCCTCATAGCTGGCGGTAGAAACCACACCACGTGGACCGTCGAAGCCTACCGCTACCGGTTTGCCCCGAAGTTCCGGATTGTCTCTTTGCTCTACCGCAGCAAAGAAGGCATCCATGTCGATATGTATGATTTTGCGTTCTTCCATCGTCTTGTTGTAATCCGACTTATCTCAATCTGATGCAAAGATACTGTTTTATTCTTTTTTGAAACAAATCTTTTAGAAAATTTTGCTTATTAGATGCTTCAGGTGCTTCTTTTGCTGATAAAAAACGTTCATTGGCTATTAATTTTGTTGCAATGAACGGAAAGTTATATCAGATGAAAGGATATTTTAAGTATGTGTTTAGACCTTTATATAATTTTGCAGCAGAAATCAAAACAATAACACTAACAATTAAAACATTAAGGTTATGAACACCTATTCTATGAGAAAGTCTGCAGCCATGGTGCTTGCGCTTTCATTACTTCATGTCTCTTCAGTTTTAGCTCAAGACGACAATACCAACTCTAAGGAGGAGGGCAATCGTAATGTGATGTTGAATGCAGCCAGTGCGAATGGTCCTCGTGAGATTCAGATTGGTCTTCCATCAGCCGATGTCAATGTGTTGGAAAATGGTTTGCCTGTTACTTATGCAACCAATCCTCATTCTGTAAATACGATTTGGCGTGGTGATGCAAGTTTGAACCATCAGGGTTTGCTCAAGATTGCCGAGACGGCCATCACTACTGGTAATATTGGTTATGCCGTAAACTCTTTCACCCAGAAGGGGCAGAAAGGTTTCAATGGTACTTTGAATTATAAGAGCAATCACTTCGGATTGCAGGAATTCTCTTTGAATATGAATGG
>ERZ1034865.196-NODE-196-length-43246-cov-13.213331_pt1 | contig 43246 bp, 60 predicted proteins | sample MGYA00520632_ERZ1034865 | MGnify/ENA primary metagenome ERZ1034865 (study PRJEB33766, sample SAMN09781738) | gut metagenome | biome: gut microbiome | host: Homo sapiens | place: Madagascar | study: EMG produced TPA metagenomics assembly of the PRJNA485056 data...
CCGCAAACACCTTTAAGCCGGAAACCGAAGAAGATCATCGCCTCGCCTCAAAACTCCTCACCGAAGTGTTGGTTGAATACCATAAGCCAAAGGTAAAAGACGACAAGGAACTCGCTGAACGCATCGACGATTATTTTCGCCGTTGTGCGCAAAATGGACAGGTCCCCACCGTCGAGGAAATGTGCCTCTGCACCGGATACTCACAGGATACGGTTTGGGATTGGGAGCATGGAAGAAACCATGGATTTAGCACAGAAACGTCCGCAATAATAAAAAAAGCTAAACATGTGCTTAAGACATTTGACGCGAAACTAGTCATAGCAGGAAAGATGAATTTCCTCGCTTACTGCTTCCGAGCAAAGAACTACTACGGGATGGTGGATAAGCAAGAATACATCCTCACCCCGCAGCAACCCCTCGGCGATGCCCAGACGCAGAAAGCTCTTGAGGACAAGCTGAACGATATCATCGAATCTGAGGAATAGCCCTGGGCGCAGAAAGACCCTCAAAAAATCGCAGAAAGCGCAGAAAGAGCCTATCAGGAACGGCAGAAAGGCCGTCTCCCGGTAGGCTCATCTTGCTTTGTGGGGAGAATAAACGAGGCGAAACCGCATCTTGCAGCAAAACCACACTATGCAAATAGCTACCACGCGCCGAGAATCAACGCGAGAGCGGCGAACAAACGCGCGTAGTGTAGTTTGATGGGTGGAAATAAAAACGGCGCACAAGCGCAAATAAAGCGCGACAGCGGCATAAAGAAGACGACAGCGGCAAATACAGACAGGAACACAGCACCAGGAACCGCCGCCAGAGGCCACAGGAGCGCCGTAGAGCCGGGAGCGAGGCCGGAGGCATACACGGACACGCACGCCACAACAACACCCGCCAGAGCGCAAAGAAACGCGCCCCAGCTCACAAGAGGAGCCGGAGCGCGTCGGGGCGTGCTGTATGTGGTGTTCAATCTTCGGAGAGCGGCTGCGGCATGATCCGCTTTCGCCAGCTGGCAACCATTGAAACGAGCTTTTCGCGTGGTATCATCGGGACATCAATATAGCCGGGGCACGAAACATCCGGAGTAAAATAGATTCCGCGCCCGTGCCGCGGGAGGTCCTCGGCTCCTGCGATCTTCACGATTTGGCGCGATTCAATCGCAGAGCGGCACCGGAGCGCAAGCTGTGCTGTGAAATTGACGGCCAGCCGCGCCGGGATAACTTGCCGGTTTGGCGCTTGCGTGGCTGCAATCAAGTGTACATTGGCCGCACGGCCTAGACCGCTGATGCTCTGCAAAAGATCGAGAATTTCCCGCTTGTATGTGCTATCAAGTACGAGATCGGCCAGTTCATCAACGAGGACAAACACATGACCGCCGGGCCACTGTTGGAGGCCGTGCCGCTTCAGCTTCTTGTATCGCTTATCGATGATCTTATCAGCGAACCGCAGCGCCTTTACTGCCTGTTCCGGCGTTTCGGCGTAGCCGATGCAATGCGGCAACTTCCTGTAGATGCTCAGTTCTACGCGCTTCGGGTCAATCAAAATCAGCTGCACGTCACGCGGAGAGTTGAGCATAGCAATGTATACAAGCCCGTTCATTACAACAGACTTACCCGCGCCGGGCGTGCCTCCGATAAGTGTATGGTGCTGGTGCATGATGTTCGCGTAAACTCTTGTATTCATGTTATGCAACCTCCTTTTCTGCGTCTGCGACGCCGTCCGGCTTGATGCGAAGATCATAGTAAAAATTCGTGTCGAAGTAGTCAACCATGCTGTTAGAAGCGTCATAGCGATATGCGCAAATGATAGCTTGCACACGCTTCAAAACTGCGATTCCTTCGGCGTTCAGGAAATCGGCGCTTGATTCGATGTGATATTCGTTGATCTGGATTTCTTCCGCGCTGATGCGGCGCGTGTACTCGTAGTCTGCAGCGGAAAGACGCACATTTTCTTGCCGTTTCGCGTCCATCTCCCAATAATCACGGGCGAAAATGGTTGTTTCTGCATCTGCCTGAATCCATGCGGCAGAACCGGGAATCTTGTACCCGGCGACGAACTCGGCGCGGGTCTTGAAGTAGTTCGCCGGGGCTTTGATCGTGGCCTTGATACTCTGGCCGCCGGTGTACGTCTTACAGGAGACAGAAACGCCCTTGATGCCTGCGCGCTTGATGTCCGCCCGGATGGCTGCGGAAAGCTTCGCACCGTGCAGATACTTGCCAGACTTGGAGCCATAGACAGCACCGCCGCCAAGATAGCCATCCGCATAGATCGTTGCGGTTTCTTCTGCGGGTGCGTCCTCAGGCTGTGCGCTGAGGATTGCGGAAACAATCGCGGCTTCGCTGGCGTATCCGTACCAGCATTTTTTCACGCTGTGCCAGCGCATTTTCAGCGCCTTAGCGCGTCCCGCACAGCGGCGGACGGCTTGCCGTCGAAAGTGATTTCACGGCTGTTGTATTGCGTGTTCTCGGTGATGGTGTATTCGGTCATGGTGTTACCTCCTAAAATAGCTATTGATTTTTCCGCGCCTTTCTGCTACAATGGGAGCAGGTCAGGCGGGCGACCCGCTCCCGTGATCTCCTAGGTTTTAGGCTCTCAGGCTAGCCCCTGAGGGCCATTTTTTACGCCTTGACTTTGCTTTCGCGGACGATTCGCGCCGCGTCTTCTACGCTGTGCGCGGTGGCCTCAATCAGTTTTGCGATAGTTTCTAAGTACTGGTTAAGCTCCGGTGCTGTCATTTCGTCTTGCATATCCTCACTTCCTCCCGCCTTGCTGGCATGGCTATATGATATCATAGTTTAATAATAATGTCAACACTTTCAAACAAATTATTTTATACTTTTTTAACTTGTGCCGCACTCTGCCGGCGTTGTGTGTGCAGTTCGGCTAGGGTATACCCAAACCAGCCGCACGAACGACGGCCAACGGCGGCACGAGCACCCCGGAGGGGGATATAATTCTCATATTATGTAATAGGTTAGTCCCAAAACCACCGCAAAAAATAAAAAGCCTCCCTCTCGGCCATTCCTGCGTCATACGCACCTTCGCGGAAATAGTTTGAAAAAAATCAAAAAATATTCAAACAAAACTATTGACAAAGTACAAAGCCAATGATATAGTATAAACACAAGAACAAGAGGAGGATACAAAAATGGCAAACACACTATCGTTCGGCTACATTCGGGTGTCGAGCAAGGATCAGAATGAGGCAAGGCAGGTCGAGAAGATGAAGGAGCTTGGTATTGACGAGCGGCACATTTTCATAGACAAGGCAAGCGGCAAAGATTTTGAGCGTGAGCAGTACAAAGCAATGATTGCGATGCTTCGCGATGGAGACGTAGTCTATGTGTCAAGCATTGACCGACTCGGAAGAAACTATCGCGAGATTGCGGAGCAGTGGGAGTATATCACGAAGACAAAGAAAGCGGACATCGTGGTTCTGGACATTGATATTCTGGATACACGGAAGAATCGGGATTTGACCGGGACACTGATTTCTGACATTGTTCTGAAGCTTTTGAGCTACGTAGCGGAGAAGGAGCGCAGTAACATCCGGCAGCGTCAGGCAGAGGGCATAGCGCTAGCAAGGGCGCGAGGCGTGTATACGGGTAGAAAGCCGATCAAGATCGATAAAGAGGCGTTTGAAGCTGTGTATGCCGAGGTGGTGAGGAATGAGCGAACGAACAAATACGCGATGCAGAAGCTCGGCCTAAAGCCGAACACCTACTGGACTGTAGTAAGGGAATATAAGACCAAAACCGGACGCTGGGCTTAAATCCGCACTTCAAAAAAATCGCGCAAAAATAAAAAGGGCACTGCTAGTGGAATAGACAAAGCCGAGCTTTTGATATGCTCGGCTTTGTTTTTTTGTGGCATAGAAAAGATAAAAGGGAATTCTGTCGATTGCTGGCAAATATGTTTCAGGCCGTCTTAAAATATGTGTTAAAATTTCTCGCTTATCTTGACTTCTATAAACGACTGTGGTATTCTTTGCGTGGAAGGAGCGAGCAGCAATGTCATTGACGAAAGAAAAGCGAGAAAAGATCAAGCGGTACATGATGCGCCATATTCAAGACGACGATCAGGAGACCATTAAGAAAACGATGGACGCATACGGGATATCCCGAACGACGGTCAATAATTACCTGTCAAAGATGCTTTCCGATGGCATTATCGAGAAGTCCAAGGAAAGAGCGTCAAAATATGAGCTTGTGTGCAAATCTGCATCTTTCAGCTATAATACGGCAGATTCGATTGCGGAAGATCAAGTGTTTAACGCGGATATCGCTCCGCTATTAAGGGTTATCCCGGTGGCGAATAATGTCTATGAAATTTGGAGATACTCCTTTACTGAAATGATGAATAATGCCATCGAGCACGCAGAGGCGGATGTGATCGAGGTTTTTGTCTTGCAGAATGCGTTCGCAACGACTGTGATGATCACAGACGATGGTGTTGGAATCTTCAAAAAGATAAGAGACTACTTAGCAGAGACGGAGAACAACAAAGAACTGTCTCTTGATGATGCGGTTGCAATGCTGTTTTCCGGAAAGTTCACGACAGATAGTAAAAACCATACAGGCGAGGGAATCTTCTTCGCGTCACGCGCGGCAAATCATTTTTTCATCTACTCAGACGGAAAGATTTTCTCGCACGATGCGTTTACCGACTGCTTGTTTGATTCTCGTATGAAGATATTTGAAAAGGGAACGGCGGTTATTATTCGCGTGGAAAACGAGTCTTCACGCGATCTTACGGAGGTGATGAATATGTTCTCTGATGTAGAGCATGGATTCTTCCGGACGCAACTGCCTATTGCGCACATTTTCCAAAACGCAGGACCGATATCTCGTTCTGAGGCAAGACGGCTTGCCGCAATGATATCCAGATTTCAGGATGTAGTGTTGGATTTTAGCGGTGTGAAGACAATCGGGCAAGCGTTCACACATGAATTATTCGTCGTGTTTCGGAGAGATAACCCGGATATCAAATTCACGTGTGAGAATATGGAAGAACCAGTTAAGAATATGATCGACAGAGTGCTGCATACAAAGTAAGCATTTCCGAGTATTCGGCAATTTGCATCTTTTCTTGCGAAAAATGGATTGAAGCGCTATAATGAAGGTGCTCAACAGCCGTGGGACAAAGCTTGTTGAGGGTTTGTACACTCCTTTTAGGTTTTCTTGCTAGGAATAAGGACACCTCCGATTTGGAAGTGTCCTTATTTCTTGCTTTATGTGGGTGGGTCAGCTTTTCTTTTTGCCGGGCTTCTGGTTGTTCAGAAACAGATTAATGAAATACTGCTGACCTTTCCCCGTGACGAGGGGCGTTTTCTTGACGGAGATGCTTCCGTTCGGCTCCTGAACAGTGCGCTCCTTGATTTTGAACCAGCCGCGTTCCATGGAATACTGTGTCGGCATGTTGTAGTCGCAGCCGACGCGCTTGATGAGATAGCCATTGTCGCGCATCCAGCTAAAGAGGCGGTTCTGGCCGATGTCCACGCCGTTCTGATGAAGCAGCTTTGCAAGCTCGCCGATCAGGATGGTCGTGTGGCTTGCGCTGACAGCGTCTGCAAACAGCGCTTTCGGCTTTGCCTTTTCGAGATCGTCATTGAGGGCGGCGTTCTGGGCTTCCAGTGCCCTTCTCTTGTCGGTTTCGTCCTTGAGGGCGGTAACAACCTTCAAGAGGTAATCGGGGCTGAGGATGGCAGCCTCAAGCGTCTCCTGCGTCATGTATGCACCGTGCTTTCTGACGGACGGCAGAATCTCCATCGTCACCCAATCCGTGAATTTCTCGGCAGTGGGCAGCTTGGAGCCGAACACAAGGCGGTATACATCGCTTTCGGGGATGAACGTCATCTCGAGTTGCTTCGATGGTGACTGCGGGTGGGGTGTACGGCGTTTCACCGTATACCGGCAATGCGCTCTAACTGCGTCGTTTGTTCGGTTATATCCAAGCGCTTCCGCAACGTCACTTCCGCAAAACAGCACCTTTCCATCTTCTTCGATGGTGCGGACGGTTCCGAATGCCGGATTGTTGAAAACCTGTAATTCGTTCATGCCTGCACCGCCTTTTGACCATCAGCAAAGCCTCTTTCGTAGGCTTTGTCGGCGACGGCTTTCATGAGATTCACGATAGCCAATTCAGCGGGGTTAACTTCTCTGCCAGAAACTTCCGAAAAGGATTCGGAAACTGCGGCGGAATCGAAATACTCTTTCATTTTTTAAAAACCTCCTTGATTTTCGCGCGGAGGTATGGTAGAATAGATTTACCAAGGCTTCGCGCGTTGGTTGTTGGGATATCCGTTTGTGCTTCCTACGGCGGCGGATATCCTCTTTTATTTGCTGATTTCTTCCTCAAGGCGCTTTCTGAACCATTCGGTACGTCCTTCGCCTTTTTCTGCAAGTTTCTTGTCAAGTGCTTCTGCCTTGTCCTTATCAACCATGAAAACAAGCTGTTTCTTGACCTTTCGGCGCTCACGGAAGTACTCAGCGCGACTTTTTTCAGCCACTTCATCGCCTCCTTAGTAGCTAACCACATTATACATGTAGTTAGCTTCACAATCAATCCGCTTTTTAGCCAAAATATTACTGGCGTTTTTGTGCAAAACGCTAAATGCCATTGCAAACTTCTCGAACAGTCATTTTAATAAAGCTCCTTCAAAAAGTACTTGATAGAAGCCACCGACTGTGATAGAATAGATTTATCCAGATGGTGACTTCTGGGTGCGAATGGGACTGACGAACTGTGGTAGGGGCTGTCAGTCCTTATTTTTTGTCTGCATCGGCCTTAACCTTCTGGATTCCTAAGCGAATTATGTCGCTTTTGGTCTTGTTCAGCTTTTCACAGCAGTAGGTCAAATCTTGAATTGTCTGCTTATCTGCTCTGATTTTAAGCTGGATGTCTTTAGGGTTTTCAGCCTTTGGCCTGCCTGTACATGGCGGCATTTGCTCACCACCTTTCTTGTGTACACAAATATTATAGTGTGTACACGCAAACGGCGCAACCCCGCATTTTTCACAAACTTTCGCCTCAAAAACTGTGCATAATGCCGAAAAGCTCGTACTGACGCGTGGTGAGGTGGAATAGAGAGGCATAGTGCAAAAATTTTAACAGAAAAATCAGTTAAAAATATTGACTTTTTGATCAAGGTTGGGATATAATACAAATGCGCCAAGGTTACCTTGTAGCGTGGTTTTATCAAACCTATGGGCGAGGGCTTCCACCTTTCGGGAGAATCCAAACCCATGGGTTTTATTTTTTTAGGGGGCTGCCATGAACCAGAAAGAGACGAGGAAAACCGCAATACTTGTTGATGGTGGATACTACCGGAAACGAGCTATAGCATTGTGGGGGAAACGAAGCGCAGATGAAAGAGCAGATGAGCTTTTCCAGTACTGCATGCTACATATATCAGAGCCAGACGAGCCGAGAGACCTTTACCGGATATTCTATTATGACTGTTGCGGGCTTATGAGGCAAATGGTGCACCCGCTGACCAGTGCGGTAATTGATTATTCAACCTGTGCGGGGACAAAGTGGACGAAAGATTTCTTTGATAATCTGGCGACAAAGAGAAAAGTGGCAATTCGACGCGGGGAGTTGGCAGAGAACCAGGCTGAGTTTGTCCTGAAACCGTCGGCGCTTAACGATCTGGTTAGTGGGAAAAGAACGGTTGATGAGTTGTTGACTAGTGATTTTCGCCTTGACGTGAAGCAGAAGGGCGTTGATATGCGCATCGGGCTTGACGCTGCGTCCATTGCAATGGGAAAACTTGCGACGCAGATCGTACTTATTGCCGGTGACAGTGATTTCCTCCCAGTCGCAAAAATCGCACGACGGAGCGGAATTGATTTTATATTAGACCCAATGAAGCAGAGACCGAAGGCAAGCTTGCAAGAGCATGTTGACGGAATCGAGACGTTCGCAGATATGATGTATAAATAAAAGAATTAATAATAGCGCAAAGCAGGCAGTTACAAACTGCCTGCTTTTTCTGTTTAATACGGTCTTGCAAAAATTCGCACGCTGTTTCCGGCGAGGTTCCGGACTTCGTTTTCAAGCATGGCCAGTCCATCAGGTGAATCGTCGTGCGGAACTTTGCCCGTGCGGGTGTAGGTGGTCAGTTCCTTGAGCATGAGCGCGTATTGGCTGCACGGAGCGTAGAGGGAACGGTCTTTGAACCAGAAGTGTTTCATGATGCCGTCCGAGGCCATTTCTATACGAGTCTGCTTATTGGAGATCGTCCGTTTCTGACGGATTGAGCATTTTCCGCCGAGTCCCTTTAAAAGCTCCTCGACATCGCGGCTGTAGTAAGTACCGGCGTTGTTCGACTCGAACGTTGCAACAGATACCTTGTGCTGAAACAGCTTCTTCGCGCACTGTGGCTTTGTGAATTCCGGCTTGGAATTATCGAACACAACGTCCTCAATGAAAACATCGTCGCCGTAGATATAGGCGATAGGCATCATGACGCTGTCACCGCCGCCCTCTGCCGTGTCGCAGACTGCGATAATTGCATCTGGGTCTTTGTCTGCCGGGAGCTGGAAGTATCTGTTGAGATCACTCTCCGGGAAAAGCAGTCCCTTCGCCTCAAATGGCTGCTGCTGGAACTCGGATTCAAACTGCTCGGCAGAGAGCATTTCCCGCTGCTCGCGGAAAAAGGCGGTCGTGAACACCATTCTTCCGATCTTCGGATTGTAGTATTCATAGTTGCTCTCGTCCGTGACCGGGTCAAGTGCCGGAATTTCAATCGCTTTCCACGGCCAGTGCTGCTTTCGTGCTTCTTCCTGAAGCCGACCGATCGGGTCGTACAGCGAATAGCGCGTACCAGTGGCTATGATGGGCGTTCCTTCAATCGCACGACCGATAATATCGCCGGATATAACTTCCCACTTCTGGTCGAGGAGCACGCGGTTCTTGGCCTCGTCTCGGCCTGCGACGCAGTCATCCAGATAGAGTACGTTGGTAGCCTCGGACAGACCGACCTGACGTGCATCAATGGAGCGGCACATGATCGTCGGGAAGCGGGATTTATCCTTTAGATTGATGAATTTTGAGTCGGCATTCGTCTGCACAAGCTCAGCTTCGGGGAAAATGTCATAGTAGCGATAGTCATTCGGCGTCTGCAAGTATTCAAGGCAGCCGAGATAGAAGGATTTGACGAGGTCATCGCCCGTTCCTTCCATGAGGGTGGAGCGGTTCGGATTCCTGCCGGAAATGAAGTTTGCGAAGTTTATACCGAGCTGAGAGTTATGAGTTAGGATTCGTGTTTTCCCCACCATATACAACCCGCCCTCTACCGTTATACAGTTTCCTACAACAGGGCGTTCAAGCGGAGTGATTGCTGCTACACCTACCAATCCACCGGGGACGAACATCAGGATATCATTTATACGGCAGAGGAGCTGCTGCGTTTCCAGTATGCGAATGTGCTTTGTCTCGCGAAGAATCACAGGCCATTCATGCTCTGCTGATGTCAGAACCTTTTCGCCATTGGTGAACTCAATGGAATAAACCGCATAGCTGTCAGGGTGCTTTGCAATGACCATTACCGGCTCATTATCTCGTCCATAAACATAGTCTCCGGGCACAAGCTCCCCGTGCTTTTTAAATCCTTTGGTTGTGAGAACGGGCGTGTCATGGCTTATTAGCTTTCCGGCCCTCTTGGGTAAACTGAGGGTAAGTAGCTTCAGATTACCATTCAGAACCTCTTGATATGCCTTTACAACTGGCAATAAGTACTTTCTGCGCGGCGCATAGAATTTCTTCTCCGAGGACTGTGCACCCTCGACATACCGAAGGAACGCATCAAAATCGTGCGGCGCGTCAAAGAGCAGCGTTTTGTCGTAGAGGTCATAGAAATTGGAGCTGCGCTGCGATTTAAATTCAGCGGCGGCAATCTGCCGAAGCTGTTTGTTGAGATCGTGCGCAAGCGTAAAGTTGTCCGGTTCCAACAGCCGGAGCGCGTCAAAAGCGTCCTTTGCTGCGTCGTAATCAGCAAGATTCCGCTGCATCATGCGGCGTGCGAGTTCTTCGGTATTCATATAAGCGCCGGGTACCTCCATTCAGTAATGATTGGCGGCACTCGGCGCATTCTTTTTCTTCGGCACTCGGCACTAGAAGTAATTTGGTTGTAAAAAAACGGTAAGTTAGAGACCTAGCTTACCGTAGATGCACAATATTGAATTATGCCGGCATGCTGTTTTGCCTCTTTTTATTCTGTGGGTGCGAGACACCAGAAAGGAGTGTAGAATGTCTCGCACCCGTGCCAAGGGGAAAGAGAGATGGGTGCAATGAAAAAAACAACAATGGAGGCAATGGACAATTGCATTATACCAAGAAACGGCGCTATTGCAAGTTTTTACGAGAATTTCATACTTTTTGCCGAGAAAAACATAATTCTATTGTTTGTTTCGCGTTTGCTTGCAAAAAAATGCGTTGTTTCCTATAATGCATACAAAGGAGACGCATAAGGAGAACGTACTATGCAGAAGGTTTATTGCCCGGTCTGTGCCGCAGCGGGTATGAGCGGCGGAAAAGGGAAACTGCTTCTGATGGTTGATGAGAACGCCAGCGGAACGATTTACCCGTACTGTCGAAGATGCAAGATTAACGTCAAAATTGATCTTCCACTTATTACGAATAACAATAAGGCAAAGAAAGATTGAGAGTGCCGAGCGCGCTATAATGCCGAGTGCCTACAGATTCCGCTTTATATGAGCGGAATCTGTAGGCACTTGTTTTTTGCCTACAGCAGGACGCCGGTACTCCTACGGCGAAAGCGGTTTCATTCTTGCTACGTTCTGTGAGACCGCCCTCCTGCCAGTTTGAGAAACTATCCGGAGGTAAAAATGAGCGAACAAAGCGAAATTCTTCTGCCGTGTTCCGGGTTCTATGGGCGAAGAAAGATTTTTACAAACGCAAAGCGAATCGATAAGGCAAACGTCGTAAAGGTTCTTTCGGATGCTCTGAGCGTCCACTTCGCGAACAAACAGGAAATCCAGCGCCTGTACGAAATCTACAGGGGCAAGCAGGATATTCTTAATAAGGCAAAGATCGCCAGGCCTGATATCAATAACAAAATCGCCGTAAACAGAGCTAACGAGATCGTCGCATTCAAGAGCAGCTATTTTCTGAGTGAGCCTGTGCAGTATGTGTCATCTGGCGGTAAAGATGTTATTTCTGAGTCAATCAACATTCTGAACAGTTTCATGGATGCCGAAGATAAGGACTCGAAGGATAAAGAGATCGTTGATTGGATGCACATCTGCGGCGTCGGTGTGAGAATGGTGGTCCCGGACAGATTTGGAGATACATACGGAAGCCCAGTGTGTATTTACACGCTCGACCCAAGAGAGGCGTTCTGTATCTACCATAGCGGCATTGGCAACAAAAAGGTTGCGGGTGTAATTACGCAGACTGACGAAGCCGGAGAAACCTATTACTGCGTTTACACACCGGACGGATATTTCGAGGTTAAGAACGATACAGTGATACGTTCTGAACGGTCTTACCTCGGTGGATACATTCCTGTCATCGAGTATCTGAACAACGAGGCTCGGCTTGGCGCATTTGAGGTTGTTCTTCCGCTGTTGGATGCAATCAACAACATTGAATCCAACAGATTGGACAACATACAGGATTTCGTAAACGCCTATGACGTCTTCCAGAACTGCGAATGCAGCGACGAGAGTTACAAAAACCTGACCAAGGGCGGTCAGGCTATCGAAATCAAAACGGTGACAGCCGGAGCGGAAGCAAAGGTATACCGCATTTCTTCGGAACTGAACCAGACCTCCACGCAGACTGTTGTCGATGATTTCTACGATGCGGTTCTGACCATCTGCGGTATGCCAAACCGGAACGGCGGCTCCTCCACAAGCGACACAGGAACCGCGACGATTATGCGCGATGGATGGCAGGCTGCCGAATCCAGAGCGAAGGACACGGAAAAGATGTTCAATCGCTCTGAGCGAGAATTCCTTCGCATTTGCCTTTATATCTGCCGGAATGTTTCTCACCTGAACATCGAAATGAAAGACATCAAGATCGAGCACGCGAGAAATAACCTTTCCAATATGCTTTCCAGAATGCAGATTCTGACGCAGGGCCTGAATAACAGCAAGATTCATCCCAAAATCCCGTGGGTGCTGGCCGGAATTCCGGACGCGGAGGAGTGTTACCGGGAATCCATGGAGTACTACGAGAAAATGCAGAGAGAACTTCAAGAAACCTTGAAGGATACAGTAAACGATGATGGAACGCAGACAGTCGAAGAATGAGCCGTATTACTACGCCGACAAGGCATCTGAATTGTTGAGGAAGAAATCAGCAATCAGATTCCGCAATTCGCTCGGCGCAATGCGTGCAAATGATTTTGATGAGCTGAATGTCATTAAGACAACTGATGCTCTCTTTAAGGCATTGTTTAGGGATAACGAGTCAACGTTTCTTGAACTGGCTGAACTTGCTTACTTGAACACAAAAGCGGCCAAAAAACTTACTCCAAAGAGCAAATGGCTGACCGACTTCCTGCTTGAGTACGAGCCGGTGACAAGATACGTTTACGAAAATGAGATTACGCGAAAACGAGATCGCGCGAAAGAGGCGATTGTTTCTGCACCTGATTATCCGGAGAAGGAAAGAGAGCTGAAAAAAGCTCAAATCTATTGGGATAACATGACGACACAGTACTGCGATCTTGTTTCTGATGCAGCGGAGTTGAAAGCATACCGGGATTCCGGTGAAAAAAAGGTTCGCTGGATTACAGTGGAGGATGGGAGAGAATGTACAGTCTGCCACGCAAGAAACAATACAATTTATCCGATTGACAGAATTCCACCAAAGCCACATTGGGGTTGCCGGTGCAGGCTGGTCCCGGTGGTAGAAACCAAATGAATCTAATGGCGCTAACGCGCTGTGGATATAAGCAGAGAAGCTTTCAAACGCAGCTCGCGGAGAAGCGAGAATAAAAAAGCGCAAAATCTTCGGTTGAGAGAACAACCTAACCAAAATATAACGCAAAAGGAGAATTAAAAATGCCAAAAATCGACACTTCGACCATTCAGGGATTTGACGCGATGTCCGATTCCGAAAAGCTGAAAGCCCTTATGGAGCTCGAAATTCCGGGCGAGAAGGACCTCTCCGGCATGATCGAGAAGAGCAAGTTTGATAAGCTTGCCAGCGAACTCGCGGCGCTTAAGAAGGCTGCAAAGGAAAAGCTGCCAGAGAATGAGCAGGCTGCGCAGGAACAAAAGGAACAGTTCGAGCAGTTGCAGTCCCAGTATAACGTGCTGCTCAAGGAGAATACCATCTCCAAGCATACGGCGAGTTATCTCTCCATGGGCTATTCCGAGAAGGATGCCAAAGAGGCCGCAACTGCGCTGTATGAGGGCAAGATGGACAAGCTCTTTGAGGTACAGAAGCGGGCAAGCGCTTCGTTCGCGGAAAAGATCAAGGCGGACATGATCAAGAACAACCCAAGCCCTGACGGCGCAGGTGGCGGTAACGGCGAAGAAAAAACCGCAGCAATCAAATATGCGGAGTACATCGGGAAGATGAATGCCGACGCAAATAAAGCGGCAGACGACATCATGAAGATGTACTGATAAAAACGAGAATAAAGGAGAATATCTATGGCACTTGGAACTATGAGTTACGCCAAGACTACCATCGCTGGGGATGTACAGATCCTTTTCAACAGCGAATACGTCGGCAGAGCGCTCACGCTTGACGCTACTGCATTCACGAGCGGCCTGTGCAAGGCCGGCACTCCCATTACCGCAGCCGGTAAGAAAGCGACTACTACGGCCGCAGCGGATTCCACGCCCGCATCTTCGGACGCAGTCGGTATCCTGCTGCACGATGTCTACAGTGAACGCCCACAGGCAACCATTGTGATTGGTGGATACATCAAGAGCAGTGTTGCGGCATCGCATTCCGGCGTTACTTACGATGACACCATGAAGGCTGCCTGCAAGAACATCGTGTTCATGTAAGCGCGTCAGGAAGGAGGACATAATTTATGAAGATTACCGATATCTACACCGCGCAGTCCATTGCTACGCAGTACACCACCGAGGCAAGCAACAGAATCCCGGCGCTTGGCGCTGGCCTGTTCCCGTCCAGAAAGAAACTCGGCCTTGACCTTTCCTATATCAAGGCGCACAAGGGTCTTGCGGTCTCCCTCGCTCCGTCCAACTTCGACGCGAAATCCGTCCTGAGAGGCAGAGAGGGCTTTAAGCTCGAAAAGACGCAGATGGCGTTCTTCCGCGAGTCCATGCTGGTGTCTGAGGAAGACGAGCAGCAGATCATGATGTTGCAGGAATCCAACGAAAGAGCCGTTGCTGCGGTCGTTGCGAATCTATACGATGATTCGAACACCCTGATCTCTGGCGCGAATGTCGTTGCTGAGCGTATGCGTATGCAGCTGCTTGCGCCTACGACTGACGGCAGCCCGCGCATTGTGATTTCTGCGAACGGCGTGCAGTATTCCTACAACTACGACCCGGACGGAACCTACAAGGCCAACAACTACACGGCCCTGACCTCCACTACGGACAAGTGGAACGATCACACCAATTCCGACCCCTTCAAGGATGTCATGACCGCTTGCGATGCCGTTGAGAATGCGACCGGCACCAGACCGGCTTACATGATCATCAACGGCGAGACCATGAACCACCTCGTTCAGAACGCCAAGATTCGCAGCGCGATTCTTGCGCAGAATTCCACAGCAAACATCTACATGACGAAGCAGCGTGTCATTGATGCGTTCCGCGACATTCTCGGAATCGAGATCAAGGTCTACACGAAGAAGTATAAGGACGAGAGTGGCACTGCTGCTTCTTATTACCCCTCCGGCTACGCGACTCTGATTCCCAGCGGCGCGCTCGGAAAGACCTGGTATGGCACTACGCCGGAAGAGCGTACCCTGATGGGCAATCCGCAGGCGTCCGTCGCCATCGTTGAAACTGGCGTCGCTGTCGCGGTAACTGTGACGAACGACCCAGTGAATACGAAGACCACCGTTTCCGAAATCGTTCTCCCGTCTTACGAGAGAATGGAGGAAACCTACGTTATCAAGGCTTATTGATAACATGCCTGCAATCGTAACCTATCCTTTCCACGTGAAATATATGGGGCGTTTCTACGCCCCATATGAGAAGATCACGGTTGAGGATGCGCAGGATGCCGTGCGGCAGGGTGCCAAAATCGTAGAGATTGTCGCGGTTGCAGTTCCGCCAGAGGCTCCAAAGGCTCCCAAGACCGCAAAGGTACCCAAGGTATCAGAGACTCCAAAGAAATCCAAAGGTGGACGTCCAAGAAAAAATCCTTGAATAGGAGGTTGAGCTTTATGACGAATGCGGAGCGCCTTATGCTGCGAACCGGGGAATGCAGCCCCTGCCTGATCGAAGATTTGCTCGCAAGCGCGACAGCGGCTATCATGGCTCGAAGATATCCTTTCGGGGATTGGCCTGAAACGCTGGATAAGCGTTATGAAGACCTACAGTACAGAATTGCGCTCGCAATGTACAACAAGGACGGCGCGGACTATCAGGTTTCCCATTCGGAAAACGGAATCTCCCGCAGCTGGTCTACAGACGGAATCCCTGAGTCCCTGCTTCAGGAGATTACCCCCATGTGCAAAACAATCGGGGGGCGATAAAATGCGAAATCTTCGCGCGAACCTATCTGATGTTTACTACAAAATGTACATCGGGGAGGAAGAAATCGTTGATGACGCGGGAAATGCGACAGGCAGCTATATCCCAAAGTATGGCGATCTGATGCGTGCCCGGCTGTGCGTTTCCCCGAACAGAGGTGCGGCGTCTTCCGATCAGTTTGGAAACATAACTGATTACGACCGGACTATGACAACCGCAGACACACACTGCGAGATTGATGAAAACTCTGTCTTGTGGCTTGATGGCGCTGATACAGACGGCGCATGGAATTACGTCGTAAAGAAACGCGCCGTGTGGAAAAACAGCATTCAGTTTGCGGTTAAGCAAGTTAATGTATCAAAATGACAATCAATATTTCGCTATCAGACCCAAATTCCATTGATCGCGCGGTTAAAGCACTTGAGGAATACAAAGCAAAGATCGAGAGAAACAAAGAAAAACTCTCGCAAAAGGTTGCCGAAGCAGGCGCAGACGAGGCGAAAAATAACGCAATGTACTTTAACGCATACGACACCGGGCAACTCGTCGAAGGAATCGTTGCGGAAAAAGAAAATGAAGGCTGGCGCATCCATTCGACAGCACCTCATACTGCTTTCGTTGAAATGGGAACCGGGGTGAGAGGCGAACGTGAGCCAAACCCCAATAACTCGTATCCAGGATGGGAGTACGATGTGAATAAGCACGGAGAAGCTGGCTGGTGGTACACCGGCGACGACGGCCAAAGTCACTGGACACAGGGCATGCCGTCTAGGCCGTTTCTGTACGACACTGCACAGACAATGAAGGAGACCGTAGGAAGCATTGCCGAAAAGGAGTGGGAGAAATAAATGATTCAACCGGAAAACTACATTTTCGACATCGTTTCTAAGGCACTTAAATCGTCCCACAAGGGCATTTTCGTATCTGGGGAGTATGTGAATATCCCTGCCAGTTTTCCCGCTGTGACGGTCATAGAGTCCGACAACAGAGTGTTTGAACGCATGAGGACAACGACGATAGAAAACGCCGTCAGCCTCATGTATGAGTGCAACATCTACACGAACCGTTCCGGATACAAAAAGCAGGATGCAAATGCTATCCTGCAAACCCTGAACGACGCGTTTGAAGGAATCGGATTCACGAGAACATTCTGCAATCCCATCGCCAACCTTCAGGATGCTACGATCTACAGAATCGTGGTTCGATTCCAAGGTGTGTGCGACAAGGATTTTATGATCTACCAAAACTGATATAAACCAAGAGTGCTGAGTGCTGGAAGAGCCGAGAGCCCACCCAAATAATACTAATAGGAGGGCTATTATGTCTCAGAGAGTATCCACTGCCGGAATGGCCTTGAAGTATTGTGTCGAAACCACTGCGGGCACGCGTCCAACTTCAGGCTATAAGGCCATCCCGGAAATCAAATCCATGCCGAGTTTCAACCCGGCACCAAACACCATTGATTCCACAACCCTTGCAGAGACGGAGTATATGACTTACGTCGCAGGACTGAAGGACCTCGGCGGCGCACTCGAATACGGAGCAAACCTAACGGACGATCTGGTAACGTTCTGGGAAACGCTCCTGTCTGCATACGATACTGCCGCTGAGGCTGGTAAAGCTATGTGGTTTGCGGTCGTGCATCCGAAGCTTGCGAAGGCCACCTTCTTCACCGGCACCCCGTCTCCCCTCGGCCTGAACGAGGCGGCTGTTGGCGGAATGGCAGAGACCACGCTGTATATTACCCCGACCGGCGCACCGACGATGGCAGAAAAGCCTACGGCAGACGCGACCTAACAAAAATAATACGAGGAGATATTCAGAATGAGCAACGCAACAAACGAGATTCAGAGAATCCAGCCAATGAGAATCACCGATCACGACACCGGAAATGTCTATGAGCTCGATTTTGATCGAGAGACTGTCATCTTCGCACAGAACCGCGGCTTTAAACTGGATGACGTCACGGACTATCCGACAGCAAAGGTTCCAGACCTGTTCTTCTACGCGTTTCGAAAGAACCACAAGCGACTTTCCAAGGGTCAGACCGATGCACTCCTGATGAAGCTTGGGGGGCTGACCGTGGACATGATCTCCCGCCTGTTCGCGCTTTATGAACAGGCAGCGCAGACCTTTACCATTGTCGATAAAGAGGACATGGAAAAAAACGAGAAAGTGACCGTGGAGCTGTAATGGCTCCTCGGTCACTGGAAGAAAGATTTCACAAAGAGTTTGCGCAGCTGCTTGCAATTGGCATGAGCTATGACGAGTACTGGCGCGGAGACCCGTACCTTGTACTTGATTACATAGAGGCTGAAAACCTTCGCCGCAAGCGGCAGAATGAGGTTGCATGGCTTCACGGCCTGTATACCTACGAAGCACTTTGCTGCGTTTCTCCTTTGCTGCACGCATTTGCATCCAAGGGGACGAAAGCCATTTGGTATCCGGATAAACCATATGGTTTGTTTGGAACGGAGGAAGAACGCCACAAAGAAACGGAAGAAGAAAGAGAAGAGAGGGAGGAGCAGGAAGCTGTCCGCGCACGCGCCTATATGTATAACATGATGCGTGCGTTGAAAGATGTTGGGACGCCGAAGTGATTGCTCCCTCTCTTCTTCGTACAACAACCAATTTGAATTAAGAGCCGAGAGCCAAGCGCCGAGAGCCATAGACTCCACACAGGTGGTGATAAAAACATGGCGATTACGGTCGATACTCTCGACATTAAAATATCTGCTGACGATTCGAAAGCAATAGAGAAAATCAACGGGCTTATGGCGCAGCTTAAGGCGTTGAAAGCGCCAGCTGGTAATTACTCGAAGATACGGGACGCATCCGGCGCGGTTACGTCCCTTGCGAATGCCGTCAATTCTATAAAGCCCGATTCTGGCGCACGCTTGCAGTCTATCGCCGCTGGTCTGGCCTCTCTCGGAAAGGTAAGAATTTCGAAGACGCTTACCAATCAGGTGGCATCGTTCAGAGACGCATTTTCAGGGATTGACAACGAGACGATTTCCAAGGTCGAGCGGCTTGCAGCTGCACTTTCTTCCCTGAACGGCGTAAAAATTTCCGGAGCCTCGCGTTCCTCCGCATCCGTCCTTCCCGTGAGAAAGAGTACGCAGATTCCTGTTTTTGATGATTCCGAAAGCGGCAGCGGGAGCGACTCACTGAAGACTGCCGCAAGCGCTTCTTCGTTGAAAGAATTCCGGGCAGGGATTGACAGAGCCATTCCTTCGGCTGATTCCTTCCGAAAGGTTCTTTCAAAAATCGGCTCCGGCGCAAAATCCCTCGGACTGAGCATCGGCACAACCGCGCTCCGAGGAATTAAATCTCTGACGTCTGCCATCGGCGAACGCCTGATAGGCAAGGTAAAAGGCATTACAAGTGCTTTTTCAAAACTGAAAAGCAGCATCGGGCGAATTGCGTTTTATCGCGCTATACGCTCTGCAATGCGCATGGTCACGGAGGGCTTCAAAGAAGGGATCAACAACCTGTATAAGTACAGTCAGCTCGTCGGGACAGCCTTCGCGCCGTCGATGGACAGGCTTGCTAGCAGCTTTCTGTACCTGAAAAACAGCCTCGGAGCAGTAGCAGCGCCGCTGATTGAGGCGGTTGCCCCAGCGGTCGATTTCCTGATTGATAAGTTTGTTGCGCTGCTTAACGTTGTAGGAAAGACGTTTGCGGCGCTCTCCGGGAAATCCTCGTACTCGCAGGCGAAAAGATACGCCATAGAGTACGGTGACAGCCTCTCAGGAGCCGCAGGAGCAGCAAAAAAGCTAAAGGACTATACTTTTGGCTTTGACGAGCTGAACGTGTTTAACGACAGCAAAAGCGGCTCAGGCGGCACTTCTGGCAGCGCATACGACTACAACCAGATGTTTGAGGAAGTAGACGTTGACGGCGGCCTGAAAGACCTTGTTGACGCGGTTCGCCGCGGAGACTGGGCAAGCGTTGGAAGCACAATCGGAGAAGAGATCAACAAGGCTATCGAATCTCTTGATCCCGAAAACATCGGCTCGAAAATCGCAGTGCTGATCAACAAGGGCGTTTCGTTTGTCAATTCTCTGATGGGAACCATCAATTTTAACGGAATCGGTGACGGAGTCGGAAAGGGTATCATCAGCACCATTGAAAAGATCGACTGGAAGAAGCTGGGGAAAAGCTCTGTGGCCGGTGTCAATATGGTCATCGACCTGTTTGGCGGCTTAACATCCCGTATGTCTGCTGTCGGAAACGACGGAAAGAGCGGATGGAGCAAGCTCGGAACGGCGATTACCGATTTTATCAACAACGCTGTCAGGTCGATTAAACTGTCAAAGCTCACGATGTCGTTCTCGAACTTGGTTGATGGCGTAAACGAAGTTCTATCGGACGTTTTCAAGAATGTTGACTATGATGGCATTGCGGACGATGTTGTTAAGGCTGTCAAAAACATTAACATTGTAAAAAATGCAGGCGGCGCAGGTAAAGTGTTGAGCAATCTCATCACCGGTGTAAACAAGGCGATTAAAACGCTCATCAAGAAGATTGACTGGGTCGCTGCTGGCGAAGAGCTGACGCATTCCGTGAAGGAGCTGCTCAAGAATATCGACTGGTTACAGTTAATCTCTGATGCGATTGTTCTTCCGTTTACTTCCGGCTGGGGCATTACAAAGGGAATCGTCGGCACTATTGTCGGCCTATTCACAGAGGGAAGCGGCGGCGTATCGCTTGAAGGTGCAATGCTGGATGTGAAAAACTCCATCGAAACAGTGCAGACAGCGACGTCGAATCTGAAAGATTACCTCGACAACATCGACCTTGGCCCTCCTGCTGAGAAGATGGCAAACCTTGCCTACGCCCGACAACTTGTCAACGACATTTTTTCGCTCGATGGCATAGAGAATAAGAGCGCAGCTGAATTGCAGGAACTGCAAGCAAAGGTCGAAATTTTCAATAGTCTCGGTTTAGGAGACATTCAGGCAACGTTTGATGCCACAACTGGAAAGATCAATGAAACCAAACAAGCGATTCTTGACAGTATTGATGCGTTGGAAGAGCAGTATCGTTACGAGGCCAAGAAGGAAATTCTCATCGACCTATACAAAAAACAGTATCAGGCACAGCTAGACCTTACCGCAGCGCAAAAGAACGCTGACGAGGGTAGGCGGCAGGCTAAGGATATTTATGATCAGATCATCAATAAAAGTGATGAGATAAACAGATTAAGAGAAGAACGAATTGACATTGAGCGGGAATACCGGACTGCGGTCGAGAATAACACCCTTGGCACAAGACTCTGGCACGACGAAATGTACGAGCTTGATCAAAAAATCGAAGCTGGGGAAGATGCGTTGCAAGGCCTGAAGGACAAGCAGAAGGAAATCCTCGGTATCTGGGACGAAAGCAAGACAGCTCTAAAGGACCAGCAGACAGAATACGACCGCCTCGGCAGTGTCATTGACCAGGTATCCGAGGATATGGTTGCTTCCCTCAGTGGTGCTGGTGCTGATGCAGGCAGCGCTTTCGGCAACTCATTCCGCGACAATGTCGCGCCAAAACTCAAGAACAGCGTAAAGGACGCATTGAACGGAACATCTCTTCAGGTCAGCACAAACTGGCGCGGGAATGGCTCTGGGAAGATGATTCTGCAAGCCTACGCTTCTGGCGGTCTTCCTGATAGTGGTGAAGTCTTCATCGCCCGTGAAAATGGAGGCGCAGAGATGGTAGGCAGCATCGGAAACAGGACTGCGGTTGCCAATAACGACCAGATTGTCAAGGGCATTACCTACGGCGTGACAAGTGGTAACGACACTGTCGTTGCGGCAATATACAGCATGGCAGCTCAGATCGTCAACGCAATCGAGACTAACTCTACGAGCATCACGATTGGCGACGAGGAGATCGGTCGGGCAGCAAAGCGCTACGACCGCGATTCTGGAATCAATACAAGCAAGGGGGCGTTCGCTTATGGCCGTTAAACCCGTAATCAAGCTTGACCCCCGTTTCATGTATTGGGGAACTGGCAGCGATGTGGAAGAAAACTTCGACATCGAGGTTCCGTTCCCCTCATCGGGGCCATTTGAAACCAGCCGGGCGGTTGATTCTGCGCGTAATGCGCGAGGAGAAGTTGTCGGTCAGATGGTAGGCCGTTCTGTCGATAAACAGTCCATGACGTTCAATGTTCTATCCTGCGAGAAGTGGTGGGAGATGAACAATTGGATTGAGACGCACGGTATGTTCTTCTGGTGCTATTATTTCAGCCACAACCTCGGCGTATGGAAGACCAGACGCTTTTACTGCGGCAATCCTTCCTGCGAGCCATATATGATCGATGCTGCAACTGGAAAGCCTGCTTTTTACCGGAACTGCAAGTTGAACGTAATCGACATGGGCGAAATCGACGATTGAGAGGGGAGAAAGCATGCTCAATTACAGTTCAGCATTCCGGGCTGCACTGGATAAAAGAATCCGGAATCTAGGACATTGCCTTGTGAATATGACATGGCCGAACTCCTCCACAACGGTCACAATCGACGACCATATTATCAATAACGTAAAGCTTATTGACGAAGTAGACCCGCTGTGCAGAAGCCTTCCGATTCATACGTGCGAGGTCAGTGTATTTGATTTCAATGGAACATATTCTCCCGGAAATCCAAACAGCTCGTTCTCATCCTTTAAACCGTTCACGATGTTCATTCAGTTTCAGATTGAAAGTGATACTGGAACGCTCATTGATGGCCCACGCTATATTTACAAGGTCTACGAAGTTCCAAAGTGGAGAAACTACATCGCCACATTTAAGGGCACGAGAATAGAGAGCTATTTCAACGAAGAATTCTATGAATTCTACGGATTGAGAGAAAAGGACGCGTATGATGTTGCGTCAACTCTCGCAAAGGATAAGATTGCCAGCGCGACAATCAGGTTTGTTCAGTTTCGCGTTCCGAGCGCAACAGCTTTCCCAGTTACGTCACGAATCAACTGTTTGCAACTTCTCACGGGGGCTTGCGGCACAACGCTTGCATTCACATACGAAGGAAACGTAACTGTAAAGGACTATACAGCAGTTCAGGATTCCGGGTTAAAGGTACAAGAAAAGGACATGTTTTCTTATCCGGTAATGGACTATGATCTCCCGACTGTTGCAAATGAGATAGTAAACATGTACGATTCATCGCCTGTTTCTTCCGGCAAAGTCGAGGTGTGCAAGCTTCAGAAGCGCTACAGCACTTTAACAAGGGTTACAGAGGTGCTTGACGTCGATGGAATCGCTGTTGACGAGTATCCTACCATAACAGCAACCAATGCGACCGACGTATCTGTAAATCTTTATGCGCGGAAAGCGGAAATTACGCTTACACCGACGTCGATTTTGGAAGATGTCGTGGTTGCAGTTTCTGCTATGCAATGTAAGCCGAGCGCCATTCCCAGTGTGTATCTTGTTGATGTGGACGGGAACGAGAGTGAAACGGTCGATAACCCTGTCTGCGGCGCTTCGGTTGCATCCAATGTAGCATACTATCGATCCAATTACCTGAAAAACCTATCCCACGCCTATGCAGTAGACTATCGTGGAAATCCAGCAATCGAACCACTTGACATTATCAGCGTCGAATTGCCTATTATTGGACTAAAAAAGTGCCTGGTTACGAGAACGGAATTCTCTTTCGACGGGGCCTTTAAAGGCAAACTGTATGTAAAAAGAATTGACTCTCTTTCAACCACGAGTGCGGTTGCAGGAAAGGCAATTGCGGGGTTGGCTGTAAGCGGATCGCAATAGAGAGCACATGATCGCAAGGAGATGATATTATCGAAAAGACTAATTTTATTGACGGTGTAACTGTCATAAGCGCGAGTTTCCTAAACGCTTTGCAGGATGAAATCATTGCTGCTCAGACAGCAATTCAAACACTCAGTGCAGGCGATTATATTGTCGAGCAAGGAACTACGGAATCAGATGGAATCACGTGGACATGGAGAAAGTGGTATTCCGGTCGTGCTGAGTGCTGGGGCACGACCGACGAAATCACAACCAACTGTGCTACTGCGTGGGGCTCCTCCTATGTTCCGGCCAGCTCGGATAATCATGCGGGGCCGTTCAATCTTCCGTTCACTTTTACAGAAATTGTTTCCAGTATTGCCTCCCCGATTCGCATCCAGAACGATTTCTGGCTGTCCACATACCTTCCCGGCACGCTATCCGTCACGCCGGGATTCAATCCAACGCGAGGCACGGCAATGTCCGGCCTGAAGTTCAAGGTGGCGTTTGCCATCAGCGGAAAATACAAGTAAAGGAGAGATGAAAATTGGAAGTACTTGACCTGATCATCAAGGCGGGAGCGGTAGCCGGAGCGATTGCGGCTCTGGTGGCGCTTCTGAAGAAGATCGCAAAGCCCGTTCAGGCGATGCAGGCGAGCCTAAAGGCCACGCATGAGAGCGTGGAGGCCATCGGCAAGCGGATGGACAAGATCGAGAAGCACGACACGGAGCAGTATCTGGGCATTCTGCGGCTGACGGTGATGTCTCCGGAGATGCCGATCTCGGAGCGGCTGATTGCCGGGCAGAAGTATGTAGCGCTCGGCGGCAACGGCGATGTGAAGCACTATTATCAAGAGCTGGTCAAAAACCACACAAAATAAGGAGGACAAAACAATGAAGCTCAAAAACAAGACCTATGACATTCTGAAGTGGATTGCGCTGTATCTGCTGCCCGCGCTGGGCACGCTGTACTTCGCGCTGTCCGGCATCTGGGGCCTGCCCTACGGGGAGGAGGTTGTCGGCACGATCACGGCGGCAGACACCTTCCTCGGCGTGCTGCTGGGCATCAGCTCGGCGACGTACAAGAAGGAGGGCTAAGAGATGGACAGCCAGAAATTCTTTGCATTTGCGATTGATGCCGTGGTGCGGTACTTCAACGAGCATGTTGATACGACGAACCGTACCGCGCTGAAGCCGGAGGACGTGTATGTTGTCTGGACGTGCAAAACGCTGGGGAACAACAAGGCACTGCTCTCTACCACCGTTCCGGATGGAATGTATTACGAGATTACGTACAACGGCGCAAAGCATGAAGCCTACTTCGATGCCTACAAGAAGTGGGAGAATCAGTGCATTAAGTGCGCAGTGGAGGGCTAGAAGATGTATCGCGGCACGACGCCCACGCTGATTTTCACGCTGCCGATAGAGGCGAACACGATCACCCTTCTGAATCTGGCGCTTTCTCAGTTTGGGCGCGTGCTGATCTCCAAGGGGCTGGAGGATGCGGAAATCGACGGGAAGACGGTATCCTTCACCCTCTCGGAGGATGAGACGCTGAAGCTCATCGGGCACTGCGGCCGAGAGGTGGAAATTCAGCTCAGAGTAGGTGTGAACGAGGTGCGCTTTGCCTCGCAGATATTCACCGCGCCGGTGGAGCGCATATTGCAGGAGGGCAAGCTGGATGAACTTTGATGTAAAATTTCAGGAAGAAAGCGGCTTTGACGTGGAGATGGGGCAGCTCACCCGCGGCCCGAAGGGCGACAAGGGGGACAAGGGCGACCCCGGCCCCACCGGCCCTCAGGGGCCAAAAGGTGAGAAGGGCGAACAGGGGCCTCAGGGGCCGAAAGGCCCGCAGGGCGAGAAGGGCGAGACGGTGCAGCCGGACTGGGAGCAGAATGATGCGACGGCAGCGGATTATGTGAAGAATCGACCGTTTTACTCGAAAGAGACTGCACGGGAGGTTCTGGGTAAGGATTTCGATGCGTGGAAAGCGTGCGTACTTGCTCACGGTGGAGAAATCTCGAAAAATGACCCGGCAGGGTGGCCGATTACCTTTAGCTATAAGAGCAAGGACTATTCTGTTACCGCCACATACACTGATGAAAGTGAATCTATTGAATATGCTTTAACTAATTTCCCGGAAATCACTGGAACGGGGCACTACGCAATTGTGGTGCATGCGTTTGCGAAGACTCCTTCTGTCTTTGTTGCTACCAGACAAGGCAATGAAACGAACGACCTTTTTGATTTCGTAATGCCTGCAAAAGAAGAAGTGAAATACCTCTCTCCAAAGTTCATCAAGGATATGTACTACGAGGAGACCGATTCCGGGAATGTGCAGATATGCTCATTTGAGGCCGGGTGGAGCACTCCGAAAGAAGTAACGCTGTCAGAGCCGCTGATTGAGGGAGCCACATATAAGATACTGTTTGATGGAACCTACAGTACAGAAGAAGTTTGTACGTTCGAAGAAGACGCCGGCGAGTTGTGGCTCCGCATCCAAAAATCTCCGCAAGATAATTATGGTACCCTTGTTGCAACGAATGCTGCTTCGACAGCTATACAGTACGCTGGCAACCCAAGCAAGGTTGCTGATATCACAGTCGTGCGCATCGCGCCTAAGGTAACGGGATTCCACCAAATCCCAGCAAAGTACATTCCTCCCCTCGAACCCCTCACAGTAACCTTCACGAAGGACGATGACGGAAACTGTTCAGCGGACAAGACCTTTGCGGAGGTAAAAGCGGCAATCGAGGCGGGACGGTTCGTGCAGGCGGTAGTTGTCGATTACGGGATTTCACTTCCTGCATGCATTGCAAACGATCAGCAAGTTATATTTTCTTTAAGTTTCCAAAAAAACAATGTCATTATGCAGACTTTCGCCGGAATGACACCCACTTTTTGCGACGTGAGAGAGATGAACGGCGGGCTACTCCCGCTTGATGACACCCCAGTATACGAGGGAAAACTCGCAGAAAAGACAGACGACATGACGCAGCCGGTGGGCGTAGACGCTGCCGGTAAGCTGTGGACAGAAATTCCCGTCGATGGCACCACAATCAAACTCAACAACGAGGGTCAGCTTACATTAGCTCTCAGTAATGCAAATGGGGTGAGTTTCTAATGGCAGATACATATGTTGTAAACAGCTCTGATCTTACCTCTGTAGCCGACGCAATCCGCACAAAGACTGGCGGTTCTGCCCAATTAGCCTTTCCGGCAGGTTTTACAACGGCAATCGACAATATTCAAAATGCACCGGCGACCTATATCGAAGAAACATATGACGATAGCGATAATCTTGTCTCTGCCATTGTTCATGGCTGCACTAAAATTCGCCAAAGTGTTTTCAGATATAGTAGCTATTTGACCCAAGTCACCATACCAAATAATGTAACAGAAATTGCTCCACAAGCATTTGATCATTGTGACCAATTAGCAACTGTTAATCTTCCAGATACTATTACGCTTATTGATAGCAATGCTTTTCAGGCGTGCTTGGCATTCAATACTGAAAAACTCCCTGATGGGTTGACTGAACTTGGTTCAATGGTATTTTCTAGTTGCAGATCACTAATTTTGGCGAATATGCCAGCTAGTATAAAGACAATAGGTGGCCAGTCATTCTACAATTGTGTTGGCTTAACAACTCTAACATTCCAAGGAACACCAACTACAATCGCAACAGATGCTTTCGAAGGTTGCACAAATCTCACCACAATTAATGTCCCTTGGGCAGAAGACGCTGTAGCAAATGCTCCTTGGGGTGCTACTAATGCGACAATTAACTACAACTATACCTCAACTTAAAAACCATATTTTGAAAGGAGACAAACACAATGGAAGAAAAGCTTATTCACATTGAAAATGAGCTCTCCGAAGAAGAAATCACAAAATTTCTTCCAAAAGAAATGCTCGATGAGTTGTCTAATGGGAAAGGAGAAGATGAATAATGACTTACACGAATAGTCCCTTGGTATCCCATACCAGACTTAGCCCGAATAACTCTGGCGCTCGAACCCATACAATCGACCGAATCACTCCTCACTGTGTGGTCGGTCAGTGCAGTGTAGAAACCATCGGCAACATTTTTGCTAGAGCTTCTTATAAGGCAAGCTCTAACTATGGTATCGGCTATGACGGTCGTGTCGGTATGTATGTCGAAGAGAAGAATCGCTCTTGGTGTTCCTCGAGCAATTCCAATGACCAGCGTGCCGTTACAATTGAATGCGCCTCTGATTCTACTGAGCCATATGCATTCAAGAATATTGTCTATCAGAAGCTGATTATTCTTTGCGTCGACATCTGCAAGCGCAACGGAAAGACTAAGCTACTCTGGTTTGGTGACAAGACAAAAACCCTTAACTATGAGCCAAAGGCAGATGAGATGGTGCTGACTGTCCATCGCTGGTTCGCTAATAAGTCATGCCCTGGCAACTGGATGTATGCTCGTATGAGCGACCTTGCCGAAAAAGTAACTGCGCAGCTTAATGCAAAGGAAGAGGAAGACTCTACTGATATTATCTATGTCGTAAAGGCTGGTGACACTCTTGGCGGTATCGCTTCGAAGTATGGCACTACATATCAGAAACTGGCTGAATACAATGGAATTAAGAATCCGAATGTCATTAATGTTGGCCAGAAAATTCGAATTCCTCGTGAGACAAGCGTAAAGCCGACCCCGGCACCTACAACTAATGAAGGAGTGACTAATGTGGAACTGAGAATCCTTAATAAGGGCATGAGTGGTAATGACGTCCGCGCGGCGATGCTGCTGATGAAGGACAAGGGCTATTATCCCTACACCATTCCCGCCTCGGACAAGCTGTTCGGGCCGAAGATGGAGGCGGGCGTGCGGAAGATGCAGGCAGAGCACAACCTCGGCGTTGACGGCCTGATCGGCTTTAACAGCTGGACGTTCCTTCTGAAGTAATGGCGCCGCAGGCAAGGATTCGCCTGCCGCCTGATTTGGCCGTGCTGACGAAAAGCGAGATGGCGAAAGTGATTGAGCAGGCGAACGTCGGCACGGAGAACGAGAAGATCGCGCGGCTGTATTACGTGGATAGAATGCCGCAGGTGGACGTCGCGGCGGAGCTTTTCCTCGGAAGGGCTACCGTCCAGCGGCGCTTACCTGAAATCCTGAAGAAAATCGAAAAGTCTTCAAAACGTCTGTATAGCTGAAAGAGCCGCCCTCCGGGGCGGCTTCTTTTTTATGCGGTTGGACATGGCGGGACAAGACGACTGAAAATAGTTCAAAAATTTTAACAAAAGACATGTAAAGATGTTGACAAAAGTGGCCGCCACAGGATATACTATTTACGGGGAAAGGATTCCCCGCCTGAGAAGCGGCGGCTATGTTGGCATGTTGCCGTGGAGGCACTTATAGGGTTGTGTGGGTTCCAAGTTCCAACTAGGCTATGCCGAAGACAAAAACACTCACTTTTTACAGTTTTCGCCCTGACCTGATACGTCAGGGCGATTTTTCTAGAAGAAAGAGAAGACGCGTAGCAATGGATATTCTGGAAGAAACTGTTTTGATTTATGAGCGCCTACGAAAAATAAAATATAGAGTGATTGTAGACACTGGGGAAGACTTTATATTCGGGTTTCAACCAGCAAACTATCACCATCTTGCAGGGATTCAGCATTTAACAGATCTTTATAAAATGTGCATTCCTGAAAGTAAAGATTTGTTTTATCGAGATATAAAGAATGGGAAGGTCCGGGAAAAAGACATCAGAAAAAGCGCCAAATTTCATGAAATCGAAGAGCGCCTATATCATTTTGGCGTCTTGGAGGAGATTTTAGAAGAAGGAGACGCTAGAATCATTGTTGAATATAATAGGGATAAAATCTCGTCGAAAATTGACGCGAAATATTACCTATATAAACGATTCGGGAGTCAGTTTGACGGGTCGATAAGATATCATATATTGTTCATTGGTCAAAACGAGCGCCGGTATTTTCCTGCAACTTATATCATCGAGCATTCAAACATATACATACGAAATCAAGAGCTGCATTACTGCAAAATAAAGCACTGTTAACGAAAGCCCCGACAGGAATTTCTCCTGTCGGGGTTCTTTTTTTATGCCCTGATGCCGAAATGATGCGTAAATGATGCCTAAGTGAGGCACAGCGGAAAGTGAAAAGAGGTATGCTCTATCTATGAGGTGGCCGCCTTAAATAAAAAATTTTTACAGGAGGAAATCCACATGGAAGTTGAGAAGAGTAACAGCTACGCATCGAAGGGGCTGGCGGGAACTGCGCTCGGTTTTGGCATTGGCGGTGCTGCACTTGCTCTTGCAAACGGCGGTATCGGTCTGCTCAGCATGAACCGCAACGCTGCGCCCATGAACGGCCCGATGCCTTACAACGGCAATTGCAGCGAGAACACGCCGGTGTCCCGCTATGAGCTGGGGCAGGAGCAGAAGATCGCGGAATTGCAGGCCCAGATCGCGCTGCGCGATGCCAACACCTACGGAGATCAGAAGATGCTCGAAATGTACAAGTACATCGACGGGCAGCTGAAGGACATCCGCAGCACGCTCGGTGAGCAGGCTGTGCACAATCAGCGCACGCAGGACAGCTTTACGCTGGTCCGTCAGGACGTTGAATGCGTCAAGAAGGAATGCCTTGCTGCGGTTGATCGCGAGGCGGAACGCCGCTGCTGCGGTGATAACTCCATCGTGACCTACGCGAACGCGACCTTTTATCCCAAACAGGTTGCGGACATCACCACCGGAACCGCCACAACGGCGCAAACGCTCTACAACCCGCTCCCGAAGTGCGGGGGCTGCTGCAACAACTAAGCGCCAAAAGGGGCGGAAGTAGCCGCCCCTGACCTTAAAACAGGAGGTATTCACATGGTAAAGATGGAAAAGGTACAGGCTGGCGTGGCGAAGTTCATTGACCGTGACATCGCCCCGAGCCTTTCCGGCTGGGACAAGGTAATTGTTGCCGCCGGTGGCGGTTTGCTGGCCGCACGTCTGCCGCAGCTCATTGCGCAGTACGCCGACAAGCCTATCATTGCCGCAATGGGCGTATACGATGCGGAAATGGGCGAGGTGGACATTGATGCGCTGTACGCGGCTGCAAAGCCCTACGTGGGCACAGAGCCGCTCCCGCTGAAAATTCCCGTTCTTGGTCTGACGCTCAAGATGGGCAAAAAGGAAATCGATACCCTGTACGCATATATTCGAGAGGAGGCATACTCGTGATGAAAACCATAGAACTTTTGATGGACCATATCGACGATGAGCTTGACGACGCCTGCACCTATGCAAAGCTGGCGCTGGAATACAAGAGCACTGATCCGGAAATGGCGAATCTTTTTTATAAGCTATCCGGCGAAGAGATGTCGCACATGAACGCGCTGCATGATAGCGTTGTGAGCCATATCGAAGCATACAAGCGTTCCAACGGCGAAGCCCCGGCAGCGATGCGGGCCGTGTATGAGCATCTGCACAAACGGCACATCGACCGCGCGGAACAGGTCGGCGTGCTGCAAAACATGTACCGTGGAAGATAAAGAGCGTCTTTGAATGCTCTTGAAGAGTATCAAAAAGGCGCTTTTGGCGTTTTTACAAGGTGCAACAGAGGGTGCAACCGGACGCGATTTTCCAAAACTCAGCACAATTTTTCAAAATAATTTTAGCAAGCTTTCAGAAAATAAAAATCTTGGAAAACGCATAAAATGTCGGTAAAATATGCCAAAAAAAGCAACAAAAAGCGGTAAAACCGAAATGATTTTACCGCTTTTTGTTGCTAACATTTTGGTCCGAGTGACTGGATTCGAACCAGCGGCCTCTTGAAGAGTATTCAAGTAAAAAACGTTGATATTCCTAGCAAAATTGGCCTTGAGGGTGCAACAAGGGTGCAACCGAAAATCATTTCCGAACTACATGGAATTGATGATTTTTCTTAAATCCTCAATGCTCACATCTTGGTAATATCGCAGCATTTCTGGGCTTGCATGTCCTATTAGTTTCATTTTATCCTTGTCAGGCGCATTGATTCCCTTCATCAATGTTGCGAATGTGTGACGGCACGTGTGAGGGGAATACTTGTGCTTTCCATTGATGATTGGGTTGTCGATTCCTATTGCGCCCAAAGCGGGGTAAAAGAAGGAATCCCGGAATTTATCGTAGCTGAATGCGTTTCCGGTTCTATCGCAGAATAACGGCCCTGAGATTCTATCTTTTGCTAGCGAGGCGATTATTGGCTGTAGCCTTTTGTTTATTGGGACCACGCGGTTTTTACCGGCTTCTGTTTTCGCACCGCCTGTGAGCGTCTTTTCCTTCCTGTCGTAGTTCTTCACATCCAGCGAGAGAAATTCTGAAGGGCGGAACCCGAGGTAGCACATACAGTAGATATAATCCGCATAGGGGATTCTGCCGCAAGCAAGACGAATCTTTTCTATCTGTTCCGCGCTGAAGCTTTCGCGCTCTTCACCGTGCTCTCCGCTTACAATCAGGTATTGCGCGAGGTTCAGGGTGGCATAGCCACGCGGGACGGCGTATTTGTACATGAGCCCGCAAAGGGCTTTCATGTTCTCTTTCGTCCGGCGCCCCTTTGGGCAATCGTCCATGCATTCCTGAAGATCATCAATTTCAATTTCTTTCAATTTCCAGAATTCGAGCGGGGCAAAATACTTCTCTGCCGATCTGTAGCAATCCAACGTCGATTTTCCTGCACGGTGGGTTGGAAACCAAATATCGTACAGCGCACGCCATGTGATATCCTTCTCTCTCTGCGGTTTGCCTGCAAGCGTTGAGAGGCATTCTATTGCTTCCTTCTTCGTTTTCAGACCGCACTTTTTCACAACCACGCGTTTCTTTTTATCGCCATCGATGCGGTATCCTTTCGTTATGGCCGCAACCCATGTATCCCCCTGCCTGTATACGCTTCCGGTTCCATTGCCACGCTTTGAGGCTTTGCGCTGCGTCTGCTGCTGTTTCTTTCCACACCAGCAGCAATAGGGCGCACCCTCCGGGATTTTCTTCCCGCATTTGATACAATCCATTGCTGTTTCCCCCTTGTTGAACAAGAGGGCCCCGTACCGGGGCCCCCTTCATTTATGCTATAGAGTATTTCCATAAGTTCTGCGCAGCAAGCATGGTATCTCTGCTGCTGTTGCAGACAAAATCCTGTAGATGATCTCGTATCCATCCTACGTCTGGGTGTGTCACATCGTGGAGAAGCATGCCGATAATGAAAATAAAGAGCAGGACACAGAGAGTGGCCAGCGTATAAATCCAATGAGATTGTGTCCTTGTGGTGCGGTTATAGTAATTCTCCAACTGCTGGATGCGATCTTCGTATAGGCTACGGATGAGACGAATGCGGGAATCCTCGGCAGATAATTTTTCAATTTCCTGCTCTTGCTCCAACGGATAGCCTACGGCGTTTGCAATCGCCATGATCGTTTGCAGATTCGGGCTTTTATCATCCTCGTTCCGCAGCGCCCGATCTACAGTTGTCCGCGCGATATTCGCCGCATCTGCAATTTGCTGATTCGTCATCCCGGCAGATTCTTTTTGTGCAATTATACCAGCGATCAGCTCTTTTGATGTCAACTAAACCACATCCCTTTGTTCATTATTTTTCTTGCACTTCGAGTGTGCAAACTTAAAAATAGAATGCGCAAACTTTTCTTAAAATGTGCAAACTTGCGTATTGATGTTCAGGCGAAAAACTGGTAGTTTGAAGGTGCAAGCGGCGCTATGCGCATAGCGCAACCATTTTCGTGAGGCCACGAAAATGATGATCTACTGATAGGAGGATGCACACCATGCAAACGATTCAAATCTTGATTGAAAAAGGGCTTCCCACCGTTATCATCGACGGGAAGAAGTTCGACCGGCTGCACAGTTTCTCGCTGGACTATGTAAAGGGCGCGCCGCTGCTGTTCTCCTGCGTGGCCGATGTGGGAGAGGACCGCAGCGACGCACCGAAGATCATAAACTGAAAACTCTGATTTACGAAACGCTTATATCCGCGAATGAGACATCAATCACAAACTCTCCAAACAGCGTCTCGCTTGCATCTGCCAGGTATAGCGTACCGCTGATCGAATCCGGAGTCGTTGTTTTTAGTTCTTTTGTCCCTATTTTCACGTAGCCTTTGCTGTTCCTTGTGATATCTTGAAAGCAGAACGCGTCAGAGAGATTCCACCCGTCTACAGCAAAAGAACGAAGGCCAACCTTGATATTAACGTCTGTCTTGTTTTCTACAATTAGGACAATGTTATATTCATCATAATTAGGCTCGCAATGACTGTAGTAGATTGTTACGAATTCGTCCTCGTAACACAAGGCATTTCCCTCTTCGTTCGATTGGTTTGTGACAGTTTCTCCCTTATTTGAGTTGCTAGTCCCTGTTGTATTATTTATGATATCAAAATCAACTCGGAGGGTTGCATAATCTGTTAACAGATCATCATAGTTGCTTTCTAAGCTATCATATTCATGCTGTAATTCAGCATACTTATCCCGGATGCCGTTATAGTCGTTCTGTAATTTTTCGTATTTGCCGGATAACTCGTCATACTCTTTTTGCAAATTTGAATCTTGACATCCGGCAAGCAAGATAATTAGCATTACCACTAAAGACAGTGCGGCTATAAGACGTTTCATGTTTCCTCCATTCTGCCCTTATTATCTGGGCTATATAAAAATTGCATATCAATGATACCACATAAAACGCACAAAAACACAACATTTTACAAAAATGTGCAATTTCTACGCTTTGCACAATTGCGCTCCCGGCTTTTTGGGCACTATTTTTGAGGTGTAGCCTGTAGAAAATACGAACGTAATTTTGTAAATAATGTCAATAGAATTTCGAGAACATTTGTTTTATAATCAAAATCACGCTGATGCAGGAGGGTAGAGAGAATGAACGAGATGAAAATAGTTGAACTTATCAGAAGATCAAACAACCCAGAAGAAGCGCTCAGAGTAGCCCTTGAGCTTTTAGTGACGCTTCTAGGAAAGCCGGAAACGAATCCTGCGTCTCTTTTGGAAGCTTCCGGAACAGCTCAATAAGCCTCTTTTCCGGCTCGGACAGTTCGTCGATCTCGGCGGACTGTTCTTTTTTTGCGTAGAAAGCATCAAAAACTTTTATAATATTTTCCTCGTTCAATGGTGTCCCGCTTTCCAACTTAGCAGAGCGGAAAACCCCGCGTAGCTCTGCTACAGGGACACCTCTCCTTTTGCTTTCCTGGCTAAAAATTTTTTCAAGTTCTGAGCCAAAAGCAACTTTATCCATTGTGACGTCAAAACCCATGAGCCACGCCTCATCTACGTCAAGAGCATTCGCAATCAGGAATGTTCTGTCCTGCTTTGGTTTAAATGCGCCAGAGCAATACTGACTCATTGCACTTTTCGGAATTTTTGTCAGTTCGCAAAGTTCCGCCTGCGACATACCACGAATTCGTAATGCTTCTTTAATACGGTTTGCACACGTATCCATAACAATCACCTCTTTCTATATATTATAGGAGAAGTTTAGAAAAATCAATATGCAGAATCGATAAAAAACAAAAAAGTTTTGATTTTCTGAATGTTTGCTATTGACAAAAAAGGAACATTGTGGTACACTGAGTTTAGAAAATCTGAACGAAAGCGAGGTGAAACAATGTTCGACTACTCAAAACTCAGAGGCAGGATTATAGAGCAAGGAATGACAAATGCGGATGTTGCAGCCGCTTGTGAAATCAGTAAAGGTACGTTTAGCCAGAAAATTAACAATCATAGCGAGTTCACACAGGATGAGATTGTTGCGATTTGTGACATCCTTCGAATTCCGCGCACTTCTGTCCATGACTATTTTTTTACGGCGAAAGTTTAGAAAAACTGAACAAGCCAAGCGCGTACTCGCCAAAAACACAGAGAGCCACCCACCCCAAGAGGGCGGTTCACCATCTGACACAGAAAAGGAGTAAAGAACACTATGAAACAGATCAAGGTCAAAATCACGTTCACAGAGCCGATTCTCGGCACAAGCCCGTCCAACCCGGATATCTACCGCGAGTTCATCGGCAGCAAGGCCCCGGACGCGGCAGGAATCGAAGACGAGGTTGCAGCCATCGGCGCTGACGCAGTTGCAGAAAAATCCATGACCGTTTTCCCGCGTCTGGATGATGGCACACCGTTCCTCTACGATTACCAGATCAAGGGCTTTTTCAAGGACACTTGCGGCGGCCTGCGGAAGGTGAAGGGTACGGTCAGCGAGAAGATCAAGGCGTACAAGAAGGAAATCGACAAGCTGATCTTCCCAGAGCCGCGCACGATTCCGCTGCTCTTTGATGGTGCGATCAGAGAGTGCCAGCGTCCGCTTCGCGCTCAGACGGCGCAGGGCGAACGTGTCAGCCTCGCTATGAGTGAGGAAATCCCGGCAGGCGCGACCTGTGAATTCACGATTGTCTGCCTCTGCGACGATCACGAAAAGGCTGTCCGTGAATGGCTCGATTATGGCCGCTTCTCCGGCATCGGCCAGTGGCGCAACAGTGGGAAAGGCCGCCTGGTGTGGGATGAGCTGGACGCCGAAGGCAATGTAATCGGCGGCAACAATGAGTACATTAAGGCAAAAAACAAATAACTTCAGCGGAGAAGAAAACAAATAAAGCGACGGCACGGCATGGGCGTGCACGGCACGGCAATGGAAACGCATGGCATGGAAATGTTCAGTAATGCAACGGAGCAGAATTGCGAAGAGCTGCGACGTCTCGCGACGGCAGAGCAGTGTTGAGCAACGCAGAGGATTGGCACGGCAGTGAGCAGCAACGGAATTGCATAGATTCGCCTAGCAAAGGAATGGCAAGGAATCGAAATGCTACGAGAAGATTGGCGACGGATATGCTGAGAAGGGCAACGCACAGATTTGCGAAGGAAAGGCTGAGAGATGAAGCGAGCTGCATTGCCAAGGAGCTGCTTCGATCTGATCTGCAACGGCATCGCCTTGCATGGAGATGCAATAGACTTGCGCCGCACTGATACACGAAAAAACATTTAATAGGAGGAAATAATGAACGAATTACAGATTTTTAACAACAGCGAGTTCGGCCAGCTCCGAACAGTGACCATCAATGATGAGCCTTGGCTCGTGGGCAAGGACGTCGCGGCGGCGCTTGGGTACAGCGACACATTCGGCGCTTTGAAAAAGCACGTTGACGACGAGGACAAGCAAAACTGCCAAAACGACAGTTTTGAAAGCAATCGCGGAATGACGGTCATCAACGAGTCCGGCATGTATTCCCTCGTCCTCAGCTCCAAACTTCCGACGGCAAAGAAATTCCGTCGGTGGGTAACGTCGGAAGTCATCCCCAGCATCCGCAAGCACGGCGCGTACATAACTACGGATACCCTCGACAAGATGATCGCAACACCTGAATTCGGCATCAAACTGCTTACGGCGCTGAAGGACGAGCAGGAAAAGAACAGAGCGCTGGCGGAGCAGATCGAGAAGGACAAGCCAAAAGCGCTGTTTGCCGACGCCGTCAGCGCAAGCCACACGACCATCTTGATCGGCGAGCTTGCAAAACTGCTTCATCAGAACGGCGTGGACATCGGCCAGAACCGCCTGTTTAGCTGGATGCGCGACAATGGCTATCTCATCAAGCGCGTCGGCTGCGACTACAACATGCCGACACAGTATTCCATGGAACGCGGCTGGTTCAAAATCAAGGAGCGCACTGTTCAGGAGCCGAACGGAAGCATCTCCGTCAAGAAAACGCCCCTCGTCACGGGGAAAGGTCAGCAGTATTTTATCAACCTGTTCCTCGGCAAGAAAAACCACGCGGCCAGCAATGCTGAAATCAAAGAGGCAACCGTCGATAGTTTGAGCGTTTAATCGCTTTTAGGAGGGAAACCGCATGACGATAGAGGAATTGAAAAACGACAATGCGGCAATTATCACGCCAAAGGTGGCGGCGCAGTTTCTCGGATGTGATCCTCACTGGCTGCGGCTTGTAGCGCGGCAGCACCCGGAACGCCTCGGCTTTCCTGTGTGCTGCGTGCAAAGCCGTGTAAAAATTCCGAGAATCCCGTTCATTCACTTTTTGGGGGCTGGCTAATGAAAGCGCGTGGCAGACAAGGAAACAAGATACCGGCAAAATACGGCTCCAAGGATTGGAACCGGACGTGGATGCTCAGGACAGCGCTTGAGACAAGGAAAATTTCCGGGATGAAGTACCAGAGCGTTTACAGCACTATGAAGATTAGCTCATCGACGTTATACGACTGGATGTACATTGACGCCGGGAAAATGTCCATCCGCTACCTCGGCGATCTTGCGCAAGCGGCTAACTTAAGCGACGCAGAGATTGTGAAGCTTGTTCGCGGAGAGATTTTAGAAAAGGAGTGACAAAAATGAACGGATACACCAACATCAACACCAGAGATACCGAGACGGACGAGCTTGAAATGCTTGCTTTCCGGACGGATTTTCTCACGAAGCAGCGCAGACGTTTGTCCGCAGAGGAACGGGTCAGCGCCATTCAGGCGGAGAAAAGAGCCGACCGCAGGGCTGCCATGCGGGAGAAAAGAAAGAGCCGAGACGAACTGTTCGGAGCACTTTCCTTCGTCCTCTGCATCGTTCTAATCATTTCCTCGTGCCTTTGCGTTTCTGCACTCTGCTCGGATGCCATGAGTCCTGTTTCTTGCCTGCTTGCTGTTTTGCTTCAAATGTCGTCGGCGGTAACGGTCATGTGGAAAGTGGGGTGGATGAAATGAAAGACCAACTTTGGGAGATGATCGTCGCTTGCAAAGCGGCGAAGGACTGCTCGCATTGCGAAGCAAGAAAAATGTGCAGAGGCGTTTCCTATCTTCTCGGGCTCACAATTGACGAGCTGATCCGTTTGAAGCAGGAGAGCTCAAGTGTAACGAAAGAGGATTTTCATAATGACTTATGAAGATTACATAAATGAGCACGGCAACGACGTTCCAGAAACATCTTCTGATGTATGCAGCTGTCCGGTTTGCGGAGAACCCGTTTATCACACATTCGGCAATTTTACGAACGAGAGCGATTTCGTTCATGCCGGTTGCTTGGAAGATTACATCAAGGAACGTTTCACCCTGAAAGAGGTTGCAAAAGCCTTAGATATCAGTGAATACTAACGAAAGGACGATAAAAATATCAGTGGAAAATGACCTTATGGTAGTTCAGCAACTGCCAATCATCAAGCAGCAGCTTGCCAGCGTCAAGGATAGCCTGCTAAAGCACCTGGAAGAAATTCAGGCGATGGACTGCACGGAAGAGACGCGCGTTGAATGCAAAGCGTTCCGCGCTGCGCTGACACGCGAATTCAATGTTTTCGAGACGCGGCGCAAGGAGATCAAGGCAGAGATTGCAAAGCCTTACAATGAATTCGAGGCGATCTACAAGGACTGCATCGCCAATACATACCGGCAAGCGGATTCTGCACTCGCTGCAAAGATTTCGACCGTAGAAAACAGCATAAAGCAGAGAAAATGCGAGGAAATCAGAAGATATTTTGCTGAATACGCAGCTTCTTTGAATGTCCCTACGACGCTGTTCAGCTTTGAAAAAGCCGCTGTAAACGTCACCTTGTCTGCAAGCGAAAAGACACTGAAAAAGCAGTGCAAGGAATCACTCGACCGCGTATCCGCTGACCTTGATGCGATTCAGAATATGGATAATGCAGCAGAGGTTAAAGTGGAGTATGAGAAGACGCTTAGCCTCCCTGCTGCGATTGCAACTGTAAATGCAAGAAAGATTGCAATTGAAAAAGAACTTAACGCGCAACGAGAAAGAGAAGAGACGAAAGCTGCACAGGAGGCTCACGATTCGCGCGTATCGGCGATTAAAGACGAGTACGACGAATTATTCCCGCCCGTCGAAATCCCGCCTGACGAGCCGCAGGAGCCTGTCAGCCTGATTCCAGACGAGCCGCCCCGAAAGAAATATACTACGGTGTTCCGCGTGAGCGCCTATTCCATCGAAGCAATCAAAGAACTCAAGAAATTTTTAATCAACGGAGGTTATGAGTATGAATCAATCCAGTAATGCAATGCAGACCCGGCAGACGCCGCGCTTCTCTGAGGCAATCAAGACCAAAGCCTATCAGGAGATGATCAAAAACACTCTGCAAGACCCGAAGCGTGGTCAGCGCTATGTAGCTGCGATCACGTCCGCTGTCGCAAACAACCCTGCGCTGAATGGCTGCGATCCTGCAACGGTGTTTGCCGGTTCTTTGCTTGGCGAGAGCTTGAACTTCGCCCATTCCCCACAGCTCGGACAGTATTATCTTGTTCCGTTCGAAGATAAGCGGAATAACCGGAAAACTGCACAGTTCATCATGGGCTATAGAGGCTTCTTGCAGCTTGCCATGCGTTCCGGGTACTACAAGCGTATCAATGTGCTTGAGATAAAGCAAGGTGAACTCAAGGGCTACAGCCGCTTGAATGAAAGGATCGAGATCGAGGAAATTCAGGATGACATGGTTCGAGAGTCCACTCCCACCATGGGGTACTACGCAATGTTCGAGTACACCAACGGCTTCACCAAGGCAATCTATTGGAGCTACGAGAAGATGCTCGCACACGCGGACCGGTATTCCGCTGCATTCTCTGCCGTGAAATACAAAGAACTTCTGGACGGGAAGATTCCGGAACGCGACCTTTGGAAGTATTCCTCCTTCTGGTACAAGGACTTTGATGCGATGGCCTGCAAGACCATGATTCGTCAGTTAATCGGGAAATGGGGCATCATGTCAGTCGAAATGCAGAAAGCTTTTGATTCCGACGGCGCAATTGTTTCCATGGGCAGCGACAATGAGTTCTCTTTTGAGGAAATCAATGCCAAAGGAGCCGAGATCAAGCAGGAAGTTGAGCAGCAAGCACAGGTTGTTGATGTTCCTGCATCTGAGGCTGAAACAATCGACCTTGATAGCCTGTGATCGACTACAAAATCCTTTCGACCGGGAGTAAGGGGAACGCTGTAATCATCAACAGCTACATACTCGTTGATTGCGGCGTCCCCTTCCGGATGCTCTGTGAGGCTGTTAATTCGCTCAGAATCGTCTTATTTACACACCGTCATTCTGACCACATCAACATCAAAACTGCCTCTCGGCTCAATTATGAGCGCCCTGCGCTGCGTTTCGCGTGTGCGCCGTGGATGATACGCGAATTGGAAGCGGCAGGAGTACCCAAAAAGAATATTGACACCGTGAACGTCGGAGGGATGCTCCGCTATGGGAACGGGCTGAAAATTTCCCCTGTAGAGCTCAAGCACAACGTACCAAACTGCGGCTGGCGCATTTTCCTCCCATCCGGCGAAAAGATCTTCTATGCAACCGACACTTGCGATCTCAACGGCATAGATGCGAAAGGTTACGACCTGTACATGGTTGAAGCCAACTATGAGGAACGCGAGATTGAAGAACGCATAGCGGACAAGAAACTCGACGGGAAATACGCTTACGAGCGCGACGTTCTGAAGAATCACATGTCCATAGAGGATTGTAATAACTGGCTTTACCAGAATATGAACTCAAAAAGCCAGTATGTCTATCTGCACCAACATGAAGAGAGGTGAATCAATACGCCAGAAATCAAATGGATTAAGCTCACAGTCGATATGTTCGACAATCGGAAAATCAAGCACCTACGGCGGCTGCCGGACGGAAACAGCATTGTCCTGATCTGGGTGATGCTTTTGACGATGGCCGGACGCTGCAACTCCGGAGGAATGATTTTCCTCACTGAAAACATCCCTTACACGCCCAAAATGCTTGCTGACGAGCTGGGCTTTGAGGAATCAACTGTCCAACTTGCGCTTGAAGCACTTGAACGGCTTGGAATGATTTGCCGGGACGCTGACGGTATTCTAGCTGTGACCGGCTGGGAGGAGCACCAGAACGTTGACGGCATGGACAGAATTCGCGAACAAACAAGAAAAAGGGTTGCTGAACACAGGTCGCGTAAAAAGCGTTTGGAATCTACCGAGCGTTACGGTAACGTTACTGTAACGGGCTGTAACGCAATAGATAAAGAAGAAGATATAGATAGAGAAGAAGATAAAGATATAGATATAAATAATACTTGCCCATCTGGCGATGCGCAAGAGGCCGATTTTGAAGCTTTTTGGAAGGTCTATCCGAAGAAAGTGGCCAAGAAAAAAGCCTATCAGGCGTTCAAAAAGATCAAAACACCGGTATCTGTCCTCATCGAAGCTGTTGAAAAACAGAAGAAATCCGAGCAATGGATGCGCGACCATGGTCAGTATATCCCGTTTCCTACAACTTGGCTCAATCAGGAGCGCTGGATTACGGAAGACGATGAGGAACCGCTGCAACAGCAGCGCTACAACGGAATCACGTATCTCTGAGGGAGGTGAAAGACGGAAATGGAACAGTTAGGAGCTGCCTTTGCCCGGTATGCCACGCTCAAGGACAAGCCACAGTCGGAAATCCTCAGAGAAAGCGAGGACAGCAAGGTTCGTACATACAACGCCATGGAGGGAGAGGATGACGGAACTAACATTCGGTGTTTTGAGTGCAGAAACAAGGGCGTGATTGCCTATTACGACGATGAAACCGGCAGAATCGCATTCCGGGACTGCACTTGCAGAGGCAACAGAATTACAGTCAAGCGGTTAAAGCGTGCCGGGATTTATGATTCGATCAAGGCAAAACGATTCAGCACGTTCAAAACGGACACGCCGACGCAGCAGTCAATGAAAAAGGCTGCATCAGATTTTGTGCAGGACGATAATGCGCGTTGCTTGGCGTTTTTTGGGCAGTCAGGATGCGGAAAGACCCACCTGTGCACAGCTGCGTTTTCCTCACTCGTCCGAATTCGAGGCCTTGATGGCGAGTATTTTCTCTGGAACACAGACGCGCGGAAACTGAAAGCAGCCTCCTTTGACGATGCAGACGGCCTGTACGACAGGTACAAAAAGTGCAAACTGCTTTACATCGACGATCTTTTCAAGTGCTCAAAAGGGCAAAGCCCATCTGACGCCGATATTCGGCTTGCTTTCGAGCTGATCGATTGGCGGTACAGCCACAACATGTACACGATAATCTCGTCAGAGATGGCCTTCGATAGGCTCGTAGAAACAGATGAGGCTATCGCTGGAAGAATTAAGCAGATGGCAGGGAAGTACCTCGTTTGCATAGAACCGGATGTCTCTAAAAATTTCAGAATGGTGTAAAAAATGACAGTTAAGAGCATGTATTCCGGAATCAGGAAGTGTCCGTGCTGCAAGAGTAAATTCTACGTGTCTGCGCCTGAGATTTGGGTATTCAAGATAAAGCCTGAAAACAGGGACACAAAGTACTTTTGCTCGTGGAAATGCTACCGGGCATTTACGGAAAAGGTGAAAGCCAAAAAAGCAGAAAAGAAAATGAAAAAAGCAATAAAGGAAATGGAGGAAAACAAATGAGCGAACCAATTATCGCCTACAAGGGCTTTGACAAGGACATGAAGTGCAGAGGCTTCCAGTACGAAGAGGGCGAGACCTATCACGAGGGCAAAGCGGAGCTTTGCAAAAGCGGCTTCCACGCCTGCACGATGCCGCTGGATGTGCTTGGATACTATCTGCCGGGCGATGGAAGCATCTACCGGATGGTAGAACTGGACGAAGTGTGCGACGAGAAAAGCGATGACAGCAAGATTTGCGCGAAAACAATCAAGGTCGGCGCTGAGATCGGTATTCCCGGCCTCGTCGAAGCACAGATCGAATGGGTCAAGAACACCATCGGTTTTGACGAAAAGATCAAAAAGGCGAAAGAGTCTCCGGATAAATATGCGACGGGCGATCAGGGCGCGGCCTCTGCGACGGGCAATCGGGGCGCGGCCTCTGCGACGGGCGAT
>ERZ1034865.197-NODE-197-length-43226-cov-17.665192_pt1 | contig 43226 bp, 73 predicted proteins | sample MGYA00520632_ERZ1034865 | MGnify/ENA primary metagenome ERZ1034865 (study PRJEB33766, sample SAMN09781738) | gut metagenome | biome: gut microbiome | host: Homo sapiens | place: Madagascar | study: EMG produced TPA metagenomics assembly of the PRJNA485056 data...
AGACTGATCTGCGCGTTTGTGATGATCGTAGGGATCATCGGTATTTTGTGGCTGGCGGTTGACATCACAGCCAACTGGGGACAGGAGCGGATCGACGCAGCGGTGGAACGCAAGCGCATGAGCTACCGCAAGATCGCCAAAAAGTATGGGAGGATCGTGAAATGACGACGACCACAAAACTTGGAAAGATGCTGGAAACCGGGAAACTGGTGTTGATGGACGAGGACGGAATCGCAGAGCTGGACAACTACATCGTCATTGTCAAAGAGGGCAGCATTGACCACACGGTCATTCATAACTCGACGATCGGAACCCTGATTAAAGCAGGCATCGAAGGCGCGTATAACAACGGCATCAAGGATCTCGCACTGATCCAATATGTCGGTGATATGATGAGCGCGATCTACAAAGAAGACGAAAAAGAATAAAAAAAGAGCCGCTGAAAAGCGACCCCAGAGCTGAATGCCTAAGTAAAAAATAACATAAAAAGGAGAAAAAAGCAACATGAAACTGAATGCCCTGACCATCGACCGATTCAAGGGAATCCGACACCTGAAAATTGACTTTGAAGGCCGCGATGCCGCTATCTATGGCGACAATGCAACCGGGAAAACCACCATCTACGACGCATTTTTGTGGCTGCTGTTCGGCAAGGACAGCACCGACCGCAAGGACTTCGAGATTCAGCCGCTCGATGCAGAGGGAAACGTCGCTGAACACGGCGTTGATACCACCGTCGCCGCCACGCTGATGGAGGAAGACGGCAGCACCATCTCGCTGCGGAGAGTGTACACGGAGAAATGGGAAAAGCGCCGCGGACAGGCACAGTCGGAGCTGACCGGACACACGACGAGCTACTACATCAACGACCTGCCTGTAAAGCAGGGCGATTACAAGGCGAAAATCGAAGAGATCGCGCCTGAAAAGACCTTCAAAGCGCTGACGAGTGCAGAGTATTTTTGCAGCGTCCTCCCCTGGCAGGAACGGCGGAAAGTGCTGTTTGAGCTGGCTGGAGGTGTGGCAGAGGATGCAATCTTTGCCGCGAATCCCAGACTTGCAAAACTCAGAGAGGACAAGGCGAACCACACGGTCGAGGAATACAAGGCCATTTGCCAGCACCAGAGAGCTGCATATAACAAGGAGCTGACCGCGCTGCCCGGCAGAATCGATGAGGCCAGCCGGAGCATCACGAAGGACGCCGGGAATCCTGAAGAACTGAAGACGAAATACAGCCGACTCGAAACTGAAAAGCAGAAGCTCACCGACAGCCTAGCCCGAACCCAGAGCGCCGCAGAAGTGGAATTGCAGGGAGCGCTGAACGCCAAGAATCAGGAGGTTCGCGCCGCAGAGACCGAAGCTAGGTTGGCAAAGGAGAAGGCACACGCCAAGGCGATGGAGAAAATCAACGCCGCCGCAGCGATTAAGAGGGAGGAAATCAGCCTCACAAACGCCGATCTGGCAAAAGCAAAATCCGAAGCGGCAATGCACAGCCGAAACGCCCAGAGATATACCGCCCGCGCCGAAGAACTGCGCGACAGATACCGCCGAATCAACGCCGAACAGTGGAGCGGCGACCTGATTTGCCCGACCTGCAAGCGCCCCTACGCAGCAGAGGACATCGAAACAGCGAAGAAAGCATTTGAAGCTCGGAAGCAAGAGCGGCTGGAAGCGGTGCGCAAGGATGGATCGGAAGCCGCCGAAGAAGCCGCAGCCGAACAGAAGGAAGTGGATAAGGCACAGAAGATTGTGGACGAGCTGACCGCGTGGATGCCTGCCTTGTATAAGGATCTCATGCTGGTGGCGCAGGAGCCGAATATCCCTGACGACCCGGCGATGATCGAGAAGATCAACGCCCTGCGAGGTGAAGCGAAGGAGCTGGAAAACCGACTGGCGGTGATGGCAAATGACCGCAAAGCAGCCGAAGCGGATGTGCGCGGAAAGATTGCCCTGCTGAGCCAGGAGATGGCGTTTACCTGGGGCGCTTACGGCAAAGCAGAGGACAGCCGCCGAGCAGAAACGCGAGTACAGGAATTGACGGAATATCAGAGAACCGTTGCCGCCGGACTGGAATGCGCCGAAGAAGGCATTGCAATGTGTGAGGAATACACCCGCACGATGGTGCAGCTGACCGAAGAACATGTTGACGGCCTCTTCCGAGCGGTGAAGTGGAAGCTCTTTGATGAGCAGATCAACGGTGGGCTAGCAGAAACCTGTGTGCCCACGGTGGACGGTGTACCCTATGCTGACCTCAACCACGCTGCCAAGGTCAATGTAGGGCTGGATGTGGTACAGGCGCTGAGCAAATTCTACGGCATGACCGCACCGATATTCCTGGATAACGCTGAGAGCGTAACGAACTTCTTGAGCATCAATGCCCAAATTATCAAGCTGATCGTATCGGAAAACGACGAAGAACTCAGAATTGAGATGTAAGGAGAGAAAGAAAATGGCACTTATTGCAAAGAAATCTAACCCTGTCGTGATTCCCCCGCTGGCTGCCGGAACCTATACCGCCGTGTGCATCGGCCTGGTCGATCTCGGAGAGCAACTGAACACGCTGTTTAACAAGTATCAGGATGTTGTATCGATGACCTTTGAGTTTGTCGGTGAGACCATTGAGCGCGGGAACGGACCCGAACCCCGCTGGATCAGCAAAGAATACACCAAATCCCTCGCCGAGAAATCAAACCTGTACCGTGACCTGAAGGCATGGACGGGCGGCTTGACCGATAAACAGCTGGAAGAATACGACCTCTCCCAGCTCATTGGCAAAGGTTGCCTGGTATCGGTAGAGGTGAGAGAGGGCAAGGAGGGACGGCAGTTTAATCGCATCTCAGGCATCATGGCGCTGCCGAAGGGAATGCCCGAACCCAAGGCGGAGAGCGACACCTTTATCTTTGACATGGACAAAGAAGAGACTTACGCCGCATTGCCCAACCTGCCACAATTCATCCGCGAACGCATCGAGAAGTCACCGACGTGGGCGAAGAAGCAGGTCGGCAAGGAAGAAATGAGCATGGACGATGACGAAAAGTCCGAAATCCCAAAGAACGTCGATCCCGAAACCGGAGAAATCCTGAAAGACAACGACTGCCCGTTTTAAGGCAAGGAGGTAACAAATGCTGCTGAATCCCTATGCAAGCTCATCCCGCGGCAACCTGTACGCGGTGGACGACGGTCAGACGCGCATCCTGCTGGAATGCGGTCTGCCGCTGCCAAAGATGCAGGCCAGGTTGCCGCACAAGCTCGGAGAGTATGCTGGATGTCTGGTCACGCATGAGCATAGGGATCACAGCAGATGTGTAGAGGCGCTGCTTCTGCGCGGCGTGGATGTGTACATGACGGATGGGACGGCGACGGCACTGCTGCTAGAGCCGTCCATTCCCACGCTGCACACGGTAAGGTATGGTGAGAGCTTCCTAATCGGCACTCTGCGGATAAAGCCCTTCAAGACGGTGCACGACTGCACGGAGCCTTGCGGGTATCTGATCCACAGCGACGTGAACGGAGAGCTGCTTGCCTTTGCGACGGACACCGCTGTGCTCAAGTACAGATTCAAAGGGCTGACAGAGATTGCGGTGGAGTGCAATTACAGCGCAGAGATACTGGCAGCGTCGCAGGTGCCGAAGGTAGTGCGGGAAAGATCTGCACGAACGCACATGGCTCTGGAAACGCTTTGCTGCTGGCTTAGAGCGTCCGATCTGGAAAGGGTTACTCGTATATGGCTGTGTCACTTATCTGCCAACCACGGCAGCGCAAATGGATTCCGGAGCGTCGTACACAATCTGACTGGCATCGACACCGTCGTGTGTGATGCGTAGGAGGTGATGATAGGATGGCAAGACCTCAACGGATGGGGCTGGATTACTTTCCGTTGGATGTGGATTTTTTTGAAGACGACCGTATCGCCCTCATTGATTATGAACACGGTGCGGTGGGTGTGATGGTATACCTCCGGCTGCTGTGTGTGATCTACCGCACGTCCGGCTACTATTGCAGATTTGACGAAACGATGGCAGCACTGACAGCGCGGCGCATTGGAAACGGCTGTAAGGCGGAGGACGTGGTAGAGATCATCACCGGATGCCTCAAGTATGGCTTGTTTGACAACGATGTATTTGTGGCAACAGGGATGCTGACATCGGCTGCAATCCAGCGCCGATATGCAGCAGCGATACAGGAGCGGGCGAAAAAGGCAGCGGCGAAGGGAAAACCGATCTATGTCGAGGGCGAATACTGGCTGCTCGATGAGGTGGACACGGCGCTGTGCATGCTCAATGTGGACACGTCGGGAGTTATTCCAGGAAAAACTATGCAACGTGGGGAGTTATTCCAGGAAAAACCCTCCAACGTTGATGATAATTCCGGGAATAACTCGCAAAGTAAAGTAAAGGAAATAAAAGTAAAGAAAATAAAAGAAGAGGAAAGGGGAAAGGAAAGTAATGGCTCCGATGTTATTCCGGGAATAACCCCGGAAGCCTTACCACCACCACCCCTTACCCTTGGACAGCTTGATCTAGTAAAGGTTAAGACGGAGGTATACAAGGAGCTTTGTGAACAGTACGGGGCTGTTGTGGTGGACGACAAGATCATCCACATGGAGAACTGGATGCTACAGAAGGGGTGGAAAAGGCGGGACTGCACTGAGATGCTGCGTAGCTGGCTGGCAGAAGATGCCGCAGCTGGCACACTGGCGGCTCCTGCATCCCCTGCGGTGTCTGCACCTGCCGCGCCGCCGCTGCTGCCCGGCAAACGCACCAGTGCTCACAATTTTACACAGCGGCAGTACAGCGATGAAGAACTGGAAACGCTGCTGTATACCGATCTGGATCACCTAAATGATGAATAGGAGGACAACAACATGGACGGTAGATGCGACGAGTATTGCCGTGGCTGCGTGCATCTGAACAAGCTGGACGGCTACGGATGGCATAATATCTACGCATGGTATTGCAATTACGTATGCGACGAGAAGCATTCGAGGCCGTGCCCAGCAGGGAAGGGCTGCACAGAGAAGAAAACGGCTGGCAGAAAAAGGAGGACGCGGACATGTCGATAGATGAGATGCGGAAAGCCATGCAGGAGTTTTGCCGGGAAGTTAGGTGTCATTGCCACAGTTGCCCGGTGGTGGTAGTTCACGGACTTTGTGAAAAATACGACTGGCCAGATGCGCCGGATGATTTGGTCAAAAAGGCTTATCTGCTGGCGTTCGGGAAAATTAAGGAGGACGAGCAAATGAACATCACGGCAGACGATATCTGCAAGGCGGCGCTGGAGCTGATCGGGGAGATGGCACAGGCGGCAGATGACAACGGGAAGCAGCTCGCGATTGGCTATATCCTCGGTGTAGGCGATTTGACAAAGAAAGTGACGGAGGGCGAAGAAAATGACTGACACTATCATCACCGGCGACTGCATGAGCGTGTTGCGTGATATGGCGACCGAGAGCATCGACATGGTCATCACTGATCCTCCCTACGGTATAGACTACCAAAGCGCCCGAAAAGAAAAAGCCAGACGGATCACAAAAATTGCCAACGACAAGTCTCCATTTATCTGGTGGATCTATGACGCCGCCAGAATTTTGAAACGTGGTGGGGGGGTACTCTGCTTTACACGCTGGGACGTTCAGCAGGTATTTATCGACGCGCTGCGCCTCGCCGGCCTGACAGTCAAGTCGGTCATCGTGTGGGACAAAAAAACGCACGGCATGGGAGACCTGAAAGGCTCTTTTGCACCGCGATACGAGGCGATCATCTTCGCGTCCAAGGGGCGATACGAGCTCCCAGGAAAACGACCGGACGACTTGATCGCCTGCGCCAAAGTCGGAAACCAGAGCCTCGCGCACCCGAACGAGAAGCCTGTGGCGTTACTGGAGCAACTCATTGAGGCAACCACCGTTCCCGGTGCTTTGATCCTCGATCCATTCGCCGGCAGCGGCTCCACGCTGGTTGCGGCTGCAAAAAAAGGCCGGCAGTACATAGGGATCGAGATAGACGAGCAGTACAGCAAGCTCGCGGCCGCCAGAGTCGCCGAACACCATCGGGGAGGATAAACAAAATGCGCGATGGAGGCGGCGAGGACAGGAGAGCAAGGCAGACGTTCCGCGGCGCGGACGCTCTAAGTGCAAAGGTGACCATCGGATATATCGTTGGTGCGAGAGACCTTGCTGAGAAAATAATCGAAATGATTGAGGAGGGCGACGCAGAATGAGAAAAGAAGAACACTACCGCTGCGAAACGTGCGGCCAGCTCTACAACAACGAAATGATATGTATCGAGTGCGAAAAGTCACATATCCATATCGAGAAAGTTATCGTGGAAACCCACAAGCCCAAGGGTGTTGCGTCGGATTGGCCTACAAAAATCACCGTCACTGCGTCGGATGGGAAACAAGCAGTTTACGAATACAAATACAAGCTCCATCTCTGAATCGGTAAAGCAAAGGAGTGAAGACAATGACTGACACTATCAACCGCGACGAGCTGCTGCGGGAGCTCACCAAGCGCCGCGCCGAAAAGGAACACGACCGAAACCTCGGCAGCGGGTTTTACAGGCAGGGGTACATGGACGGGTTTGACGACGCGATCAAGATTGTGATGGGAATGAAGGGCAAAAATGCAGAAAAAGATACTTGATGTGACATGCGGGAGCAGAACAATTTGGTTTGATAAGCACCATCCGGCGGCTATTTACTGCGACCGCAGACGGGAGACGTATACCGGGGTATGGACGAGCACACACCATGACTCTGAGCGGCAATGCGTCATTGACCCAGATGTGCAGTGCGATTTTACAGACCTTCCATTCGAGGACAACAGTTTTGCACTTGTGGTATTCGACCCGCCGCATCTGGTCAACGTTGGGAAAACCAGCTGGATGGCGAAAAAATACGGAGCGCTCGACAATGGGTGGGAACAGATGCTGCGTGACGGGTTTGCAGAGTGCATGAGAGTGCTCAAGCCGGATGGAGTGCTGATATTTAAGTGGTCGGAGGTGCAAATACCAGCGGATAAGGTTTGGAAGGCAATTGGGCAAAAGCCGCTGTTTGGACATCACAGCGGGAAAAAGATGAACACATTTTGGGCGTGTTTCATGAAGATGGACACGTTGTGACAGAGATGGAGGACAAAAATGCGTAAGATGACACAAGCGGAGTTTAACGCGCTGAAGCGCAATGAGGATGGCTATCTGGTCATCCCAGACGGCACAGACTGCACCGAGATTGACTTTGGTGCGGCGAACAGAGTAATCTTCGGCGACATGTGCAAGCTAGGCGACATGTGCAAGCTGGGCGACGAGTGCAAGCTGAGGGGCGGGTGCGTGCTGGGTGACGGGTGCAAGCTGGGCGACAGGTGCACGCTCGCCCATGGATGCAAGCTGGGCAACTGGTGCAAGCTGGGAGAGTATATTGACGTCCGAGCCACGTTTGAGGATGGGCGCGTGCAAGACGGTCTGTATGTGCAGGTCGGTAACATCGGCTCTGAGCACAGGATAGCGCACTTTTACACCGATAAGGACGGAGCAATGTTTGTCCGCGCCGGGTGCTGGTTTGGCAGAATGGAAGACTTTAAGGCGCGCGTCAAGGACGTGCATGGCGGCACGATCTATGAGGCGCAGTACATGGCGGCGTGCGCTTATGCAGAGGCGGTATTACCGCAGATGCTCAAGGAGAGCGATGCGACGAGGAAGGAGCAGCAACATGACAATCAATGAATTTTTGCAAAAATACCGAAAGCAGCGTAATGGCATGCAGATCGTCTGCCCGCGCGTGAGGTGTGCAGATGGGTATACGGTATCGGTGCAGGCGGGGGCTAGGTGGAACAGCGAGCCGCGGCTTGACACAGTGTGGTACGGTAAGGTCGAACTAGGCTACCCGACATTGGCAGACGAAGAGTTGCGAGACTATGCCGAAAACAAAAGAGACCTCTGCGGCACAGTGTACGGCTTTGTCCCGGTCAAACTTGTGAACGAGGTGCTGACAAAGCACGGCGGGATTGTAGGTGCGGATTTTAGCAACGACGGAGCAGGATTTTGGGAGGACGAGACCAATGACAACGATTGAGTTTCTTCAGCGGCTGATCCGCACAAATGAGACCAACACCCGCCACGCACAGGAGAGGCATGACGATGGAGCACTGGTACGGCTGGACGAGACGCGCCAGCACCTGTTCGCGGCGCTGCGGGCGGTGGAATTTGCTGAGCAGATAAGCGCGATGTTTGGGGAGGATGCGGCAGATGGACAGTGAGCGTTTGATGCTAAAGCAAATCATTATTAATCAGATGGCAATAATAACTTTTTTACTTTGCGATGAAAATACAGAAGGACGACGCGAACAACTTGCGAGTGCGTTAAGTCTGTCCAGATATTTCATCGGCGGACGGGACAGCGCGATGTTTGGGGAGGACGAGCGGCTATGACAGCACACGTATTGATCGCCTGTGAGGAGTCACAGACCGTCTGCATGGCATTTAGGGCACGCGGATTGGAAGCGTATAGCTGCGATATACAGGAGCCGTCAGGATGGCACCCGGAGTGGCATATCCTCGGCGATGTGCTAGAGGTCATTGAGGGGGGGGCATGTCACAACGATGGACGGTACTGCTCATGACGTGGGGCGGTGGGATATGGTCATTGCATTTCCGCCGTGCACCAAGACAAGCAATGCGGGAGCGCGGCATCTGTACAAGGGCGGCAGACTCAATCTCAAGCGATATTATGAGGGACTGTGCGGCAAGGCACTGTTTTTGGCGATCTGGGCAGCCGACTGCGAACGACTTGTGATCGAAAACCCAACGCCCAGCAGGATATACGACTACCCGGAGCCGACGCAAGCAATCCAACCGTACCAATTTGGGCACCCGTTTTCAAAAAAAACTCTGCTTTGGGAGCGTGGAGTTGAGCCGCTGCATCCGACGCACATTGTTGAGCCGACGGCGACGTGGTGTCCGAGCGGCGGTGACAGCCGCAAACACGGGGAGGCGCATAACGGGATGTTTACAGTTGACCGCGCAAAAAATCGTGCAAAAACATTTCCCGGTATTGCGGCGGCGATGGCGGATCAATGGGGAGGGTTACTGCCATGATGATCAGCACATACGACGGCAAGCGCGCTTACAACAGCCGATACATCCGCAGCATTCAGCTCCGGCGTGGGGGAGGCGGCACGGAGATGGAGATCGTCGCGGACATCGACGGTGTGCGAGGTTACGTCATCCTCTACCAAGTAAATATATTTGAATATCCAGACGGTGAGGATGCCATCCAAAATATCTACGAGCGGCTGATCGACCGCCTGAATGGAGATGAGAAAAATGCTTAAAATCGACAAGACTGTGCTCCCATCGCCGGAGCAGTGGCAGATCGTGATCGAGGGGATGCGCAATCCCCTCAACAGCTGGGGGCGGATGGACAGCACCATCTGCCCTGCCAGCGGCAAATTTGAGGATTGCACAATGTCCCCGCCGACAGGGTGCCCGCGAGAATGCGATGATTTTGAAAAAACTGAGTTTTGCATGGGTGCATCGGATTATGATCTTATGGAGCGCCTAGCCGCAGCGGGCAGTGAACACGCCAAGTACAGACGGATGTTGCCTGTGTGGGTGACGATCACGGCGCCGAGGTACTGGTGGACTGAGTACGATACCTACAAGGTGGGGACGGTTGCCAACAGCTGCTCTACAATGCACAAGATTGCAGCCAAGGAGTTTACGGCGGAGGACTTCAGTCACGAACATCTCATTGATTCTTTGGATGAAATCTGGGATATTGCGGCAGGAGACGAATGCCGAAGTGCACCTCTTGACATTCTTTATACCGTAATTAACGCTCTGAATGTTTACAGAGAAAAATACCTCGAAACCAAGGACAATAAATACTGGTGGCAGATGATCCAGCTGCTTCCGCAGTCGTACAACCAGCGACGGACGCTGACGCTCAACTACGAGGTGCTGGCGACAATATACCACCAGCGGAAGGATCATAAGCTTGACGAGTGGCACACGTTTTGCGAGTGGATCGAGACGCTGCCATATGCGGAGCTGATCGTCGGGAGGTGATCGGATGATAGATCAAGCAGAGCGCAAGCGAATGAATACAATGCTCTGGCAATGGGGGACAGCGCTAAAAGATTGTGAACGCCGCCGGGCAGAGATTCGGCGGCTCATGGCACAGGCTGAAGATGCAGATTGCGTGCTGCGGGCACAGGTGCTGTCTGCCATGCCAAAGGGCAACGGTGTAGGCGATCCGACCGCAGCAGCAATCCAAATGAAGGATGACGCATTGCAAAGGGTGGCTGTATTAACAACAGAAATAAACGAGATTATGGCAAAAAAGGAAAAGGTGGACGCTGTTATCTCGATGCTGCCAGAAAGCCGACAGACGCTGCTTGATCTACGGTACAAGCGAGGGATGCGGCTATCGACACAGATCCCGATACGGATGCACATTTCGGAACGAACTGCATTTTACTGGCGCGATGAAAGCATCGAATATCTTTGCAGTTTTTTGCAGTAAATTTGTGTTACACTATAATTGTGGATGACGGTGATCGGTCGGGGCACCCAGAAGCCATGTTGAAACCTCCAAAGTGTAAGCGGAGAAGCCACTCGTATTTTGCGGGTGGCTTTCTTCGTGCACAAAATCAGATCGGAGTGATAGGATGAACATCAAAAACGTGAAGATTGCGGACATTACGCCGTACAATAAAAATGCGAAGAAGCACGATAAAACGCAGATTGCGAACGTCGCAGAGAGCATCAAGCAGTATGGATTCGTACAGCCAGTGGTAATTGACCGCGAGGGCGTAATCGTCATCGGTCATTGCCGTGTGCTGGCGGCGAAGAAGCTGGGCATGACGGAGATTCCGTGCGTATGCGTGGATGATCTGACGCCGGAGCAGGTGAATGCATTAAGAATTGTCGATAATAAAGCCAACGAAAGTGCATGGGACATGGACGTTTTGAAGGATGCGCTGACAGAGGCAGATATGACTGGATTCGATTTCGACTTTAACTTCGGGAAAGATGAATCAGGGACAGACAATCCGTATACGACAGTCGTTAATATCCCACAGTATCAGATTCAGGGAGCATGCCCAAGATTTGAAGAGATGTACGACGGATTCAAGGAAAAAACGCTAATAGACGAAATAGAGCGAAGCAGCGTTACTGACGAAGAAAAAGAATTTTTGATTTCCGCCGCTCATCGTCATTGCCGGTTCAATTTTACGGCAATAGCAGAGTATTATGCACATGCCACAGCGGAGATGCAGCGTTTGATGGAGGAATCCGCACTGGTGATCATTGATGTAAACGATGCTATTGCAAACGGATACGTCAGACTATCGAAAGGAATAGAGGCGTTGCGGGATGATGAGTGATTTCGCGGTGTTGATCCTGACTCATGGACGCGCGGAAAACGTGATGACTGTAAAAACGTTGAGGCAATGTGGGTACAGCGGAGAAATATATATCGTGATCGACGATGAGGACGATCAAGAAGATAAATACAAAGAAATATATGGCGATAAAGTTATACAATTTAACAAAAAAGAAGCTGCAAAAAGAACTGATGTGATGACGCCTAGCAGAAAGCGAAATGCCGTAGTATTCGCCAGAAACGAATGCTGGAAGATCGCGGAAAGTTTGGGGCTGAAACACTTTTGCGTGCTGGATGACGATTACAAGCTATTCGGAATTCGTTACGACGAAAACGGAAAACTGAAGGAAAAGCGGATCAAAAGATTTGACGATATTGCCAAAATGTTTTGTGATTTTCTGGATGAGACCCGAGCAATAACAGTTTGTATGGCTCAAGGCGGGGATTACATAGGCGGCGTTAATGGTTTTTTCAGGAAAGGACTAACACGAAAAGCCATGAACGTATGGTTCATGAGAACTGACAGGCCGTTCGAATATATGGGGCTGACCAACGAAGACACGAATATGTATGTGTCGCTCGGCGGAATAGGGAAGCTGATGTTTACGGTAACAAACGTAGACGTGCAGCAGGTGCAAACACAAAATAACCCAGGCGGGCTAACTGACATCTATAAGCAAGACGGGACGTATGTGAAGTCGTTTTACAGCGTGATGTGCAGGCCAGATTGCGTGAAGGTCGCTGAAATGGGATCGTCTCATATGAGGATGCACCACAATGTAGAATGGAAATATTGTGTGCCGAAAATAATAAATGAGAAATGGAAAAAGAAGGGGTGAAAGAATGGGCAGACCGAGAGCGGAAATTGATAAAAAGCAGTTCGAGAACCTCTGCGGCCTGCAATGCACGCTTGAAGAGATTTGCGGATGGTTTGGCGTTACGGACAAAACGCTTGATTCGTGGTGCAAACGTACCTACCATGCAAGTTTTTCCGAGGTTTTCAAACAAAAACGCGGGAATGGGAAAATATCGCTTCGCCGTAGCCAGTGGAGACTAGCTGAAAAGAGCGCAACGATGGCTATCTGGCTGGGCAAACAGTACCTAGGACAGCGTGACCAGGTGGACGTGAATATGCCAGGAAATGCGGTAAAGGATGATGCGCTGAGTGCGTCGCTGCGAGAGCTGGCAAAGGAGCTGAGAAGCGATGATCAGCAGTAAGCAGCGGGAGATTCTGGCATTCCCCTATTCCGACTATGACGCTCTGATTTGCGATGGTGCTGTCCGATCCGGTAAGACCTCCATCATGATGTGGGCATTCGTGGCCTGGGCGATGGAGTTCTTCAGCGGGCAGCGGTTTGGCATCTGTGGCAAGACTGTGGACAGCGCATCAAAGAATATCGTCCAGCCGTTTATCTCCATGACGCTTGCAAAAGAATATTACAGCTTGCGATGGAGGCGGGCAGATCACATCCTCGAAGTCACTCAAGAAGGCCGGACGAACTATTTTGAAGTGTTCGGTGGCCGAGATGAAAGCTCGTTTATGCTGATCCAGGGGCGCACGCTGGCGGGAGTGCTGATGGATGAGGTCGTACTGATGCCGGAGTCATTCGCCAATCAGGCGCTTGCCAGATGCAGCGTTGAGGGATCGAAACTCTGGTTCAGCTGCAACCCAGGCAGCCCGCAGCATTGGTTTTATTTGAATTGGATCAAGCGGGCGGAAGAGCACGATGCGCTATACCTACACTTCGAGATGAAAGATAATCCGGCGCTAAGTGATAAGGTATTGAAACGCTACGAATCTATGTATTCGGGCGTTTTTTATGATCGCTATATCCGTGGCCTGTGGGTGCTGGCGGAGGGGCTGATTTACCCGATGTTTGGAGACGAATGCACAGTGGATGCCCCGCCGGAAAGCACCGGAAAAGTCGAATATTATGTCTCATGTGACTACGGTACACTGAACCCGTTCGCTGCGCTGCTTTGGCGATGGGATGGTAAAACGGCAACGCTGATGCGCGAGTATTACTATTCTGGCCGCGAGAAACAGCAGTCGAAAACGGACGAAGAATATTATCAGGATGTCGCAAAGTGGATTGGAGATGTTCCAATCCGGTCTTTTATCGTTGACCCTTCTGCTGCGTCCTTTATTGAGACGCTGCGGCGACATAAGAAATTCCTGGTTCGGCACGCGAAGAACGACGTGTTACCTGGAATCATGACGACTTCGAGGTATCTTCAGGACGGCACAATTAAGGTCTGCAAAGAGTGCAAAAACACCATAAAAGAGTTCGGTCTTTATCGGTGGGACGAAGAAAGCAACGAGGACAGGCCGATCAAAGAGAACGACCACGCAATGGATGCGGTGAGGTATTTTGCTTATACCGTCCTCCGCGAAAAGGTCGGCAAGAAGGCATACACGCCGCTTTGGACGAGGGGAGGGATTGTCAATTAAGACGTATCAGGATCTGCTGGAAGTCGGCGAAGACGAACAGAATCGAATGGAATTTATCCGCGCCGCAATCGAAGATCATAGAAGCAGCGAGGCTTATCGAACGGCAATTGATGCTGAAGAATATTATTACGGCACGAACCCGACCATAAGCCATTACGAAAAGGTGATTTATGACCTGCAAGGCCGGGCACATCGGGATATGTACACGGCAAACCATAAGCTGTCCAGCAGGTTCTTCGGCATGGCGGTAGACCAAGAGGCGAGTTATTTGCTGGGCAATGGGGTGACATTCCAGCAGGATTCGACGTCAGACAAGCTGGGCAAGGGGTTTGACCAAGATATTCTGCACATTGCCCGCGCTGCCATCATTGGTGGTGTGGCGTTTGGCATGTGGGACTTGGATCACATCCAGATTTTCCACCTTTCCGAATTTGTGCCGCTTTACGATGAAGAGGACGGTGCATTAAAGGCTGGTGTTCGCTGGTGGCAGGTAGCGTTGGATAAGCCGCTGCGGGCGACGCTGTATGAGCTAGACGGCTACACGGATTATTTCCAGCCAAAAAACAAGGACATGCAAATGCTGCATCCGAAGCGGACGTACAAACAGATCATACGCAGCTCTGAGGTCGGCGGCGAAGAAATCTATGATGGCGAGAATTACCCTGGATTTCCGATTGTTCCGCTGAAAAATAACGAGCGCGGGAGGTCTGAGATCGTTGGGAAGCGCAACACCATAGATGCGCTGGACTTGGCCAGCAGTAACATGGTCAACAACGTGGACGAGGGCAATCTGATCTATTGGGTGCTGACCAACTGCGGCGGCATGGATGATCTGGACGATGCAAAATTTATCGAGCGACTGAAAACACTGCATGTTGCACACGCCAACGGCGACGACGGCGTGAGCGCAGAAGCACATACAATCGAGGCGCCGTATGAAGGCACGAATATCACCATCGACATGCTCAAAAAGAAGCTGTACGAGGATTTTCAGTGTTTTGATGCGTCGGCGGTTACTGCCGGGAATCAGACTGCGACGGCGATCAAGGCCAGTTATGTGCCGCTCGATTTGAAAGTGGACAAGTTTGAGGCGCAGGTTACGACATTTATCCAGGGAATTTTGGAAATTGCCGGAATTGATGATGCACCGTCTTACACGCGCAACCAAATCATAAACAAAACTGAAGAAACGCAGATGATCTTGACGGGGGCGCAGTATTACGACGAAGAGTACATCACCAAAAAGCTGCTGACGATCAACGGCGACATTGACCAGTATGACGACATGATGAAGCGCAAGGCAGCTGAGGAAATCGACCGCAGCCTAGGAGGAGAAGACGCACCGCCAGAGGTGATTGACAATGGCAACGCCTGATCTTGGACAGCAGATGACCGACCGTGAGCTTGCAGCATTGGAAAAGCGTATTGCAAAACTGTATTCGGAGGCCGGGGACGAGCTGCAAGAGACCATCGACGAATACTTCGAGAATTTTTTTAAGCGCGACGCAGAAATGAAATCGTTGATTGGAACCATCCAGAACGGCAAAGAGTGGACGGAACAGGATTATAAGCAGTGGAGGCTTGCGCAGATCGGGCGTGGGAAGCGCTTCGAGGCGATGCGCGATAAGGTTGCCAGACGTGCCACGGATGTGAACGAAGTGGCGAGGGCGTACATCAATGATACCACGCCAGGAATTTACAGCCTGAATCGTAATTATGCTGCGTATACCATCGAGCAGGTGTCAGGCAGCGTGGGATTTGATCTGTGGGATGAGCAGACGGTAAAGAGGCTGATAAAAGAACAGCCGGAGCTGATGCCATATTATCCTCCTGAACGTGCCCTGAAGCGTGGCATTGATTTGGCATGGGGCAAAAAGCAGATTACAGCCAGCGTGACCAGTTCTATTTTACAAGGTAAAGGCATTAAAGGTATGGCGGATGATCTGCAGCGCAGAATCACCGACATGAGTCGTGACAGTGCCATCCGAACCGCCAGAACTGCTGTGACAGGGGCACAAAATGCTGGACGCATGGACAGTTACACGGCAGCGGAAAAGATGGGAATAGAGCTAAAAAAAGAATGGCTTGCGACGTTGGATGGACGCACGAGACATTCACACGCTGTGCTGGATGGAGAAAAGCAGGACAATGACAAGCCGTTTTCTAACGGCTGTATGTTTCCGGGCGATCCGAGCGGACCAGCTGCCGAAGTATATAACTGCAGATGCACTCTGATTGCAGAAATCCCTGGGCAGAGGCAAAACGGACAACGGAGGGCGCGTGATCCTGCGACCGGGAAGAGTGTGCTGATTAAAGACATGACCTATGCGGAATGGGCAGGGTGGAAGCGCTTGCAACCTGCGCCAAAACCTGCTAAAATTAAGCCGGTGGTACAGCAACAACCCAATCAACAGCAGCAGACCCCAAAAGTTGATTTGGGGATGTATCCGAAAGAGCTTGGAGGAGCGCAGCGGGGGAAAGAAATGTCGTTCGCTGAAGCCGATTCATTTAAGGTTAATCCTAAATATGGCACTGGCCAGGGATATGACGTTAATTGTCAGTCGTGTGTGGTCGCGTTTGAAGCCAGAAGGCGTGGATATGATGTCTATACTAAATCAAATTACCGAAATCCGACAGCGCAGAGAGTTGCACGCGATACAAATCTAGCTTGGATTGATCCCAAGACAGGGAAAAACCCTCAATACATATTTGATTCATCGGTTGTAACACCCGAAGCGTTTTTAGACTTCATGAAAAAAACAGTTGAAAAGGATGCAAGGTATACGTTGCAATTTGCGTGGAAAGGTGGGAATAGCGGACATATTGTAAATCTTGACTTAGACGATGCCGGGCAGCTCAGAATAAAAGACAACCAACGTGGACAAGGAGAAATAAATCAGTGGGTTGGAGATAAAAGAGTGCTCGAATATATCGAAAAAATGCGCTTTACATCGGCTTTTTCGTCATATAAATATGCTGGCCCCCAAATGTTGCGAATTGACAATTTAAGATTTGATGTAAGCATTGTCGACAAACTTGTAAAGGGGTACTGAGATGGAAATTAATAAGGTTCGTGCGTATGCAAAGTCAAACGGGTGGGATGGGATCGTTCCCGAACCGCAATGGAATGGATATAATGTTTATTCCAGAAAATTTTCCGATGCTGGAAGAAATGATATGGTATGTGTTGGGCTGCCGCTTGTGATCCTGGAGAAAGAAGGAAAAGTTAGAATGTCGACCCCGAACGAAGCATTAGAGCGACTGGAATCGCTTGATGACGAATAACCATGGAAGAAGTTAGAGTAACCATCACCGATAACTCCGCCGCTGTCAAAAGCACCATGAAGGATGCAATCTTGAGAGCGCTTGAAAAGTGCGGACTGGTGGCAGAGGGGTATGCAAAAAAGCTGTGCCCTGTGGACACTGGAAACTTGCGAAACAGCATTACTCATAATGTCGACGCTGAAAAGCAGGAGGCGTACATAGGATCGGCCGTGGAATATGCGCCGTACATTGAACTGGGGACAGGCAAATATTATCCCGGAGGCAGGCCGACACCGTGGACTTACCAAGATGCAAAGGGACATTGGCATCATACTGCGGGCAACAGAGCGCAACCATTCCTCAAGCCTGCCGTCGAAGATCACAAAAAAGAATATCAGAATATCATCAAATCTGAGCTGGGCAGCCCGTAAGCTGACCGGCTCTTTAATTTGGGAATAAGGCTCACCATTTGGTGGGCTTTATTTATAAAACAGTCGTGCGCAAAGAAATGCGACCGAGGAAAAGGAGACTGAAATCAATGGCACTCACGAGAAAACTTTTGAAAGGGATGGGACTGACCGATGAACAGGTCGATACCATCATCGAGGCTCACACTGACACCGTAGACGGCCTGAAAGCTGACATCAGCAGATACAAGACGGATGCGGAGAAGCTGCCCGGCGTCCAGAAGCAGTTGGACGATCTCAAGGCGGCTGGTGACGACGGCTATAAGGAGAAATACGAGAAAGAACACTCGGCATTTGAGACTTATAAAGCAGATGTCACCGCGAAGGAGGCTAAAGCAGCGAAGGAAAAGGCTGTGAGAGCGTACTTCGAAGGCAAAAACATCACTGGCGCTAACCTGGAGCTTGCTATGCGAGGCTGCGGCGAAGAAATGGCTGCAATCGAGCTGGACGGAGACAAGATCAAGGACACCAAGAGCCTGGATGCACTGGTGGCGGGCACTTATAAAGGGCTTGTGTCCACGAGTCGCACGAAGGGCACCGATACGTCCAATCCTCCCGGCAGCACTGGCGCTGGAACGATGACCAAGGAAAAAATCATGGAAATTAAGGATCGGGCAGAGCGTCGCGCACAGATTGCGGCGCACATGGATCTGTTCCAGCCCGACATGAAAGGAGAAAATGAATAAATGGCTGACGCGAATTTGATCAAAAAGAATGACCTTGCGCGTGTTCGTGAGGTGGAATTCGTCGAAATGTTCGGCTACTCCATCAAAAAGCTGATGGAGGCGCTGGGCGTAACCCGCAAGATTGCCAAACAGGCGGGTGCGGTGCTGAAGACCTACAAGGCGACTGGTACGCTTGAGAGCGGTGCGGTAGGTGAGGGCGAAACCATCCCGCTGTCGCATTACAAGACCGTCGCTGTCAACTACAAGGAAATCACCCTCAAAAAGTGGCGTAAGGCGACTACTGCTGAAGCGATCATTGACCGTGGCTTTGATCAGGCGGTCGAGATGACCACTGACGAGATGCAGAAAGACGTGCAGAAGAGCATCCGTAAGGATTTCTTCAACTTTCTAGCAACTGGAACTGGCGCTGTCTCTGGCAAGAACTTCCAGGCCGTTCTTGCACAGGCTTGGGGCAATCTTCAGGTGCTGTTCGAGGACGATGAAATCCAGGCGGTTTACTTCTTGAATCCTCTGGATATGGCCGACTACCTGTCTGCTGCCAACATCACCATGCAGACGGCGTTTGGTATGAGCTACATCGAGAATTTCCTCGGCTTGGGCACTGTGATCCTCAACTCCTCCGTGCCCAAGGGCAAGATTTACGCGACTGCCAAGAGCAACATCGTGCTCTACTACATCCCCATCAATGGCGCGGATATGAGCAATGCGTTCTCGTTCACGACTGACAACACCGGCTATGTCGGCATCCACGAAGAGTCCGATTACACCAATCTGACCGCCTTTGATACGGTCATTAATGGTATGGAACTGTTTGCGGAGCGTCTGGACGGTGTTGTTATCGGCAACATCGACAATGGCACGCTGGGCACGCTGGAAGTTACGTCTGCGGCTGGCAGCAAGAGCGGCATGACCAAGCTGACCATTACCCCGGTTAAGGCCGCAGCTGGCAATAAGTACAAGTACGCTTCCGGTGCGTCTGCCGTGACGGTTGCCTATGGTGATAACGTCGCTGGCTGGCTGGATTGGGACGGCACGTCCGAGCTGACGATTGCGACCTCGCAGGTGGTTACTGTTGTCGAATGCGACGGCAATTACCACGCGCTGAAGGCTGGCAATGCGACTGTGACCGCGAAGTAAGCATAAGGAGGGAGCGGCTCGATGATGCTGGAAGATGTTTTGCGACACATCAACAACTGGTTTTTTGTGGGCGCGTATGATGGGACGTACACCATCGCCGAAGGCAGCATCGAGCTGCCTTTTTTGCAATCTGGGCAATATTACAGGATCATGGGCAGCATCTTTAATGATGGACTGCACAAGGCGGGAGATACTGACTTGACGGATGAGACGTTCTCCGGCGTTGTGTGGGCACTGGCTGTTCCTAAAGCAGTGGTCGATCTTGCCGCTGAGATCGCAAGCTGGCAAGAAAAAAACAAGGATGCTGTGCTGTCGCCGTACACCTCTGAGAGCTTCGGAGGGTACAGTTACAGCAAGGCCAGTGTAGGAGGCTCGAATGGCGCATCTGCGGTGAGCTGGCAGACGATGTTCCGGTCGCGCTTGAACGACTGGCGTAAGATCAAGGGGGTGACACCGTGAGCCTTCTTGACGGATTTGCGCGGGATTGCGTATTGATGGAAAAAAGCCGGAAGCCGGACGGCGAAGGCGGGTATTTGGTGAGCTGGACGGAGGGAGCTACGTTCCAGCTCTTTCCAGCCCTTGATACTTCGATGGAGGCGCGGAGGGCGGAAAAAGAGGGCGTAACGAGTGTGTACAGCGCACTTGTGAAGAAGATTGTGCCGATTGAGTACGGCGATTATTACAGGGACACGAGCACTGGCAAGACGTATCGTGTAACATCGAACCCTGAAGAGAAAGAGGCGCCGAAGACCGCCGGCGAAGATATCCGCGGCCTAAAATATTTTACGTCCGAAAGAAAGGAGCTGCCCTCGTGACAAAAGCAGCAGCGCTTTTCGAGTGGTTTAACGGATTCTTGCCTGCTTATCCGGCAAGCAACGTCCCCAAAGACGTGATATTCCCGTATTTGACCTACGAGCTTGTATTGGGCGCGTGGGGCGATGAGGACGTCGGAATCACCGTGAACCTATGGTATTACACTGAGAGTGAGGCGGAGCCGAATGCCATGGCGGACAAGATGTCCAAGGCAATCGGACAGGGCGGAACGTTTGTCGAATGTGATGAAGGCGCTATCTGGATAAAGCGCGGGAATCCGTGGTGTCAGAATGTTGTTGATGAGACAGACACCAATATAAAGCGGAGATACATCAACATTTCGCTCGAATACCTCACTGAGGACTGAGAAAGGAGCACAAAATGGCGAGATATACGAAAATTCCGGCCAATGCTTTTAAGCAGATTCAGATCAATGCTGGGATTCTGCTCAAGAGTTTCACGCCTGCAACCGGGGCAATTGAGGCGGATGACCAGATCGGTGCGACTACTGGTGGCATCAACTTTACCGCGACCCCGTCGTATACTGACTTCGGTGACGACATCGACAACTGCCCCAAAAACATGAAAGAGCTGAAGCGGCTCGAAAGCTGGGAGGTTAAGGCGACCGGCACTCTGGTAACGCTGGACACGGCAGCGGCGAAGTCCCTGATCGGTGCGGCTGACATTGACGGCACCGACACCACCAAGGTAACGCCCAGAAATGACCTGGCGGATGCTGACTTTGCAGATCTTTGGTTTGTGGGCGACTATTCCGACAAGACCGGAGCGACCAAGGGCGGCTTTGTCGCTGTGCATCTCATGAATGCGCTGTCTACTGGTGGTTTCCAGATTCAGACCAGCGATAAGGCGAAAGGCCAGTTTGCGTTTGAGTACACCGCGCATTACAGTATGGCGGCGCAGGACACCGTGCCGTTTGAAGTGTATATCAAGGCCGGCGAAGCGGAAGCGTAAAAGGAGGGTGCGGAGATGAAATTGTCTGACGTGAAGGGCGACCGCGTCATTGACGTGATCGCGGATGTAATCGAGCCGATCTCGAATATTGCGCAGGATAAAGCAGTGCTTGAAATGCTGCGCAAGGAAGCCAACGACAAGGGCGAAGTAAAGAATCCGTCTATGCTGCGCATCACTGCGAAGCTGCCGAAGGTACTGAAGCATCACAAGGCCGATGTGATTGCGATTCTGGCGGCAGTAAACGGTGTGACGGCAGAGGATTATGCCGCCGAACTGACCATGGGACGGCTGGTAAAGGATGTGTATGATCTGCTGACGGATCGGTCGTTCGCGGATTTTTTCAAGTCTGCGCAGCTTCCGGGGGACGAGAATGCCTCTGGGTCTGCGCCGGAGAATACCGCGGAAGCCGAAAAGTAAGCGCATTTTTGCACTATGTCGTCGCACGAATGGAACGCGATGCAGAGGAAAAGGCTTACAGGATTTACGTTACTGATGGATTGAGAATTGCCGTTGAGAATGCGGCGAAAGCCCAGGGAGGCGGATACATCAAGGAACGTTACGTCGATATCATCAGCCCGCACCCGGTTGTTGACAAGCCCGCAGAGGAAATCGCCGCAGAGGTGATCGCCAAAGCGGGCATTACTGTTGTGGGAGGTGGGGAGCATTAACCTTCTGACGCTTTTTGTGACGCTGGCACTGTCGTCGAAGGCATTTGACAAAGGTGTCGAAAGCGCAAAAAAGAAAAGTGACGGTTTCGCAGACAAGCTGAAGGACGGATTCGGCAAAGCGATAAAGGCCGTAGGGAAGGCTGTTGTGGCGGCAACAACGGCTGTTGCAGCTGGAATTGCAAAGATCACGCAAGCGTCTGTTGCCAGCTATGGCGAATATGAACAGCTCGTTGGCGGTGTAAAAACACTGTTTGGCACGGAAGCTGGATCGCTGAAAGAGTATGCGGCTTCGATTGGACAAACGGTGGATGAGGCAAAGGACAAGTACAACAGCCTTATCAATGCGCAGTCGGAGATCTTCAGCAAGGCACAGGACGCTTATAAAAATGTCCAGATGTCGGCGAACGACTATATGAATACCGTCACCAGCTTCGCGGCATCTTTGATTCAGGGCTTAGGCGGCGACACGGAAAAGGCTGCTGAAAAAGCCGATCTGGCAATTACTGACATGGCCGATAATGCCAATAAGATGGGCACGGCCATGGAGAGCATTCAGAATGCGTATTCTGGATTCTCGAAATCTAACTTTACCATGCTCGATAACCTTAACATTTTTGGGGGCGCTGTGGCATAATACATAATCCGCAAGCGCGAATCCTCTCTGATTGACTTGGACACCCCGCAGCAGGGGCAACAGGGCGCAAGGGTAATGCCAGCGTGAACGACTGAGTGAGAGGACTCCTATAAAGTGTAAACGGTGAACCCTTTGAGTTTCCCATATCGATATTCTTGCCCAAGTTTTACGTGAGTGTTGATGGTAGAATAGCCAAAATACCTTAGAAGCTCACTCTTGGATTGAAACTTGAAGGTCTGTTTGCCGTTTGTTGCAATGACTTTAATTCCAGTAGATTCTATTGCATGTAAATTTCTCAATTTAGATCCAGCGGCGCATATGTTTGTATAATTGCTAACCCATCTAAGGTTTGAAACGTGATTATTCGCTTTGTTGCCGTCTATGTGGTCTACTTGTGGAAGATTGTTAGGATTTGGAATAAAAGTTGTCGCAACAAGTCTGTGAATGTATTCGTTTTTGATGCCGTTATCATTTCTTAATTGATAACAAAAGTAACCGCGTCCAGCCGTTCTTGGCTTTAAGAGTTTTGTAACATAAATACTCTTCACGCGGCCAAACTCGTCGATGGAATAATTGGGGTAAGCCTTGATTTGCACAAACATAATTACATCCCCTTTCTGATTCCAAGTATATAGCAAAACGCTTACATTTGCAATAGGAGAAGCGACAGTCTGACCTCCCGTATATGCTGATTGTACAAGCGGGAGATTAACAAAGTGCAAACTTGGGTATGGTGGTACAAAAACCGAAATGGAGCGCCTGCTGAAGGATGCCGAAGCACTGCAAAAACAAAATGGAATTACAGCCGAGTACTCCATTCAAAATTTTGCGGATATTGTCGAGGCAATCCACGTTGTGCAGACGGAGATGGGCATCACCGGAACGTCCGCGAAAGAGGCTGGCAGCACGATCCAAGGCTCCTTGGCGATGGTCAAGGCACAGTGGCAGAACCTGCTGACTGCGTTTGCGGATGAGGACGCAAACCTGTCTGATCAGATTAACCGCTTTACGGATGCAATCACTACAGCGGCAGGAAACATCGTGCCGAGAATCCAGCAGATTTTGCCGTCTATTGTGAATGGGCTTGACAAACTAATATCGGCACTGATTCCGATGATTCCAGAACTCATAGGAACGCTTGTGCCAGCCTTTACCAATGCGATTATGGGCGTAATGAACAGCCTGACATCCGAACTGTCAAATGGTGCCGATATGGTCATGAACGCAATAATCAGCATAATTGGGACATTAGCTGATACTTTGCCAGAACTAATAACGACGCTTTTAGAAGAAATAGATACTGTTCTGCTCACAACGATACGAAATGCAGAAAATGATCTGATACCGACAGTGTTACAAGTGGTTGCCGATCTGATTGACTCGTTGGCAAGTACAATTCCAGATGTGATTTCCTCCTTGCTGGAGGAGACAGTGTCGATTGTCGAAGAATTTCTTAAAACGGATGGGCTGAACAACGTCTTACAAGCTGTGATTTCGCTTGAGCAAGGAGCGGCAGAAGCAGTTTTACAGGCAATTCCGTTTATTATTTCAAGATTGCCGAAGATTATCACGTCTGTTGTTGATTTTCTGCTTGGTGCAATTCCACAAATCGCGCAGACAGGTATTCAGTTGCTTTCTGCGTTGGTGGAGGCAATGCCGGAAATCATCAGCGCAATCGTTGAGGCTCTGCCGGAACTGATAACCGGGATCGTCGATGCAATCATTGAATTCGTTCCTGAAATTGTTGTAGCTGGTGTACAATTGTTGTCTGCGCTCATGCAAAATCTCGATGAAATCATCGCGCAGATTGTGGTTGCCATTCCAGATATCATTGACGGAATCATCGGTGCGCTGACGGATTCCACACCGAGATTGATCGAAGCCGGATTTGAACTGTTTATGGCGCTTGTGACAAATCTCCCTGAGATCATAATGGGTATTTTGACTGCACTAAGCAAGCTGATTGCAGCAATCATACAGGCTATTCCGACATATTTCATAAAAATTGCACAGCAAGGCGTGAAACTGTTTGAAAGCCTCGTAACTAATCTGCCACAGGCGATTCAAACGATAAAGCGCAGAATCCCAGAGGTAATATCTGGGATTGTATCTAAGTTCCGGGAAGGCTGGAACAACATGAAACAGGTCGGTAAAAACCTGATCGAAGGTGTAGGCGAAGGCATCATGAGTGCGGCCAATGCTCTGTATGAGCGCGTCAAAAGCGTGGTCAGTAAGATCAAGGGATTCTTTACCGGCAAGAGCGGCTTTGATACGCATTCACCGTCCAAGTGGTCGCAAAAGGTGTTTGAGAACGTCATGGCTGGCTCTATTCTTGGCACCGAACGCGGAGCTGCTGGGCTGGAAATGGCGATGCAGGATGCCGTGGAACGTGCCAAGAACAGCTTTGATATGGGAGCAATCACCTATGCACCCGCTGTGCAGTCCGGGCGCGTCGGAGATATCAATGTCAGTGTTGAAGTGACGACTGCTGGCATTAACTCCGAAATGGATGCTGAGAATGTAGGCCGCATCATTGGCGAAAAGGCAGCAAGACAGATTCGGTACAGGGGAGGTGTATCGTTTGCTTAAACATTCCTTCACTTTTGGCGGCGTGGATATGCGTGAGCGGTTCGGGGTGTGGATGGTGGCGGCGGACACCTTCTTTCCGCCGCTCCGCTCCCATAAAATCACCGTTCCAGGCAGATCCGGTGCATACGATTATGGATCGGACGAGTACGACGAGCGGAAGATCACGCTGGAATGTGACACCAGGACAGGAAAAACCCGTGCAGAAATGCGTGAAATCGCCTATTTCCTGTCGAAAAAGAACAGAATTGTGCTGTGGAGAGAGCCGGACAAGTATTACATCGGGCGGCTGTATGATCCGTCGGAACTGGAAGACCTGGGCGAAGTCGTCTATAAGTTTAAGTTGAACTTTGAGTGTGAGCCTTTTGCATATGGCGAAACCAAGGCCGATGTGACAGAAACACTGGCGTGGTCGCCGGAATACGCAGGGACTGCAAAAACACCAACGCGCATCGAGATCACCAACACAGGCGAAACGGCTGTGACGGGGATTCAGATTTCCGTCGCTGAAAGGAGAGATAATTTGTAATGTACGCAACGGACTATTTTGAGACGTTGATCCTGAACCTGGCACGCGGCGTGTCAGCAACTGCGCCGCAGACCATGTATCTGGCGCTGTACCTGAACGACCCTAGCGACACGGGCGGCGGCACGGAGGTCAGTTACAGCGGATATGCCCGTCAGCCGATTACCTTCTCCGCGCCTGCTGCTCAAACTGGCGGCGGAATGGCGATCCAGAATATTGCGGCAATCACCTTTGCAAAGGCGACCGTTGACGTGGGCAATGTCACCCATGTGGGCGTGCTGGACTCTCTGACAGGCGGTAATATGTACGTCTATGGTCCGCTGGCAGAGCCGCTGAACGTGCAGTCCGGCGTATCTCCTGTAATCCGCGCAAACGCCGTGAAGTGGATTTCTTCCGGTAAGCTGGCAAACGCTTACAAAACCAAAGTCCTGAATCTGATGCGTGGGACGAGCTGCGCGGGGTTTACGCCGTATCTGGCACTGTGCAACGGCTCCCCGGAAGAAGGCGGTGCTGAATTCGTCGGCAATGCGTACAAGCGGATGCAGATCACCTTTGCGTCTCCCGCGTCGCAGGCTGGCGGCGCGATGATGATCTCGAACAGCGCGTCTGTGACCAGCCCCGTTGCAACCGGCACTTGGGGTAACATGACGCATATTGCAGTCTATGATGCGGAGGACAGCGGAAATCCGTACATGATCGACGCGGCAAATCCGGCAACGCTGATGTCCAAGGATAAAGCGGTGGTTTATGAGGTCGGCGCACTGAAGATTTCGATCAATTAAGGAGGCGGGGGCGATGTTCAACACCTCGCAATTTAATCTGGCGCGGTTTAACGTCCCGCGTCAGATCGCCTCCCATATTGCGCTGACTACGGATGCGGTGGAGATCATCACCGCAATGCTCGGCATCTCCGAGACGGTCTATCTGAGCACGAGTGCACAGGAAGCATACGGCGCAGAGGCCAGCGCGGCACAGGGTATTCTGCTGACCAACACGGCGGAAGAAGAAATCGATTCGGATGTGCGTTTGATCGGCGTGTTTTTGATGCAGGCAGATGCATCGGAAGCGTTTGCATCCAGTCTGCGTATCGGCGCTCTGATCTATGGCACAACGGCAGCTGCTGAATCCATCGACGCACAACTGCGTGTAGGCGCGGCAGTTTATTCGAAGACGGCAGCAGATGAAACGATTGCGGCGAACATCTCTGTGGGCGCAACGGTGTATCTAGGCAGCACGGCCTATGAGATCATCTCCGCCATGGGCAGCGCTGAAGCGACCAACATTTACACCATCAACATCGACGTGACTTTGCAGCCGGGCGATACGCTGGTCATTGACAGTGACCATTATGTGGTGCTGCACAACGGTGAAAACATACTGGACAAGCATTCCGGCGATTGGCTGGAACTGTCCAGAAATACCCGTTCGGTGCAGATTGGAAGTGGAACGCCTGCATCCCTCAAAACGTCGATCTTGTACACAGAAAGGTATTTATAATGCTGGAAGTGTATGATAAAAACAGAAAAAAAGTCGCGATTCTGGAAAATGCTTACGATATTCAAGAAACGGAAGAGATCAATTCGGTTGGACAGCTCTCGTTTTCGTTGCCGGAAGGAGACGATAAGAACGATTACTGCCAGCCGTTTTGCTTTGTGCGATACAATGGCGGACAGCTTTATCGCATTGTCACGCCGGGCGGATCGTTAAGCGGCTCCGGGGAGATGACATACGACTGTGAACACGTCATTGCGACGCTGATCGACGATGTATTATTTGAGTCTCATGTTGTAGGCAACTTGGGAACATACACCAATCAGTGCATCCAGTATGTGCTGGATCACCAGACCGTAAAGCGGTGGCAGCTTGGGCAGTGCGATTTTCGGCGGCAGTTTGAATACGGCTGGGAAAACGAAAACCTTCTGGCGGCGCTGTTTTCCATCCCGAAGTGCTTTGTCGATGAATATATGTGGACGTATGACACGAGCACATACCCGTGGACGCTGAACCTGATCCGAATCGACACCGAAGCAAAGCCGCTCTATTACGTCCGCGGCAGGAAGAACTTAATCAGCCGGAAATTTACAAAAGCATCGCAGGATGTCTGCACGAGACTGTATTGCCTGGGCTATGGCGAAGGCATCAACCAGCTGAAGATCAAAGACGTGAACGACGGCCTGCCATACCTACAAAGCCCGCCGGAAATCATCGAGAAGTATGACCTGATTACGCGAATCTGGACGGATAGACGATATGAAGATGCAGCGAGTCTGAAAGCGGCGGGAGAGGCCATGCTGAAAGCGCTTCAGGAGCCGCAGAAGAGCATCGAAGTTTCAGTGGCAGATTTATTCCCAATCACGGGCGCGGACTATGACAAGGCCGAAATTGGACGAATCACGATGCTTGTAGATGATAACGTGAAGACGTACATCACAGGCATCAAGAGAAACCATGACACGCCGGGAGACATGACGCTGACGTTATCCACAAAGGCTGTGGATATTGCGACGACGGTTGCGGATTTGGCAGACCGACAGCGTATTGAACAGGTCTATTCGCAGGGCGCAACGCAGCTTTATGCGCAGTCGGTGCAAGAGAACGCAACGCCCAAGATCGGTGCACAGCTGAACTTCTGGATTCCGGAAGAGATGCGGATCGTGAATAAAGTGCTTGTGAAGATCACGCTGGCGCCGTTCCGCAGCTATTCCAGATCAACAGCGGGCGGCGGCGGCAGCACGATGACCTCTTCTGCTGGCGGCGGCACGAGCACATCCACGGAAACCAGCGGCGGCACGGTGAAGACCAGCCGAAACGGTGGTGGCGGCGGTGGAACGAGCGAGGCTGGTGGTGGAGACACGACGACCAGCGGCAGCAGCAGTATATCCACCACAAGTTCGCCGTCGTCGCTGGCACGCACAACGTCGTCTGTTGTGGCAAGGGATGGAGAATCCCACAGGCACACGATTTCGGCTGGTGAGTTTACCCATGTTCACGGCATGTCGCACACGCACACGATCCGGATTCCTAGTCACACGCATACGGTCAATTTTCCGAGCCATTCCCACGAATTCGAGATTCCGGATCATTCTCACGAATTTGAGGTGCCGGAACACACGCATGATGTGGAAATCCCGGAGCACACCCACGACATCGAACAGGGAATCTTTGAGTTTGGCGGTGCGTCTACGGCGCAAATCGAAGTCAACGGCAAGAAAAAGGCGGCAATGGGAGCAGATTATGAATCTGACATTACCGCTTTGCTGGTGGATGAAGACAACAAAATCCCGCGCGGAACCTGGCACAACATCACAATCATCCCGGACGAACTGTCCTATGTGACGATTGATCTGTATGTGCAGGGCTTTGTGCAATCGAGAGGAGGCTCGACCTACTGATGGCAAAAAAGACGATGTATGCAGGCATCAACAACAGCCCGCAGACGACGCTGACGGCACAGATTACAGCAGTGGCACAGAGCATTGCCGTTGCGTCTGTGGATGTGTTCCCAGCCGCACCGAATCTGGCGACAATCGGCACTGGGGACGATGCCGAGGTGATCCAGTACAATGCAATCTCTGGCGGCAAGCTGACCGGATGCGTTCGTGGCTATGGCGGCACGACGGCAAAGGTGTGGAGTGCGGACACGGTGATCTACCGCGGATTTACGTTGGTAGATTATAACAATCTGAAGGATAATGTTGATGATCTGTATTCGGCAAAACTGGACAAGACCGGAGATGCGTCCGATGTGACGGCAGAGTTTACGGCGGCAACCGCAAGAGCTAATATCGCGACCGGGGAGGCGCTGAAAACCATCCTCGGCAAGATTGCAAAATGGTTTACCGACCTGAAAACGGTTGCTGTGTCCGGCAGTTACAATGACCTGAGTGACAAGCCTACATCGATGACGCCGAGCAAGCACGCTGCAAGTCACAAGACAGGCGGAACGGATGCGATTGCACCTGCTGATATTGGTGCGCAGCCTAAAATCAGCACGAGCGGAATCCTGAAGGGTGATGGCAGCGGGAATGTTACGCAGGCGGCTGCTGGGACTGATTTTCAGGATGTGATTGTTGCGTCCGGAATCCTGAAGGGTGACGGCAGCGGGAATGTATCGGCTGCTGTGGCTGGGACGGACTATGCAGCCGCAGCGCATACGCAGGCAATATCCTCCATCACTGGACTAGAAACGGCGCTGAATGGAAAGCAGCCGAAGAAGATCACGCAGACCAACGTCAGCGTGGCCACGTCTGCATGGGTGGAAGACAGCACATACAGCGACTATCCCAAGGCGGCGACGGTGTCTATCTCCGGCGTGACGGCAGCCATGGTGCCGGAGGTGGTATTTGCACCGGGTGATGCGACCAGCGGCAATTATGCCCCGGTCGCTGTCTGCACGGCGGGCGGCGTGAAGATTTTCGCGGCGGAAGTGCCCGATGCGGCGATTACGCTGCTGACGATTGTGGTATGGGGGTGAGAGCATGGCAGTAGGACGGACAAATGCAGCGGCAAAGGGCGGCGGTGGAATCGACTATAGCACCAAGCCGCAGATCACGTTTGACGGCAAGTGGAGCAATTGGCATATAGAGTTTTATGACGGTGTGCCGTATTGGGAGGCGCTTTTTTCCAGTTCTGGCACACTGACGAACTCCGGGGCATCAGTGCAGGCAGACGCTTGGGGAATTGGTGGCGGTGGTGGTGGCGATATGCGATTTGCAAGCGGAGTTGCCGGTTACGGAGGTGGAAGTGGATATTTAGCAATGGCAAGTGCCATTTTGATTGCGGCGCAGTCTACCATGGCCATTACAATCGGCGCGGGAGGCAAAAGTAGTGAAAATGGTGGAAGTACGAACTTTGGATCGTTAAGCGCATTGGGCGGTTATCATGGATATATTTGGAATAATCAATCTTCCCAAGGAAAAGGCGGATCAAACGGTGGAAAAACTGATAACTCAACACAAGCTGGAGAAAACGGAACACCTGGGGATGGTAAGATTATGTCCAAATTTTTCTCGGTTGAACACAATAAAGAATATGGTGCAAGGGGTGCCTTGAAGCCGGGAGGCGGGAGCACAGAGTACGGCGGTGGCGGAGGTGGATATTTAGATGTAGGTGCACCCGGTTCTGGCAGTGGACACGGCTTTGGTGGTGGCGGCGGTGGTGGTACGAACTCTACTAATTATGACGAAATTGGCAGATCTGGCTGTCTAATCATTAGGATTAAAGCGGCATAGGAGGACGATATGGCAACATATATCGCAAAAAATGCTGGCGGCGAACAGGTAAATCTCATCGAGATTGAGCCGGAGCAGATTGAGAACTGGCAGGCGCTGACCGGGCTGACCTTGGAGCTGCCGCCTGCGCCAAAGCCAAAAGAAACACCCGACGCGGCAACCATGGAAGCCGCGCTGAATGAGTTGGGGGTGATTACTCGTGAGTAAAGCAAGATCGGACATCCTCCAGCAGGCACAGGAGATCCGCAAGGCGACGCAGACCCTCGCTGCCTACGCGCCGGACGAAGTGGCACTGGCGGCTCCTGCGGTGCTATTTGACGAATGGAACGCGAACGGCGTGGCCTATGCCAAGGGCGACATCCGGCAGTACAACGGCCTGCTGTACCGCTGCGCACAGCCGCACACGTCGCAGTCGGACTATACGCCGTCTGCTGCGGTGTCTCTTTGGACGCGAATCGCAGACCCGACACAAGAATGGCCTGAATGGATTCAGCCTACAGGGGCGCACGACGCATACGCGAAGGGCGCGAAGGTCAGCCACAACGGCAAGCACTGGATCAGCACGGCAGACGCTAACGTGTGGGAGCCGGGCGTGTATGGATGGGAGGAGGCGACTTGATGCACATCCGAGTCAAGATCACCCGCGACAAAAGCGGCAGGGTTGTGACGATGGATCTGGAAGATTATCTCAAGGGCGTCGTGCCGTCTGAAATCAAGGCGGAGACCTGCCCGATGGAGGCGCAAAAGGCGCAGGCGATTGCCGCTCGAACGTATGCCATCCGCAAGACCATCGACCGGCACGACAAGCCTTACGACGTGGATGATACCTCAGGGTATCAGGCGTATGGAGCGCGTCCGCGTCACAAAAACAGCGACACTGCTGTGGAAGCAACGCGCGGGCAGGTGCTGATGTTTGGCGGCAAGCTCATCGACGCGGTCTACACCGACAGCAACGGCGGGCGCTGCGTGTCGGCGGTGGAGCGCTGGGGCCGCGCTGTACCCTACCTGCTCGACAAGCCCGACTACTATGACAAGTCCGGCAAGGTGCGCGGGCATGGTGTGGGACTGAGCCAGACCGGTGCCGCCGCAAGAGGAAGAGCCGGGCAGACGTGTGCAGAAATCCTGAGATTTTATTATACAGGAGCTGCAATAAAAACGCTGAAGGGAGCAGACAAAATGAATCTCGACGCGAGGCTATCCGAGAATTTTACGTTGCGGGAATTTTACGACCCCGCGAACTATGTGGATGTGCTCAAAGGCAAGGCCGCGCCCATCGTGCAGCCCAGCGACATTGACCACCGCATCGTGGCGCTGCTGGAAAAGCTGCGGGCGAAGTACCGACAGAAATGGCCGGGTGTGGTGATCCGCATCCGCCCGCACGGCGGCTACCGTCCGGACCCGCTGAATAAGCTGGTGGGCGGCGCACCCGGAAGCCAGCACCGCAAGGGCAACGCGGCGGATTTTAGCGTCGTGGTGCTTGGCAAGGCAATCGACGCGCCGACGCTGGCGGTCTGGACGGAGCATTACATGCAGGAGCTGGGCATCAAGGGCGGTGTAGGGATGTACAAGGCCACAGACAACTACATCCATGTGGACGCACGCGGAAAAAATGTCGCGTGGTACGACAGTTATTCTTCGTCCGGCTGCCCCGGACAGGGTGGTCGGCCTTGCACGTACCGCAAGGGCAGCAAGGGTGCGGGTGTGGTGCTGATCCAGCGGTATCTTGGCATCCCCGCCGACGGCAAATACGGATCTCAGACTGCGGTGGCTGTGAAGGCATGGCAGGCGGAGCACGGATGCACGCCGGACGGTATCTTTGGACGCGAGACCAACCGCAAGATGGGCTATGTGCTGCCCTGGGAGGTGTAAGCCGTGACGCAAGACACGATCCTGTACGGGCTGCTCTTTATCCTCGCCCTTGTGCCGCTGGCGAATGTGATCATCGCCGCCGTCAACCTCTGGCGCTCCAAAAACAAGGACACCAAGGGCGACAGCGCCCAGGCGACGACGCTGCTGGTGGAGATCGGCGCGATCAAGAGCGGAGTTGAAGACATCAAGGCCGAACAAAAGGCGCAGGCCAAGACCAATATAGAGGTCTTGCAGCGGCTGACGGCGGTCGAAGAGTCCGCCAAGCAGGCACACAAGCGCATTGACCGCATCCAGGAGGGGCGCGATCATCAGGACGGCGGTCACGGTGGCTAAGCTGAGCAAGGGCACGCGATTTGCGAATAAGGTGCTGCTGTTTTTGGCAGTGTATCTGATCCTGTTTACTGTGGCCGAGACCGTCGTGTTTTGCGTCACCGGGCAGGAGCAGACCGAGCTTGTGAGCATGACGTTTACGGTTTTTGGCGTGGAGCTGGGCGGCCTGCTGGCCAAGCGAATCGCCGAAAAGGTGTTTGGGAAAAATAAAGATACAGATACGGAGGCATAAATTATGAATCTCGATTGGACGATGATCACGGGTATTGCCGCTGCGGTGGCGTGTGTGGGTATGGCGCTGGTGGTTATCCTCTGGCTGTGCGGCAAAATCAGCTCTGACCGCGTGACGCAGGTCTGGCGCTGGGTGTGCTGGCTGGTGCAGGCGGCAGAGCAGCTGTTTGGAGCCAAAACGGGAAAGCAGAAGCATGACTATGTTGTGGACATGCTCAAGCAGCTGGGGATCAAGGTCACGGACGAGATCGACGCGCTGATCGAGGCGGCTGTGCGCGAGTTGACGGACTAAGGAGGGAGCTGGTGTGCGATGCTTGCAGAGATCACGCGCGCCGGACTGAGCCGTGCACAGGTGGGAGCGCTGATTGACGAGTGGGTGTTTTCGGCGCGGGATCGGCAAATCCTGCGCCTGAAGCTGCTGGATGGGCAGACCTATGAGCAGATTGCAGAGGCGGTGCGTCCGCAGATGTCGCCGCGGCAGATCAAGCGGATTGTGACTTGTCGGGTGGATGATTTGCTCAAGCGAGTATGATGTTGGGGTGGGCTTCGGCCTGCCCCAATTTTTTTGATTTTGGGGATGGGTTTTTTTCAAAAAAGTGTTGACTTTGTACTCAATGGGTGCTATAATATAGACAAGGTAAGAGATACAAGGATGCTAAGGAGGAAAAGAAAAATGAAGTTTACAAGAGACATGTTCCAGGCTCATTCTTATTGGGGAGCGGCTATGAGTGAAAACAAAATCTACATACTGGAGGATGATGGAAAGGTATACTGGCTGCCGCTTGACCAGTGGTTCGGACATGACACCAGCGACCTGAGCATCTGGCACTACTACGGAACCGTCGAAGACTAAAAACAAACAGGAGGATACATCAATGAAAACCACCATCTACGCCAATTACGGAATCCTCGCCCACGAAAAGCAGACCATCTACACCACCACCCCGACCGACGAAGCAGTCTACTCTGAGCCGATAACGGTTGATATCCCTGAGTCCTTTGAGCCGTGGAAGGACAGATTCGACCGGGTACTGGTTACAATTAACGGAAAGCCTTGCTTTCTTTACGAAGTGCTTTATCACCGAAACAACAAGCCCTGCATCAACTGGTTCGATGGTGCGCATCTCCACTATACGGCGCTCCCAATCATCAAGGACTGATATAAGGAGGAAATAAAAATGAAAAACTACAACGAAATGAGCATCAAAGACATCATCAGCGTACTGCGTATCAGCATCGCAGAAGATGGAGAACGGCTGCAATTTTTCTCAGAGACCAAGCGAAAGGCAGATGTGGATGCAGCGTGTGCAGCCGTCAAGGCGCGCAAGCCTGAAATCATGGCGTACCTCCGCGAAAAAGCAGAAAAAGAGGCTGAATACCAACGCAGGGTTGAAGGCATCGAAGGCGTGAAAGAGATCCGTGCGGCAATGACGACGTGGGAAAAATACCGCGATAAGTTTAACGATGCAATGGAGCGCGGGGATGGAATCCTGCCGAACAAACCCACCGTTGACGTGGCATTGACCTGCCGGATGTACCCCAGAGCCAACGCCTACCTGCTAGCAGAAGATTTTGTCTGCTCCGAGCATTACATCAAGAGCAGTATCGGAACGAAAACACTTGAGAAGATCATCTATGATGACCATGCCCCGGATGATCGTCAGTATTGGGCAGACATCATCACGGCGATGAAAAAAGAGTGGGAAGATTACTGCATTGCCCATATGTGGGACTAAGGGAGGACAATATTATGATGACTTTTGCCGATTTTCGCAGGCTTTGGGAGTCTGCTGGTGAATACACTCCTGAGCAGCGCGACCTGTACATTTCCGAGCGCGGCTGGCAGGACTGGATGGACGAGTACGGTGCGGATGACGCCGATTCCATTGTCCGCGTGCTGGATGCGGTCTACACAATGGCGCACGGCGGCTTCCGCGCGATCCGCAGCATTACTGGGCTGTCACAGACAGGATTTGCCGCTGCCTACGGAGCCCCGCGCCGCAGCATCCAAAATTGGGAATACGATGCAGGTGAGGTGGGCAATGCTCGTGAGGCTCCTGCTTACACCCAGATATTGCTGGGATACGCTGTCCTGACTGACCAGCTCGCACGGATCACCGCCGCGCGAGGCAAAGAATGACACACAGCTTGTTGGGAGGAATACGCTGTGAAAAGAAAATTTTACGCGCTAAAATACAAATCGGATTTTGCACTCAACGACTCGGATGAGAAGATCCATGATTGGAGTACCGCCATTGTGCATGCCTTTGGATCTGCCGCTGAACGTGATGATTTTTGTGATGGCGACTATCTTGCTATGCCACTCAGCGCTCGGCGTGCTTATAAGATCGGCATCAAAGTGGATCATACATACGGCTACTAATGGCTGCTGTCCCTAAAATGTCCCGTTTTTGACACCGAAGTGTCCCCTGCATGACATCGTGCAGGGGGCGCTTTTTTTTTACAATTAAACCAGATGGAGGTGGAAAAAATGGGAAGATGGATGCCGTATAACCCCAACCCGCAGGGCAAATCGGTCGGGGATTGCGCTGTCCGTGCCTGCACCATTGCCACCGGGGATAGCTGGGATCAGGTGTATCTGGCGCTGACCGTCGAGGGCTTTGCCCGCTGTGATCTCCCGAACGCCAACCACGTTTGGGGGCGCTACCTTAAAAAGCACGGATACCAGCGCGATTTTGTCCGCGACGATTGCGACACCTGTTACACCGTCGCAGATTTTTGTGAAGAGCATCCGCAGGGCACATATGTGCTTGCACTGTCCGACCACGTCGTTGCCGTGCAAGACGGGAACTATTACGACAGCTGGGACAGCGGCGCAGAAGTGCCGATCTACTACTGGCATAAGGAGGGGTAATTTATGGCATTTGGATATCCGGGCGTGCCGAACTATTATCAGCCGGGCAGTTACTATCAGCCGCAGCCGATGCCTGATCAGCTTGCACAGCTCCGTCAGGCGGCAATGCAGCCGGTGCAGCAGCCTCCCCAGACTGGAATGATCTGGGTGCAGGGAGAAACCGGGGCGAAAAGCTATCTGATGGCACCGGGCAACACGCTCCCATTGTGGGACAGTGAAAGCCAGACGATCTATATCAAGTCCGTCGATGCGTCCGGTATGCCGTCCATGCGCGTGCTGGATTATACCGAGCGCACAACCACGCCGAGGCAAGCAGCCCCGGTGGCGCCTGCTGAACAATATGTGACCCGTGCCGAACTGGATGCGCTGTCCGCTCGTGTGGACGCGCTGATGCCAAAGCCTACAAAGGAGGAAGTCGTAAATGCCTAATCCGCTTTTTCAGGCGCTTGCCGGCGGTCAGATGCAAGGCAGACTGGGACAGTTCCAGCAGATGGTGCAACAGTTTAATCAGTTCAGACAAAATTTTCAGGGCGACCCGCAAAAAGAGGTTGAAAAGCTGCTGCAATCCGGCAGAATGTCGCAGCAACAGCTGAATCAGTTGCAGCAGGCAGCGCAGATGTTCCAGTCTTTGCTGCAATAATGCCAAAAACAGAAAAGGCATCGCCCATGCCATGCGATACCTTTCTGCAGAGGTGTGAAAATAGAAGATTCCGTGCAAATATATTATATCACTTCTGCAAATGATATTCAACAATTAACACAAAATGCGGCCGCATTTGTGGATAAAAAGGTGTGAAAGGAGAAAAAATAATGTCTTTGACTACCTCTGAAATGACCCCTGCCGACATCGCGGCGGTAACTGGCAACGGCAACCGTGGCAATGGCTTCTTCGGCGATGGTAACGGCGCGTGGTTCCTCATCATCCTGTTTCTTTTCGTCTTTCTTGGCTGGGGCAATAACGGCTTTGGAGGCGGCTTTGCTGGCAACGGCAGCGGTGCTGGGGTTGTGGACGGCTATGTGCTCACCTCCGATTTTGCTAGTGTCGAACGCAAGCTGGACAACGTAAACAACGGCCTGTGTAACGGTTTTTATGCACAGAACACGACCATGCTTCAGGGCTTTGCGGGCGTAAACCAGAACATGAGCAGCGGCTTCCAGGCTGCTGAACTGTCCCGCGCCAACCAGCAGGCTGCGCTGATGCAGACCCTCTTCCAGATGCAGATGCAGAGCCAGGAATGCTGCTGCGAGAATCGTGCGGCGATTGCCCAGGTGCGCTATGACATGGCGCAGCAGGGTTGCGACACTCGCAACGTCGTGCAGAACAGCACCCGTGATCTGATCGACAACCAGAATCAGAATGCGCGCGCAATCCTCGATGCGCTCACTGCCCAGCGAATCGAAGCGAAAGATGCAAAAATCGCTGAACAGAATCAGCAGCTCTTTGCGGCGCAGCTGGCCGCGTCCCAGGCGACGCAGAGTCAGTACCTTGTGCAGACGTTGCGTCCGTGCCCGACTCCGGCCTACATCACCTGCAATCCGTGGGCGACTCAGGCGGCATACGGCACCTGCGGCACTTGCGCCTAAAAACAAAGTAGCACCTTTTTCGTGACCTCACGAAAATGATCCGCCCCATGCGGATAATGAAGCGACGCGGCGGGGCAATCGTCCCGCCGCTGTTTTTAGAAAGGAGCAATTATTATGGCAGAGTATACCAATGCGGCGACTGTAACCGTCGCTGCTGGTCAAAACGTTCCGTTGACTGAGACTGCTGTCACGAATAACAAGCCCTGCATCGTGCACCGTGATGGCGCTGGAATTGTCACTCTGAGAGGGCTGACGCAGCAGTGTAGGGCGCTGTTTAAGGTGTCCTTTGGCGCCAACATCTCGATTCCGACGGGTGGCACGGTGGAAGCAATCTCGGCCGCGCTGGCTGTCAATGGTGAAGCACTGAACGGTGCGACGGCAATATTTGTGCCGGCAGCGGTCGGCAATGCCGGCAACGTCTATGTGGCGGCATTTATCGAGGTTCCGCGCGGCTGCTGCTTGACGATTGCAGCAGAAAACACCAGCACGCAGGCGATTAGTGTTGCCAACGCAAACCTGATCGTCGAGCGAGTAGCATAAGAAAGGAGGAACGACGATGAGGGATATGTACAAGCTGCGTGAGATGCTTTGTGAAGAGCTGGAAGGCTATGCCAAGCGCGGCAATCTGTCCAGCGGCGACCTCGAAACGGTGCACAAGCTGACGGACACGATTAAAAACATCGACAAAATCGAGCTTTTGGCTGACGATGGAAGCGAATACAGCCATGCTCGTCGCAGACGCGACTCCATGGGCAGATACTCTGGCACGGCTGAGCGCTATGACGGAGGTTGGAGGACTGACCGCTATCCGCGTGACGACGGTTACTCCCGGACGGACGGCAAGCAGCGCATCATGGACATTTTGGAAAGCATGATAGACGGCGTGCAGGGAACTGACCGCCAAACCATCGAGCGACTGCTTGAAATGGCTCGGAAGCTGTAGGCAGGTGATCGCATGGACATGCAAGAGATCGAGCAGGCCATGCACACACTGGCCAATGGCGACACGACTTATGACGCAGTGATGCGGTTGGCGGCGCTGAAGATTGTGCGGGATCATCTCAACGGTGAAAATGTCCAGGCGGAGCCACAGACCATCAAGGCAGTGCCGCAGGAGCCAATTTACGAATCAGAGTTTCAAGAGGTGATGGCGCAGATTCCGTATGATAAGGCGATGCAGGTCATTAACGAGCATCTGGAAGCTCTGCGGATTGTGTGCCCGAAGGAATACGATTCTCTGATGCGCAAACTCTGGCGACTAAAATAAATAAAGAGGGTGCCATTGGCATCCTCTTTTTATTTGGCATCTTTTTTGGCTTTGAATTTTGTAAAATACAGAAAAAACGCCTGAATTTAGGCGTTTTTTCTTGGTGGGTCGCAGTAGACTCGAACTACTGCTTTAATCCAAATACATTTTGCAAAATCCCATTATTCAGGGATTTTTTGCCGCCTAGCTTGTATTTGATTATACTCCGATTCATCTGTTTTGGAATCCGTTTGGCATCTTTTTGGCATCAGAGCCAAGCGCGATTTGTAAAGACTGCTCCACCAAATTTGCCGTTCGCTCTCGCTGCCCTATGACCTCGTGGCCGTATGTTCCACGTGTGTCCATTCTGGCGCTATGTCCAACCATCGGCTTTAGCAGCGCGTCAGGCACGTCGGCGTTGATAGACACCATAGTGTGGCGTAGTTCGTATAAACTGCACTTTATCGTACCTTGCACATCACAAAAGCGCCGCCACGCCTTATAGACTGAACGCTCAGATGCAATTGATCCGTCTTTGCCGGGGAAAATATAAGGGGATATAATCCCCAGCTTCCGCAAATATTCCGCTTGATCTTGTAAGACACTTTTCGCGCTCTCCGGCAGGATGAAACTGCGTTGAGCGTTGCGGTTTTTGCCTATGGTAATAATTTTGTCTGTGTTGACACTGCGTTGAATCTTAACCGTGTCGCCGTCTGTACTAACGTCATTGCGTTGAAGCGCAATCGCTTCGCCCGGTCGCATTCCGGTCAGGACATAAAATCGCCACAAATGCAAGTAGTGCACTCGTCTGTCTTGCCCTTGTGCTGTAGGCTTTGGGTCCGAAAATAACGCCCGTAAATCATCTGGTTGCAAAATCGTTCTTTGGCCGACTGGTGCATCGTCCGGAATAGTGATCGTTCGCATGGATGTTATGAATATTTCGCGTGATTCGCAGTATGTTTTGAAGCCAGTCAGCGCCCCTCGGACATCCTTCAAGGTTTTTGCACTTAAAGGCTTGCCTTTTCGTTTTGATTTTGCGAAAGTTATGTCGATGCAGTCTTGCCAATCGATGGGGTGCATATCTTCGAGACGCTTTTGACCAATGCAGGGAAGAATGTACAGCCGCCCCATTTTTTCGCGTTGCTTATAAGTTTCGCTGTCTTTGCCCTTCGTGCTGCTGATGTGATCCAGCATTTCGTGCCACAATGTTGACACTTTGACTTTGGGAGACATGGTGCCGGACGCGAGCCATTCTTCTGCTTTGCGTTCGGCTTCTCTTTTTCCGCGCCGTCCCTCGATGGACGAGTAAAATGCGCGACGCTTCCCGCGCACCATGACACGGCAGCACCAGCGCTTGGTTTTTGCGTTCCACGATGCTTCGGACATTCTCTCTCTTGCCATTATAGTTCCTCCTTTGCGTTTGTAGGCGGCTTATGATATAATGACAATGCACAAGCCGTCTTGTGTGGTGGTTTTCTGCACGCCCTGTCCGCGTTGGCGCACGGATGGGGCATTTTTTTGTAGAATTTTGTTTGCCGTAATAAATATTACATAAAGATATGCAATAAACTGGGAAATACGCTTGCAACATTGTGTAAACAGTGCTACGGTCATGTCAGAGATTGAAAACTTAACAAGGAGGCACCATTATGAAGAACTCTGACCAACTGATCGACCGTATTGTTACCATCCTGCATCGCCTTACGCCCGGAGCGCTTCGCCGCGTGCTTGCCGTTGCCAAACGCGAGTGCGCCAGAATCCAGCGCCGCGAACGAGGTATTGACGAGTAGACTGTAGGCAAACACAGGAGGTGCAACATGAACAAAAAGGGAAAAATGAAAATGATCGAAGTCACAGAAAAGATTATGAAAAAGCTGTCAGACGCATACACTCAAAAGGTAATGCTGTATGCAAGCAGCCTCCTCACAATCCAGGAGGAACGCGGTAGTTAACCGCGCTTCCCCTCAAGATACTCAACCATCTTATCAAGAAGCTCATCCGGCATATCCGCAAGGATACGCATGAGCTTCTTTTTATTTTCGCTCTGTCCCTCCATGATTTTGTTAATTGCATCAATGTCAGATTGTACGCTGCCGATGTACTTGTCACCGATACCGTTTTCAAGCCATGTGCGGGAGACTCCGAATTCCCTGCAAATAGCCCTGATTACCGGCTCTGACGGCATTCGGTTTCCGGATTCAATTCTGGCAACCGAATTTTGCTGTATTCCGATTCGCTCTCCGAAAGCCTCCTGTGTAAGCCCCTGCTCCTTCCGGATTTCTCTGATTCTGGATTTCATGTGATCACCTCCTTCCTTATATATGGATTATACCACAAAACTATACCAAAGTCTATACCTCCGTCCATAAAAAAGTGTTGACAATTATACCAGAGTAATATATACTAATACCAGAGGGATAGATAGGGAGGTGATAAGATGACAGATAACAAAATCAAAAAGCTGCTACGAGCCGCTGAACTGTTGCTTCCGCAGAGCGACCGTGAAACCGAGCTTGATAAGTTGGTAGCAACGTCGTTGCAGGCTGGCTACGAGCTGGGCAGGCTTTCAGCAACCGAACATAGTGCAAAGTAAGGAGGCACACATGGCATCCACAATCTTAGCAGTGATATCCATTTGCATCGGATGTTACTCCCTCGGATGGAGCTTGCGAGGGCTGGCGGAATCATTTGCAAATCGAGACAATCAGCGCGATCAGGCTGATGATGATTGCAGCCGTAGATAACACGGCGTTGTAAATGTCGAATAAATGAGATTTTTGCCAAGCACGCGCCTCTTCCTTCTTGGCGCGGCGATACAGTTCATCGAAAAAGTCATTGATATTCGGCATGAGAATCATCCTTTCATGGTTTTTGATTATTGCAACACAAAGGAGGCACACATGGCATCAGGACTATATACCGAGCTGCGCAAAGAGATGCGCCGCCAGCATGTGCAGTCCGGCGACCTTGCACGCTGGACGAACCTATCCGATAACAGCATCTCGGCGAGAATGCAGGGGAAGCTGCCCTGGGGACAGCGTGAAATGTACGCGATCCTGGGAGAGATGCACATCCCAAACAGCAAGATGTACATCGTATTCCCGCCGGATGGTGTCTGGGTAGGATCGCTGGAAGATCCGCCGCTGACCAACGAGCAGATGTTGGCGACAGTCGTAAAAAAAATGATTGAAGAACAGATAGCGAAAGGAGCGAGAAAATGAGAAGCATCGCAGTGACCTATTCCGTGCGCATCCCCGGCGGCTACGACGAGGAGGATGTAACCGTGCAGATCCCGATCAGCGAAAAGAACCTCCACGCCCTGCACTGCGGAGAGAATGATATCGTACATGCCCTGATCGAACCGGCACTGGTTGTGATTGAGCAGTTGTGCGGCAAAATCTACATCCCGTACAGCATCGAGAAAATTTGTGAGGTGGAAGAGGATGAGTGAGGTGCAGATTTTCCAACAGGACACCGACCACCCCACGATCTCCGGGCGGGAACTCCACGCGAAGCTGGAGATCGACACCCCGTACCACAAGTGGTTCCCTCGCATGTGTGAGTATGGATTCACCGAAGGTGCAGATTTCAACATGGACAAAAATGTCCGAGTTCAAAAAGAGGGAGATCGAGAGGTTTCCCGCGAGGTCACCGATCACCAGCTCACCATCGACATGGCAAAGGAGATCTGCATGCTGCAACGCAGTGAGCAGGGCAAGGCCGTGCGCCGCTATCTCCTTGATATCGAACGGCAGTGGAACACTCCGGAGGCCGTCATGAGCCGGGCACTGCGTCTGGCAGACGCCAAACTGGCAAAACTGACAGGAGAAATGCAGCAGCTCAGAATGGAAAACAGCGACTTGATTGTACAGAACAGGATCATGGCACCTAAGGCTGATTATTTCGACGAGTTGGTAGATCGCGGTGTGAACATTTCCATTCGTGAAACTGCAAAGCAGCTGGAAGTAAAGGAACGCGAATTTGTGAAGTTTTTGATGACTCACAAGTATATCTACCGGGATAAAAAAGGCAAGCTTATGCCATATGCACAGCATTCAGATGATGGCCTGTTCACGGTAAAAGAGTGCTTCAATGATAAAAGCGGATGGGGTGGAATTCAGACGCTTGTTACGCCGAAAGGCCGTGAAACTTTTAGATTGCTGATGGATGGAATGAGAGGGTGAAAAAATGGGACTGAGTGAGCTGTATTTGCAGATGGGCAGACTGATCTGCGCGTTTGTGATGATCGTAGGGATCATCGGTATTTTGTGGCTGG